>Ga0100402_1001426_pt1 | contig 27580 bp, 28 predicted proteins | sample CryGeyme20150102_FD_80419 | JGI IMG/M metagenome (GOLD analysis project Ga0100402, IMG submission 80419) | Groundwater microbial communities from Crystal Geyser aquifers in Utah, USA - Crystal Geyser metaG 2015-0102 | ecosystem: Environmental > Aquatic > Deep subsurface > Groundwater | place...
TACGACAACGATATTTTCAAGAAGGAAGAAAGGGTGGAGTTTAAACATCGAATTTTCAAAAATTTGTCCTTGTTTGAAAGACAGGTATTTGGACACCTGGAAAGCTACAGACTCAAGGGAAGGTTGATCAAAATTCTCATTGAAGAATTTCCTCCTGAGAAGGACATATAGGATGCCGTTAATGAGGCTAAAAATTTTTCGAAGTGGGCAAGAGAAAATGAAAGGGAAGATCAAGTGCACTCAATCAAGCACGTTTTAACTGGAGATAGGATCATTCACGATGCTGATAATAGTGACGAAGACTCCATCATGGCCGATATCACCAAAGTACCCATAATCAAACCTCCAGGTTTGGAAGGAGATTACAGCTAAACTACTAGCATGAACATGAGTCAGAGTATGGCATACGAAAAGAAAGCATAAGGATTAGGAATGTCAAAGGTGGGGGATGAGACCGTCCCGATAGATCTGGACGATGAAGACTTCATAGACTTCGAATAACCAGGGAAAGAAGAAGATATGAAGCAGAATGACTCTGGACTTGAAAGCGATTACAGTAGGTTAACCAAAATATACACTACCCTCAACAGTAGCCGTCTTTAATGATTAGCTTTCTCTTGATTGAAAATGCTAAATGTAGGATATGTAAGTACTGATATCATTATTATCGCTGCATGTTGTTCGTCACATTTCGGCGATTTTTACGGTTTACTCTTTATGGTCGGATTATCTGAGGACGCCTGAGGTCATAGATGCTGACGGCAGAGGCATTACTCTTGATGATCAGCTTGTTTGTGGGAATGATACCCGACTTTTCTATGGGGGCTGTGGTGTTACCGTTAGTGGATTTCTTTATGTTTGTCTGGGTGTAAATGCTCTTGTTAAACTGCTCACTGCTATCTGGCTAGTTTTAGACCTTGGCGATATCCTTCTTCCTTTAGACGAACTGAAGGATGAGCATTGCGTAGTTGTAGAGAACGTTAAGGAAGAGCATAAGATGGATGATAAGAGGCAACATACCTTGAATGCTCAGACCTGAGTAGCTTTTGTTGATCTCATTTTAGTATATTTTGGCGCAAATGAAGATGAACTGGACCACGATGATGGTCACCAGATCCACGATTCTTCGAGAGTTGTTGTTGAAGAGAAACAATTTGGTCTGGTTGAGGGTCTATCCTGCAGTCACCAGTCCCTGATGCTTGCTCTTTATCACGTTCTTCTTGGTCTTGAAATGTTGGACGAACACTTCACTGTTGTTTTCTTGATTTTCATTCTCCTCGCTTTTTTCAGTGGCCTCAGGGACCTCAATTCTCAACACAGTTGGTGGAGCTTTGCTGTATACCTGGAACAGCTCTATCTTCTCAAACATGACTTCAGTGTTATTCTACTCGCCCCCATGGCAACAAGAAACAAAACCATATCGGTAAGGCTTGGCAACTGCCACCACCACGATGTCTGCAACGGCTATGAAGACGATGCACATAGCTGAAAATATTTTACTGTTGGAGTAGATAGTACCCATCATAAGGCCTGAAATGACCAGAATTTACAACAATTAGTAGTTGACGTATTTGAAAGCTTTGAAGCAGGTGATTTGGCTGAACTAACTGATGTATTCCCCGAGCTTACTGACCTAAGGACCCTTGGGATGGCTGCTTTTGATGAGGGCCACAAAGTAGCACACTATAGCAATGCCTACACCGGTTCCCTGAGCATAGCTGCCGAGTGAACTATCTCCCTGTGTGAAGAGAATCTCGAAAAACATGCTGATCATGTAGAGAGGGACGCAATAGAAGATCAAGCATAGTCCTATCTATCCCATGAAGTGGAACGCTATTCTGTACAAAATATATCCATTTCTTTCTTGAGGCCTCTTGCGATCACTTTCGAGGTCGTCGGTATTAGCACAGTAGTCAGTGATGTGGTATATAGCGAGAAGCAGGCAGCCTATTCCGATGAAGCCGGCTAGTCCTGCTGCCACCCAGCTGAAGTTACTGGATAAGTTGAGGAACATGTAGATGCCCTTCATGGCATTGGGAGAAGATGTCTGCCCTAGGTACTCCTCTATGTCCTGGAAGTTGAGAATGCCTGCAAGGTAGCGAAGAGGCAACAATCCGGTGAAGACAGGGTTGATGGAATCTAGAGAAGCAATGGAAAAGTAGCAAATCTGGAAGACTGTCACCATTTCGAACACTATAATTTTAGCCGCTCGAAAGACTATGGAAGCCAGGATTGCGAGTATGGCCATGCCCACTACGATATATGTGGTAATAACACTGACATTATATAGCCCGTACTCGTAGTCGGTGTATAAATTAGAATTCTGATTGTTGTTGGCAATGACGGAAATGATACATTTGATGGAGGGTGGGAAGAACTCCACATTGTTGGGTGTGGTGAAGGCTGGATATGCGTTGTGGTCGTAGGGACGGATTTCGAAAGAGATGGTGGTACCCTCCATGTCGTAGTTGATGTAGTTGAGAATCACCCAAAATCGATTGTTTTTTGGAATATATTCAACGGAGTAGGAGTCTATCATGTTACTGATGAGGCCCGTCGACATATTAGTAGAGTCCACCTGGTCAATCGTCAGAATGCTGTTGAAGTCCACGTTGGCCCACTCGTCAATTTCCTGGTTGATCTGGAACTCGAATTTTAGAGAGTTATTCCCTTCATACTTCCTGATCCATACATTGTCAAAAGAAATGCTACTGGTCCAGAAACAAGCGGAGTATTTGTTGGTAGAGTTGACGATCTGGTCATAGCAACTGAAGCCTGTTTCTACCTGGCAGCTGGAAGAGCACCCATCTCCCGAAATGCTGTTGCCATCGTCACACTATTCTGAAGAAGTATCAAGAGCAGCATTGCCGCAATAGGTAAGACATTCGCTGCCTCCTTTTTACCAACTATAAGGGCTGTAACAGGCTTAGCATTAAGTGGTAGAATTTCCAAGGCAAGTGTCACAATTTGCCACAAGGCAGGGCTGTACAATACACTGATTGTCTGTAGTATTGACTTTGTAACCTGTCCCACAAGCTGTACATGTATTTACGTCGTTGCATGATACACAGTTACTCATAACTGAACAAGACTAGCATGTGCTAGAGCTTGAGTTTGCGTAGTAGCCCGTGGCACATACGCAAGTTCCTCCGCTGAGGGTTAAATTATTCATGCAGGCTGTACAGGCAGCACTAGTGCAGCTATAACAGTATGATGTGATTGTACTGCAGGATTAACATTGAGTTGTGGATGTGTTCAGGAAAGTGGTTCCGCTGCACCCACAGTTGGTTGCTGACAACAAGGTAAAAGTGCTATGACAGTTGACACAGTTGCTGGAGGATGTGCAACTGCTGCAATAGCTGATGGCTGACGAACACATTAGACAACTAGTCCCCGATTCATATTGAGAAGCATTGCATGAACAGTTAGTAGCGGTATGGAGTGTGTAGCTGGTAGCACAAAGGGTGCAGTCGTTGCTGGCAGTACAGCTTTGGCAATTCGAAATAACTGCTGAGCACTCTCCGCAACTGTCACTGGTCGATATGTAATATTGTGTGGAGGTACATACGGTACAAGTGGATCCTGTGGTCACATTGTCGTTACACATAGTGCAAAAAGAAGAATTTGTGCATGTCGAGCAGTTTGACATAGCATCTGAACAGGCTAAACAGGTGGACCCGCTGATGTAGTACCCGCTAACACAACTTAGACAAAATGTAGCTGATGTGATGCAGGTCGCACATGGGGAAGTACATGGCTGAGCGACAGCGTTGTTGGTACCATCATCGTAGTAGCCTGGCTAGGCTGAGCATCGAGAAAGACTGAGGGTACGGTGATGCTCCGTGCTGTTACAGGTGGCACAAGTGGTTCCTATTGTGCAGGTGTAGCAATCGTACAGACACTGATAACACTTCATGGTGGAGAAATCGGCGTACCAGCCAATTGCACATTGATCATAACATAATAGCTCTGAAATGTTGTAGTAAGGATGGGTGACGGGGCATTATCTGGTTTTGTGATGCATGTAGCTCCACTTCATTTTGGTGAAGGAGTATGATCCACCTGTTGTGTAACCAATGGCCCCTGTGTTGACAGTATAAGAAGAATTGAAATCTAACTAAGAGAGACCAGTTTCGATGGTGAAGGAGTGCATACCATAGAAAAGATTGTCAGGGATGATGTCTGGTGGGATCACTGTTTGGAGATTTGGTTGGTTATCGTTGGTAGAGGAAACAATACCGTAGTTGAAGTAGTCGTCTCCCATGGCTTCGATTGCCGTTTTATCAAAAATCATTCGAGAGAAGCCAACCGATCTGAGTATCATCTTACTGTTGGTGGCAAATGTGACTTGATAGAAACTGCCATTTTTGAGGGTGAAACTAAGGTCGATATCGAGGATGTTTTCACTGCTGTCTGCTTGAATGTCCATTTTGTGGGTGAAGGGCAGCAGAACATTTTAATGGCTGGTATCCAGAAGGACTCCAGTTGAAGCTGTGAAATTGACGGAGTATGTAAAATTGTATGGTCCAGTTCGATAAGGTTACTATATAAGAAGGGTCTTACTGGGAAGTAGAAGTTCAAACTAACTGCAGGAACGAAAGAGTTGTCTATAGCCATGTACGTTATTTTCAGCCATCTTAGGTAGCTGTTCTTGTCAAACTGGGCCCTGAACCTGAAATATGTCGTCGATTTTCCTATCACCTTCAGCTCAAAGTCTATCTTGCCATTATTTATCTGATAGCCCAGGTCGGTTATTCCCATCACCGGAACTTTCAGGTCAGTATTCGTGATGGGAGTATTGTAAACAATATCCGCGTCCTGAGCGCCACTGCCTCCCACAGTAGATATAAATGTGTAAGTTCCTGAGTGGACATACTCGTACCTGACTTGAAGAAATCACTGGCAACCCAGATGGGAGAAGTTGAACTGATCGAGGCACCTTTCCAAGAGAGGAGAAGGATCAGGAACAATGTCCATGTTGTTAGAATTGTCATTTTCGATTTAAATATACTGCTTACTCTAATAACCGAACCTTCTTCTAATCAGAAAAATGGCCCCGCCCTCTCAGACACCCAAAAGCAAAAATAGGACAATTGTTCTTCCTCATCAATCAATAGAGTTTACTTGATAAACCGTATTTATCAATATCCAACTTTGTCCTTTGGATTACCATTCTCATCCAGTGCTTTATAATCACTATTAATTTTAGACAAACATATAACCATGATAATTCTTCGACATCTCCGACAATCCTTTTGCTACTCGCCACACCTCAATAACCTCAGAGGAATTCTTTCGACCCACATCATCAGCATCCTCGAACAGGACCAGTAGGATAAGTATCAGGATTGCCTATAGTACATGCAGCAGGCTGTCAAAAATAGCAGTGACATTGAGGCTAGAGTAAAATGCAATCTGATATTTAATACGCAGGCAGTCAGTAACAGTCTTCAGCATTTAAGAGGCAGTCTGGCTAGACTAGTGCTATAAGATCGGATTCAGTCACAATACGAGCTCGATCAATTGCTGAAGTGGCTTAGCAAATAAATCAAGATAAACAATTCTCTCGGATAAGTAGAGATCCTTTAAAAATTATCGCTCAAGGAGTAATAAAAGACTAAGTTCGAGCAATAGCTACAGTAAATAGCCTCTCATCCTCCTGAAGATGCCAATGCCAGCATGGTTTGCAAATGGCTAAGGAATAAGTACACAACCATTGACAGCAAGCACATTTTTCAGTGTGTCAGCTCTATATTCAGTGGAAGGGCACAACTCAAGAAAAAGGAAGTGCCTGTGTGGTAAAAAATAAAGGACGTAAAGCCTAGACAACTCAAGTTAGAATGCAACACAAAGGAAATTTATGAAATGCATCAGCAAATCACAAAAGGACAACAAAGATTGAGGTTTCCGCCTGAGCCCAATGGTCATCTTCACATCGGTCATCTCAAAGCTATAAGAATCAACTTCCAAACGGCTATTCACCTCCAGGGACACTGCTATCTTCGTTTTGATGATACCAACCCAGAAGTCGAAGAGCATCAGTTTATTGATGAAATAGAAGAAAATGTCAAATGGCTGGGATATACACCTTCTAAAGTCACCTTCACCAGCGACTATTTTGAGCCTCTGATGCTTTATGCTAATGAGCTGATAAAAAATGGTCACGCATACGTTTGTTAAAGTAGTCAGGAAGAGATCGAGGCTGAAAGGAAAGAAAAGCGAGAAAATCCATACAGAAACCGTCCAGTAGAATCATCCCTCAAAATATTTCCTAATCTAACTGGAAATCAGACTCTTCGGTTCAAAGGGATCCCCTAGTCCCCAAATCCCACTCTCAGAGATCCCATCATTTATAGACAAAAGTCATCTCCTCATCCCCGTACGCATAGCAAATATAAAATTTACCCTACTTACGATTTCAGTCACTGTATCAGCGATAGCATAGAGCATATTGATTACTCCCTCTGCTCTCTTTAGTTCTAAATACGAAGGTAGCTGTACTATTCTTTTCTAGATCTGCTGGGGCTATGGAAGCCAGTGGTCTGGTAATACTCTCGACTGAATATTGAGGACAACGTCCTGTCCAAGAGAACCATCAAGAAGTTCATAGAGGCGGGAGTTGTCGATAACTGGAGTGATCCGAGGTTGTTGACTCTTAGAGGGCTCAAAGCTAGAGGATATACTCCGAAGATGCTATTTTAATTTATTGATAAAATCAGCTGCACCAGATCAGGCAATGAAAACATCATACAGTATGGTTTACTCTAGCAGGAAATGAAAAAAACCCTTACTCAAGAGGCACCAAAAGCTATGGCAGTACTTAACCCGATACCTGTTAAGATAAACAACTTTTAAGGCTTTTCGCCATAAAGTAATAAGCTATACACAAATCTTTAAGAAAATATTTTTCTGGATGAAACAGACGTCTCTTGCCTGGAAGAAGGCAGCAAATTTATTTTGAAAAATATCGGAATTTTTAATGTATAGACGAAAAACTGCAATAATCTAGCAATAAGATATCTTCCTTAAGAAAGCGTTTCTGCTCTCAAGAAGCAGCAGCCAAGAACCAAGGTATTGCACTGGATAAATTAAACTCAGAGCATAGACTACAAAGTAGTTCTTTTCAATAGATTGCTGACTCCCACAGGAGAACCCAACCCTCAATCGAGAGTGTAGCATTCCCGAGCATTGATTCCCAAATAATTGCTAAAGAGCAGGCCAGCATATGTTCAGTTTGAGAGAGTAGGCTTTTTCAAGTTTTCCGACGACAAGTAGTAGCTGTTGCTATGCACTCGTTTATGATAATGATAATTATAACTTGTCATCATGCATAGTGAGAATCCTACACCTTCTTTCATACAGTCAGATCACGAATAAGACCATGCCTTCGAAACCATTCATCACCACAACCGTTCCAGCCTTTAAGTATTCATCAAACAGTTCAACAACTATCAACCTAAATCTGAATTTATCGACATGGAATAGCTTCGTTTTTCCTAGCACCTCAAACTCAAAAAATATAAAATAGCTACCTTTTACGGGGAATTTCTCAATAGAGTCAGGCATGGAAAGGGTATTATGCTTTATCAGAGCAATAGGCTATATTAGGGAGAGTGGGAAAACGACCTCAAACATGGCAAAGGATACTAACTGTTTGAGAATGGATGTGTCTATATTGGATAGTATGTTAACGGCAAGCCTGAGGGCTTAGGTAGGTACTAGTGGATCAATGGGGAATTTTATTAAGGATAGTGGGTAGCAGGGCTTAGGCATGGTTCTGGAATGTGGAACGGGGCTAAAGGAGACAGCTACGTGGGTGAGTGGAAATGTGGAAAGGCTGATGGATTTGGTGTGCATGTCTGGATAAATGGAGACAGGTACGAGGGGTAATTTCGTCAAAATCTCAAACATGGCGAAGGCACAGAAAAATTTGTGTCCGGAGATTTATACAAAGGTTCTTTTTCGGGCGGCAAGCCTCATGGTTTTGGTGAATATTACTGGGCAGAAGGTAGCTTTTACAAGGGTCAGTTCGTTAATGGCTATCGTTCTGGTCACGGAGTATGGAAAAGAAGCAGTGGTAATAGTGATAAGTATGAGGGTGATTATAGTGAGGACAAGAAGCAAGGGTATGGGATTTACACCTGGATAGAGGGAAACATATACAAAGGGAATTACTTTGACGATCTTCGCTAAGGTTACGGTGAGATGTACTGGCAGGATGGAAGCTATTACAAAGGGGAATGGAGGAAAGGCAATCAAGAAGGATAAGGAATGCTCTTTATACCACGAGAGGGAATCAAAAAAGGAAAATTTCATCAGAACACTATGGTGGAAATATATGATTAGATGTAGTCTCTGAGCTACCAACCAGTTTTCAAAAAAAAGAATAAAACAGTGACTCCGAAGAAAGATACATTCCGTATTTTATCACACCCTTATCACAGAAAGTATCGAGAGTAAGCGAAGAGCAGTAAGAGCAGCAGCATAAAGGAAAAGATCAGTTTGAGACATCGAACTCCAGCTAAATCATAAAAGATTCAAACAGTCACAGTGACACCGACCAACCCTTCAACGGCGAGAAGGACCCGACACTAGGTAAATTATCCTTAGCAGAACGGTTTATTTTCAATTCGAGAGCATAACAAAACTCAGAAACACAATCAATCTATTAGAATGCGTTACCTTGATAGAAGGATCCATATTTCTTCTGCACACATGAGGCCTTCCACTTCCCAAAGAAGGAAATAAATCAATACCAGTCTAAAGTGATTTTGATTTGGTTAAATAAACATCAACCATATAGACTTTTGGAATTTCTACGATTGGAAGCCAGAGATTAATTGAGAGAAATACCTTCCTGAAGTTGAGACAATTATTTGCTTAATTCGTCAATTTTCACGTTGAGCTGCCCATTCTCATCTTTCAAAAAAGTAAGCTGCTACAAAAGTTCAAGGCTTTATTTCTGGTATTTTTTGCGACTTGATTATCGAGCTCTGAGGGCTACGCTTTTTCTTCGTTGCATGTGATACATATTTCTCTTCTCAGGTTCAATTTATTTTTATGATTTACCGCTGATTATGCTTCTAACTGAACTGGCTCTGCTTCTACCCGAAGACCGGGAGGAAATCGACCTCATTCTCATCCTTACATCTTTTTCCTTCCTTTCAGCCAAAGCCTTTTTCCTGAATTAGCCATAACTGATTGGCTTCATCCCTCTCTTTTGCTCCACCTCGGTATACCTTGGGAGCAATTCTCTTATTTGTTTATGCACTTCTCTAGTTTTACTTTTTATGGATGTATGTTGATCAATATGCAATTGGAGATGTTAACGCTTTCGGGATATCTCTGTAGCTAGACTGAAGTTCTGGAGGTGCTGCTGGCTATACTGAGAAGCAGGAGTAACAGGAGCTTTTGGTCTTTTATAAATTTATTTTAGCCTATTGATTTCATCCTCTACTTCTCCGATGGCTCTATTGATGCGGTCAATATCAAGCTGTTGTTGACGGATTTGTTATTTTTCCTCAGGCTCTCTTCGTTTAATCAGGTTGGGTAAGTATGTTTAGATTAGTAAAAGAGCGCTTTCCACTTAACGGGTGAGTTCCTACTAATTAATTTTGGCACAGTTGTCTATTTTGTCCTGTTGGCTGTTGGCATTGGTGTCCATGGTCCTTTGGCTGGCAATTCTTCTTTTCTTGATGAAATTTGCTGCTTATCGACTAAGCATAGGTTTCATCTTTGGCAATCCTTTTTTTGCAGCGCTCATATTATATCACCTATCATATTGCATATTTATTGTTGAGTCACAGAAAAAAATCATTGTAAATTATCTAGGTACCTGATATAATCTGTTTTGAGCTTCCAGTTACCAACAAAAGATTTTGGCTGGCAAGAATGGGTCCTTTTTCTGCGTTTATTGAGTTTATGGTAGGCTTAGTATAGTTCTTTTCCATTGCAATTTTCGTGATGAACTCTGGAATTGGTGGGTTCTCTCTGCAATACACTTTCCAAGCGAAGGGAGTGCCACACGTCCTATAAACTCCTTCCTTTTTGAAGTTGACTTTTTTGCTTCTATTAACTATATTTGTCCAGTTGATTTAGGCTATGTCTAAATCTTTTGATGGTTTATGAGTATGTTTGCTGGTTGACCTTTAGCATGGAAAATTATTCCTATTTTCCTTCAGGTGAATGCTCACCCAATTTAACACAGTGTCCATGCATGATTTTTTTCTTTGTTTTGCGAAGAGAAATTTTGTTTATTAGCTACTATCTCTCTTATGTCAAATGTCTCTGAACTCTAACTTTGAAATTTTCATATTTCTGTTCCAGTTAGTGGTAGTCTGTCTCATTGTTAGAGCTCAGCTTTACTTTGTTATAAATTTGGACTTTGTTGTTCCGGGCCATTACCCTCTGTCTGCTTGTGCTTAGAAGACTCTCCAATACAGAAGGTTCGCTCATCAGCTGAATAACTTTTTGGGTAGGAAGCGTCAGTAATAAACAATTGATGCTATTGCATCTTGCATTCTGTCTTCTGATGTCACTTGAAATTATTTATTATTAGCCAAAGTAGCACCCTTGACTAAGAACTTATGAAGTCATAAATAGCTCTTATTTTCTTTTTCGAACCAAATCAGCCAAGTCTGTTGTTTGAGGCTTAATCAATAAATGGGAATAGACCTAGGTTTCTAAGGCTATCTCTCCTTCAATTATAAGCAGTAGTTATTTGGCTTCTTCACCTTTTTTGTAGATGTATTATCCCTTTGAGTAACGGGCAGGCTGGATGAAGGGAAGAAAATATTTTTAGAAGCTGTCGACAGAGTCGAAAAGTTTAAATTGTTTCAATGCGATCTTCTTTTATTTTCTGGTCATTACTGCTTATCTTTCAATTTCCGACAGTTCATAGCTATGGTGAGGAATTGATAGGATGACGGCATTTTAAGCACTTATAGTCCACTTTTTAAAATTATTTTCCCCGAAAAGCATACCTAAACCTCTTTAGCCAAAGAGTTATTATTTCAGGGGAATATTATCTATTTGTGCATTTGCATTGACCATGGTTATCTTTCCTCCCAGGATAAAGTAGCTCTGCTTATTTGGATCATACGTCTTTTCCAGAATGGTTGCTTCATAGACTATCCTCCAGCTTACATTTTCTAAGGGAAACCTAGGACCGAAGATAAAGCGATATCTGCACTAAATCTATTAAATAACCTAGTTTTTTTATTCACTACCGAAATGATCTCTTTTCAATATCATCCTAATTTTTCCTTCGTTCTATTCACCGTGCTGAGATTGGCTTTTAGTGAGTTTGGCATGAGCTTTTCCCCGTTTGAGCTCTTTTTTCCGGGCAGCCATAATATCATGCAGATGAGTGAGTCTGAAGTGCATGATCAATGTTAATAAACAATGCAATTAAAAATCATGAGTACCTCCACATTTTTCTCAAAAAGGCCATATGCTAATCTCTCTGATAAAGGAAGGGTTCGACTAGCTCCGAGTAAAGATACGAATCGTAGTCGATGATCTTGAGAGGTAAAAATTTGTGCTCATTGACTCCTCTAATCAAGTCGATGGCCTATCGATATTCCTCGTTAGTGGTGAGAACAGGTAACTCTTGAACATGATTTCCGATGGATGAGACTGTCTAGTAATATCCAAAAATAAGTTTGATGGCTTCGACAGAACTATTCATCACCATATAAAGCCTTTCTCCATTCTAGAAAAAAGCGATAGAGTATTTTTAGCAAATACCTGCTGCACTTTTGATGTTCTTGATTCGATGTTCCTCATCAAGCCTGTAAGCTCTGAGATACATTTGCTTTGAAAATAATCCAATATTTGCAGTCGAATATTTGAAAATTGTATATCGGTCGAGCATTCCTTTATTGAGCCTTTCTTCAATAATGTAAGAATAGAGAAGATAGTGTTTCCAGTTTTGGGGAAAGGAGATGGTTTAACCTTTGACATGGTCCTTCAAAAAAGCAACAGTATTCATTGTCTTTTTTTTCATACACTACTTGATCTCTTTATAGCTTTATCCGCTCCACTATGACAAGCATTCGCGAAAATGACTCTAAATAAAAAGGAAAATACTTTGAAAATAATTTCATCGTCGTATTGCTCGAGTTATTCGGGAGATCTGAATGGTTGGATATTCAATACAATTACTCTTTTGCTTCCATATTCGATCTGAATTGGGGATGTCATCAATTCTTTTGTATCATCTTTGAAGCGTATCTGAAAAGTATAGCTGGAAGTAGCTCTTTTGATATTGATCAAATATTGGTTGCTATCGCCTTTATTTTGCTATTTCACTGCTAGATTACCATAGTCAGTATATATAGGATTATTTTGAAAATCGAAGTTGATGCCTTTCTCAGTTCGGATAACGGCCTCAATATTTTTGTGAACTTCCTGATTGATAGCTTAGAACAGGTCGTAGTAAAGTTCCTTCTCGATATGATTTGCTTCTCTCAAATCATATATTTTGCATACCCCGAAGCCGAACAGCTAAAGAGCTTATTTAGCATTAGTGCTATAAGGGAATATATAATGCTGCTAATTACCCCTAAAAACAATCTATCTATCTTGTTTCGGGACAATTGATATTTTTTTACCCACAATCGAAGCGAGTTTGTTTTGCTTGTCTTGGAATATGGATCTATTTGGAATGTTGTTCTTGTTTTCATTTTGGCTAAACCGGTCAGTCAAAGTTGTGAGGAAAGTTTTGACCTCAATTTAAATGGGTATTGCTTCAAGGATTTTATTTACTGCCTTCAGAATAGTTTACTTCAGGTAAAAAGCCTCGTAAAGAAGCTATTCTATTATTTCCTATAGCTCTGATAGGTCTCCATTGATATGTGTGAATAGCTCATCCATGCTTAAGGGAAAATCGGTCCAAGAATCATTATCCAGAATTTTTATTTTTGTTACTTCATGAGTAACTCCATTGAGGATGAAAACTGCTTAATTATCGAACAAAATGAAGCCAACCTCAATGGATGGATCCTCAAGAGCATGGAGACAATTAAAGATAGCTTGCTGAATGTTGGCTTAGAAGATGCGTTGGGAAGCTTCAATAACAAATAGAACTTTTCTATTTTTTGTTTCCTTCTGCCTTGAAGATATCGATGGAGCATATGTGTATCCCCAGCTTTATTCGATTAACTTGTCAGTCCCAGATATATGGTTTACTTTCCCACAAAAACTGCAGTGCATATCAGTATGGTTTTTTATTTTCGACAGAGGACAAAGCTTTCCCTGGCAGTTAATACATTCAATCACCTTTTCCTTATCTCCCAAGCTTTGAATAGCTTCACTAAAAGGAGCAATATCCACCAGGATTTATCGATGATGCGAGTTAGGCATGTAGCTGCATCTGACGATTTTTGAGGACACTCTTTTGGAGTTGTTGGCTTTTAGAGGCTGGTAACTGGGAACAATAGCTTCATGTGTTTCTTCGAGTACCTATCCGATGTTTTTAATCAAAGGATGGCGATAGCCTTCATTCTTCGTGCCTTTTCTATGTTGGTTATGCATTCGATATTATTAATTTTAAATTCATCAAACTGTAAATATTCTAAAATCATCCTCTCTGCTGATGCTGTAAGTACCTCAGGATGTTTTTGTATTTCTTCATTTTATTTATTTTTCTTTCCATTGATTCATACTATTCTATTGTTTTTTGCTGTCTCAGCTCCAACTAAACAAGCAGTTTCTAGTCTTTGCTCAAATGATTTCTAAAGCTCTCCTTTCTTTTCTGTGAAGCTATATGCTTTATTCTTCCAAGGGCCCAGTTCTTCTGAGCTGGCTTTTCATGGAGATTCATATCGAGTGAACGACCTCTTGAGTTTTGGGATGGATAGAGGCTGTTATTCTGGGATAATGCATTCAAATCCGATGTAACATTTCTTTTAGCTTGGTATCCCATGGGAAAACCATTTCCTCCTCCATATCGATAAATTGGAGGCTTGAATTTATCAGCTGGGAGAAGAGAGAATCTTGGGCCACTACCATAGCCAAGAATTTTCTGTTGTTGATTGATAGGTGAACTTTAAAGAGTGCAAATTCGAGAATTCTTTTCAGCAGTCTCTTCCAAGTTATAGTAAGCTCTATTACGATGGAGTTGGCGATGTTTTCTTTCTTCTGCTTATTTCTGAAATTTGACAAGAATATCATAATTCTTTTTAGCTTAATTTCCATGGAGCTGTTCCTCAACATATCCTCTGAGTTTCTACCTTTCTCCCCCAAAATCGTATCTTTAGTGCTGAGAATAACTCTGATAGTGAGCTTGGCGATTTACTCCTCCGATGCTGCCCTATTCGACCCAGCTCCAGTTCTTTCCTATTTGGTCTGCCTACATATTTTAATGAATAATATATAGAATGCGTATCATATACCGAATATAATGACCAGGTCCTTATTGAAAATTTTCAGCTTCTAGATCTTCTATATGTCCGATTTAGTCAAGTTGCAGTAGGAAAGGTCAAGCCACTATAGATCTTTTAATCCTAAAAGGATCTAGGTGACCACTTCAGTCGTGATTTCATTTGCTACCAAACTTAGTCTCCTTAGCTTTATACAATTTCTGCATATGGCCAAAAACCCGTCCTTAGTCATGCCAGTGGCTCCAATGAAAAGTTATTCCAACTGTTTCATATATCGTCCAAGATACAGACCTCCTTTTTGTTTAATAAATGTTCTAAATCATGGAAAAAATACTTTGCGATATGTAATACTCTGAGCTCATGGACGTGTTTGTTGAGAGTTTCTATTCCTTTGTAGGTTATTTTGTTATAGCTAATATAGAATTCTTCGAGGGTAAGAGTGATACCGCTGAACATCTGCTCAAGTCCATCATCGGTGATATGATTGTCAATCAAATAAAGAATTTTCATGCGAGATGTAAAATATTTTGAAATGTTATAAAGAATAGTATCTGTTATCTCACAACTGTTCAGTTCCAAATGTCTGAGATTTGCATAGCTTCGAAGAAATTTGAATATTTGCTTTTCATCTACTTTTGAAAAATTATACTTCAAAGTTTGAATTGTTGAACAGTTTAGTAGCATTTCCAACTGCTATTAGGTTAGTTTATGATTGGATATGTCTAAAGTGAGAGGGTGAGGCACCAGCTCTAAGATCAAAGGAAATAGCTTCTAGTCTATTTACTTCCTCTAAAAGCAAAGTGATTTACCATTTGATCCAATTATTCCATTCTTGATAAGCATTTATTCCTTCATTCTGCGCTCCTTTTATAAGGCCATCATTTTTTACCTCTCTTACCTTTCTTTCTTTTGCTACCAAGACTGTAGTTATTCAGTCAAGCCTTCAATCTTTTCCTCTAACTCTGAAATCTTAACTACTTTATCTCGAATTTCCTTCCTGTTTTTCGATATTTCGTTGTCTTGGAAATGAAGGTTTCTTTTATGAGCCAGTATGTCTTTTTATAACTTAAGCCTCTCCACTCCCACTTCTTGAGAGGCATGATATCGCTTCATGAATGACATTTAGTGATGGTCTTAGCCTTTAGCTCCATGCTAACTGTACTTGCTCTTCTGCAAATCCATACTGTTGTTTATGAGCTTGATTCCAACCTTCATCATGGACTTTATCTACAAAATCATACTAGAAACCATCTACCTTGTCGTATCTGAATACCATTTGTAACTTTAGCCATTCTAAATGAGTAAATTTTATCTTCTGTTTATGATCTAAGCCTCTGTTATAGTTTCTTCAAGCATGAGGTTTGGGTTACCTTTGATTGACTTTGTTTCTGATTTTTTGATCTCTTTCTCAGTTTCATCAATAATAAATTTATTCGCCTTGAGATAGGTGGCCAGCTCCTCTTATATGAGAGCTCTAGATTCTTTTTAAAACATTTTAATTCTTTCCGCCAATGGTTGAATCAACGTCCCATACTCCTTGTATATATCTCGAATGATAGCCTCCTGAGCCATCTTTTACTTTATAAGAATCTCCTTTAGCTTATCGACCTTGTTGTAAGAGTGAACTTCTGCTAAGTTTGCCAGCTCATATATGAACTGAGCAGGATGAATATCTAGATGTTCTGTTCTACACTTCTCACAAATGAGTCTTTTAGCACACTTCGAGTAGACACACATGTATTAGCATATCTTTTTGTGAATATCGCATTACGAGTTTATCAAGTTTCGGGCCATTTCAATGATGTGCAACAAATATAACTCAAAAGCATTTTGATAAAAAATTATCGCTGAAGAGAGAATGTCGTGTAAAAATATTTTAATGGATAATTCAGCAAAGATAGATGCGGGTCAAAGTTTGTTGAGTGATAAGGACCTTTTTGATGAATAAAGCTGCTTCAAACAATCAGTTGCACTCTCATTTATCTTCCTTGGTGACGGCCTCCAACACGTACTTGTTATCACAGTGTGGGCAGTACTAGTCAGATTCTACATATAACCGGCCTTACCTTCGAAGAGAAGCATGTCCTTTCGGAACACTTTCTTGCATTTTTTGCAGGCGAACACCATATCGGTGGTTTTCTTCAACTCATGGTCGCTCTGTTCGTTGTGGCAGTCGGAGCAGTCATACCACTTCTTGCAGCAAGGGGCCCGAATAGCAGCTTGAACATTGAGAATGTGCTTGCACATTAGTTAAATTAATTCAAATTTTATTATTAGACAACAACATTAGGGATTATTCTTATATAGCTCATTATCACATGTTTCTCCATTTTTTGTTGAATTATTTCCATCGACGGCCCAGAGGAGCACCACCAATAATCTGGCTAAACTGACCCGTTGCCTTCCTTATATTCTCAACTATCTTCTGGGAACCAGGGTCCACTATGACAATCAAATCCTCTCCCAAAGAAGATGAACTCTAGAGAAGTTATTTTTTTTCTCCAGCTAACTTTTCCTGCTATCTAACCTCATACATCACCAAATATTCAGATACGCTCTGACCTTGTAATGGATAGTCAACGTTCAGAGGGTCCTTGACCATCTCTGGGGCTTCGTCAATGGGTTTATTCCTATCATCCACATTGCTTCTCTCATGCTGGGGAGTCAGATAGCTCCCCGATTTGGTCTCCAGAGTTTGCTCCTGCTCTTCATTTCTGGCATTTGAAGAGTTGTTGGCCCCAGCGTTGATCTGAACATGGTGCGTTGTTTTTCTAATTTTCCTTGGTCTATGCTCGTGGGAAGCACTCCTGTCAGTTTACGGGTCGTTTCTGTTGATAAGTCTCACTGCTTGGTCTAGTTTACGTTGTTCTCTTTGGCTGATGAGAGGCTATCTTTCCTGCTGCATAAGCTATTTAAGTTTTTTGTAATAATGGTGGGAATCAGGTCGGTAGATCAATTTCATGAGAAGAGTCTATTTTTCAAAGCAGCAGTAGAGTGCTCCTCCCTCTGAGCTTAGAACTTCCTCATCTTTAGACAGATGAAGAAAAAGCCTCATTTTGATTTTAATTCTGACCCTAATCGACTTTTTTGTCAATGTAACTTATCTGATTGAGGACGTTTACCTTGCTAGCTGGCTGCATCTCCTCTCCTTCTTTTTTTGAAGGTCGGTTATGAAGTCTCATGGGCTAAGATGTGATTGTTTCACTAGGGGTGCTGTGAGTTCGTATGAGTTGGTACTTTCCAGAGTATATATGATGTGAAATATATATCATTCGACAAGAGTGTTCTTATTCCATCTGCCTTTGATTTTCTAGCCATTCATGCAGTGATATACGCCATCTCCCTCAGCATAATCTTCCCTGAAATCTCCCTAATAATATTCGCCATTCGTCAGGAAAAGAACACCCCTTCCGCTCTTAAGATCTCCGTTGAATTATCCTGAATTAAGAAAACCCTACCTTCATACTTAGTCCACATCTACTCAACATCGTCTAAATTTCTATAGTTCAAAGGCTGATTCGATAACTCAGGATATTAATTGTACAGTTTTCCGAAGCCTTAAAATTGATCGTTGACCCAATCACCTTCATAAGCTAATTTTCCAGACTGATAGTATAGTTTACCCTTGCCTTGCATGCGATTAAACCTCCATTAGCCTTCGTACATGCCTCCATCTTGATAGTAAAATACCCCAAAACCATGACGCATGTCCTACCACTTGTATCCTTTGTATTCGCTCCCTTGTTTGTACCTCTCAACCACGTATTATCCTCCTTCAGGGGCACTATGACCTTGCACTTTGGGTGCAGAGCCTATTATCGCTGGTTCGGATATTACCGTCGGGCCATTAACGTCTGGCCCACCTGACATAATTCTTTGTCCTTGATAGTTTTGACTGTTGTGGTGTTCTCTTGATTCGAAATTAGATACTCCATAGGTTGTGACTTGTATTGGAGGCCTATTGTTAATCACTTGGGCTTGAGTAGGTGTATAGGCGTGGTAAAATGATTTTTGCTGGCTATTTTAATTTTAACTGGCTCGTGGTCTACTATTGTTTTCAAAGTAAGATCCATTACTTTTGTTGTTTGGAGTGTCGGTTTCCGAAAATCTGTCTTCCTCATTGACAACAATCAGATTTTCGTCAACTTTTGTTGTTGTTGTATATATGCTGTTTGGAAATATATTTCTCAAAGGTCGAGACCTTTCGATATTACTTGGCTTGAACTGAACTGGCATTGATGATGAAGATCTTTTGTGAGTTTAGGTAAATTGCCTTGGGTTCCCTTAGTTGAAGGGAGGCCTTGAGTTACTCTATCTAAAGGAGGTTTTGGTGGTCGACTCTGTGAAAGGCATCCTCACTGAACCGACAGATGATTGTTCCTGATATGGCCTGGAGGTAGTTTGATAGTTAGGATCAGAGTATATGTTGACTGCGTTTGAGGTCAGCAATTGTCCTTGAGGCTCCCTGTTAGACAATCTTTTGTCAAAGCTCTGATTGAAATTTACCTGAGCTTGTGATGATCTTTCAGGCTTACGGTAGGCAAAACTGTCCTTCGACACATTCGGTTGACTCATTCTCAATTACTATTACTTTATCACTCTTTCCTCAAGTTCCAGCCAGTCAGGTCTGTTTTTTTCTTCTCGACTCAACATGAACTCTAGCATTGCTGTTAGCTCTTCAGAGTAAATCTGTCTGAACCGGTGGATGTTGTACTGAATAGTCTCCCAATGAACCCGTGAGCCTTAGTCTCGATAACATTAATTTTGATACTGTGTCAAGCCTCCTTCAAGTATGATCATTCCCATTGTCCAAATATCACTTTTGAAGGGATGACTGTGAGGCTGGCCCATCTCCATTTGCAGAGAATCTGCCAGTTATGGAGACAAGTAAATATGAGGAGTTGATCTCTTAGCAATGAGAGTGTCGTAGTTGCTCTGGCAACCAGTAGCAATGGGGTCAAATATCCTTATGACTCCATCTTGATTTATGAGGACATGGCTTGATTTCAAAGCTTGATGTTTGATTCCTTGTTTTTGTAGATGACTCAGACCAACAATACAGCTAGCCAAAATGGACCATAACTATTTCTCCTGGAACTTCCTTTTTTGAATATTTCTCTCGTTAATCTCGTTCTCAAGTGTTCGCTCTGTAAACTAAAACAGTGCATAAATTTTGTAAAAGGTTGAGCAGTACTGGTCTTCCGTTTTGGTGACTATTTTTTCAAGAGGAATGACATACTTGCAACCGGTCAGTTGACTTTTTCTCTTTTCAAGAAGTTCTACGTACCTTTCGTACTATTTTTTGTCATTGAAAGTAAACTAACGGAGCAAATAGTCTCCTTGGTTCTTTTTACTCTTGAGAAAAAACAAGCCATCGCCATCTATGGTTCTCACTATTTAATAATCTTCCAGAAGGAGTGCGTATTCGTTCCCTTGTGCTGTCGAAGATCGAGCTCCCATTTCAAATATAAACTTATATTTATCAGATATGTAAAGCATCTATCACGAAATTCCGATGGAGAAAGAGCATGAGGAACTTTTTCATCAGTATGAAGATAGGATCAGAAAATGCTATAAGCTCCCCGATCAAGAGTTGGAGCTCATTGGAATGGAGGCCAAAGTAGGCGAACATGAGGGAGTTTATTATCGCATGACCTTCAGAACACCCGATAGAAGGCAATATAAAATGCGAATCTAAAAGCCGAAAGTCTGAATTAAAATGATAGATGCTATGTCATCTATTTGTTCTTCTATCAAAAAGTCATACTGTATCAAATATCATTCAGAGCAGCATCTTTTGGATTTTTGCCAGGTTGTAAGTACGTTTCATCAAGGAAAGCTTGTACTGAAGTTGGTTTTTGTTCATTTATTGGGTCTTTTTTGTTGTAAATTTTGCCTTACTCGATGTTTCTTCTTTGAATGGAGGAAATTTACCATAGTTTATCACTTTGAATGTCTATTCTTACTCCGGTGATATTCTTATGGTTTTCAGAGCTCTCCTTCCCAGGCTACTTGACCTCCTCACATCGGCCTAGTCAAATTATTTTTGACAGACAGCTTCTGTTTTAATCCTTTTCAACTCAACTTGGTCTTTCGAGTATTTAATATTTTCCTTGCTTTCAAACCCACTATTTTAAATGTATTGTTTGAGGGAGTTACAATTGTTTGATTGCGATTGGGCCCTTTTGCATTTCCTTGTGGAAGAATTTTTAAAAGTTATTCTGATCTTACTATAATTGGGAACAAACCTTTTCCTGAAATTCTCGTTCAGCAAAAGCCCATATTATTTGAACAAACTGTTTTCATTCTCTTTGCTGAGAGGAGATTGGACTATCGCTGGTAGTCTCAAATGTTTCAATATATATTATGGGTCTGAATGGTAGTCGTGTGCTAGCCTATATGATTAAGTTGGCCTCATTGGAACCATATTCTGTTGAGACTTGGGTTTGTTTGACTTATCTTATTCTTCAGATTATTATTTGCCTCCACGATAAGTCCAGGGTTTTATTTATTCAGACATGTTGTAGTTATTCATATTTATTGCTAAAATTATTAGGGTTTATCTTTGATTGAATCATTCTTGATTGATGGTCAACCAAGAGGCAATCTTTGAAAGAATACTTTCCTTCTTTACTGTGGTTGGTTCTTCCTCTGGAGTGTTGGGGGTCAAATCCCACATCTTGACACTGTCAATCTGGAATGTGCTGTGGTCTCCCCAAGAAGGCCACCATTGTCCCTTGTTGTCGTAAAACTCAGAAGAAGCCCGTTGTGATTTATCTGACCAAGGTTTGGAACCTACACCATCTGGGAAATATCCGTTGGTCCCTCCGACTGCCAAGTTGATGATCAGATAAAAAGGCCTATCAAATGGAGCACATTTGTTTTTTGAAGTAGTCCAAGGATTAGCACGGTTGTTGAGACCGGATCTATCCCAGTAACTTTGAGAACTGTGATCAACACTCAAAACTCTGTTAGAGTCATCATCGAGGTAGGTGTAGATGACCTTATCGTCCCAGTAAAGGCCGTAGGTATGGAAATCGTCAGCAAGAGTGCCGCTGCCGATTGATTTTTCAGCGTGGGTCTTAGCGTATTGATTGGTTGTCCAGTCGGCTCCCCAGTGCATGGTTGAAGCGAATGATTCAGGTCCTCCTCCAGCCTCTTTAGGATAGCCAACATTTCCTCTGCTTTCCATTATGTCAATCTCCCCACTTGCAGGCCACTCTCCGTATTAATTGTATCTTGGCAGCATCCAGATGGCAGGCCAGAGCCAGTCTCCCTTAGGTAGCTTAGCTCTCACCTCAACTCGACCGTATTTTAGAGAGAAGGAGTTAACTGTTGTTACCTTTCCGCTCATCACAGGGTTGATATAGTGATTTCCGTCGCTGGATCGACTGCACCCATAAAATGCATTTCCAGTGCATTGATCAGCTGGTGAGCCTCCCCATAAGTCAATGGTGCCTCCAGCTCTGACAGCTGCTGCTCCAATTTTATCTTCCGTGAGAACTGGCACAATGTTAAGCTTTCCCTCCTTAGCAAAAGTAGTGGATCGGTTATTGTCATAGAGTTCAAACTCCCAATTGCCTCCTCCTGCTAGAGTGATATCATGTCTCCATTTGGTGAAATCAAGGTCATCAAAGTTATCCTCGAAGACGAGTTTGCTGTTGGCTACAAAGAGCACTACCAAAATCAAAACAAATTGTGATTTTGAGACCATTCTTAGATATATTGATAATAAATCTATAAGATCAAAACTCAGTCAAATAGTATATCATATTCAAATTTGGTAAGTTGAAGAAACTGCAGTTCCTGCCTCCTAAATTTTGTCTTTCTATTCATAATGACCCATTGGAGAAGCCGATATATTTTAGGATGTTGTCTATACTTCAGTCAAAAACCAACTATGGAGCATCATTGATTCATCTAATTCAGTAAAAACCTCAAGAGAGCTGCTAAGGGTCTATATTTACAGGTATGTAAGGTTGACTAGCATGTTGTTGTGATAGGCCTGCGACACCCGCTTGTAACTTTTTTTCATATCCCTGCCAATCAGAGTTCGATAGTTGTTGAGGTAGGGATAAAAAGTTTTGAAGTACCCTTCAAACTCTTTCACAGTATTGAGGAGTTGTTTCCCTACGTATAGCATTAAATTGAATTGGCTGAACAACAGGCTATTTTTTTACTCTTAGTCTGGTTTATTAGAGCTTGACTCCTTGGCTAAAATTTAGTAAATGATTCCTGCAGTTTTGATGAGATACTGCAAGTATGGTTGAAACAGTTTTGAAATGAGGTATTTTTCAAATTTGCATTTGGGCTCGGGGAACACTATCTCAGCAAGAATAGACTAGATGTATTCCACCACAAATGAAGATCGAGTGACTTGTAGTCCTTAATGAAGGAAGATAAGCCATTTGAAAGCCACATACTTATTCCTGCCAACTGCAACTATAGAATCATTCCTCATTTTATAGAGAACCCTTAGAGATAATTCATCGCTACTCTCATCTGTGTCTTTGAGCAAATCTAACAAATTATTCACACTGAATCGCTCTTAGAAATGACTGCGGCTGCACAATTTTTTGATCTCGTTCAGAACTGCATTTGTTACTTCCATCAGTTTAACGGCAAGTTTGTATAATAATTGACTTATCTGCATTCACACATTTACACCAATAATATACAAGGCCAGAGTCGGTGATTTATAAATTTAGCCATTTCCTCTCTTGCCTACAACTTAATTAAGATTATTTGTTGAACACAATGAAGCTCACGAGGCAGTAAACTAAAGAGCAGATAATGGAGAAGTTAAAAGTAATGAGAGCACCACACAATGCTTCTCCCTAGGAACAGATAAAAAGTCTAGTCAATCAGGCATAATTTTACACAAACTTCCTTGTTACACATATGGAAAATCAAGACAAGTGTGACTACGAGGGTAACTCCACCCTTACTATGCTGGAAAATCAACCATCATTGCTGAAGGGAGGTTAACTGAAATACTATCAACTTATTGGACTCAACTGGCTTGTAAGCCTGTATGAAAGTGGAATCAGTGGCATTTTAGCAGATGATATGGGATTAGGAAAAACCATTCAGACAATATCAATGCTAGCTTTTCTACAGTAGTATAAGGACATATCAGGGCCTCACCTTATTATTGCACCAAAAGTAACTTTAGGGAATTGGATTCGATAACTCCAAAAATGGCTGCCAACAGTGCGTCCCTTCAAATTAGAAGCAACAAAATTGGAAAGGTAGGTTGGCTAGCAAGTTATTAAGACCGGATAATTTGATGTGATAGTCACCAGTTATGAGGGAGTTCGTTTGGCATAAAGGCAGCTCAAAAAGATTAAATGGTACTACTTGGTAATCGATTAGGCCCACAAGCTAAAAAATGATAGTAGTCAAATATCTCAAAAGGTCAGGCAGCTCCACTGTGAATGTAAGTTGCTTCTGACAGGAACTCCTCTCCAGAACAACCTGCACGAGCTCTGGAGTTTAATGAATTTTCTCATTCCATAAATCTTCAACTCGGCTTAGCCATTCGATAACTGGCTTTCCAGCACCGAGCTGAGGGAAAAGGAGTAGACAGAAAAGAAGAATGTTAAGATGATTGGCTAGCTTCACAAAATTTTGAAGCCTTTTATGCTTCGAAGGACAAAAGCATAAGTTGAGAAGACCTTGCCTGGTAAAAAATAGGTTCACGTTTTTGTAGGACTAAGCTAAGTTCAGCTAAAAATATATCGAAATTTACTACAGAACCGAACAGCTGGCGAAGATGAAAAAAGGCAATATCTAAATCTATTGATGCAATTGAGAAAAGTATGCTGCCATCCATATCTTTTCCCTGATATTGAAGAAGGTGAATAACTTGGATAGCACCTAGTTACTGCATCTGGTAAACTTATAATCCTGGACCAGCTGCTGAAGAAGCTTTATACCGAAGGAGATCATAAGGTGCTTCTGTTTTCGCAAATGACTTCTCTTCTTGATATTTTGGAAGACTACTGCTACCTGCGTGGTTATAAATATTGTAGGATAGACGGAACTACTGACATCAAATCAAGGGAAAGTCAAATCGAGGCTTTCCAATAAACTGACTAACACTTTATCTTTTTGCTGAGTACAAGGGCAGGAGGGTTGGGAATCAATTTGACAGCAGCCGATACTGTTATTTTGTATGACAGTGACTTTAACCCTCAAATGGATCTCCAAGCAATGGACAGAGCTTATCGAATCGGGCAGAAAAAATTCGTAAAAGTATACCGGCTCATTACTGAAAACACAATCGAATAGAAAATTATTTAAAGACAGATGATTAAGCTGAAGTGGGATAGATTAGTCATCCAGCAGCAAAGAACAGGGCAAAAGAACAAAGCCTTGACGAAAGAAGAAATGCGATAAATGTTGACGCATGGTGCAAATGCCATCTTCAAGGCAACATCAAATACTCTCAACGAGGAACTCATTGAAAACTTATTGAGCAGAGGTGAAGCTAAAACCGAGGCCTTCAACCAATAGCTTGATCAAAAACTTCGTCCTCCTGAAGATCTAGCAAACTTAAACATGAACTCGATCAACATTTTTGATTTTATGCAAAAAAATTAAGAAAAGAAAAGGGAAGATGCACAAGCTCTCGAACAAAATTATACAAAAAATCAAGAGTTAATGTCATTGGATTACCTCGGTAGAAGAGAAAGGAACAAAATAAACAGTTTAAAAGTTAAATCTGTATAAATACCAAGCCATCATTTTTATGAACAGAAGGAAAGATTGAGATAATTGTTGCAGAAGTAGGATAACCATAAAAATAATTTAAAAACAGGACTATTCGTCCCTTTGACTTAATAGGAAGATATATAAAAAGAGGCTCTTCTGTCGACAGGTTTTCGAAATTGGAACAAACAGGATTTTTCTAATTTCGTAAGCGCATGGGTCTAATATGGCAAGGACAATATCAACAAAATTGCTGAAAAGGTTAAGAAAAGTTATGAAGAAGTCAATGCTTATGCGACTGTCTTCGAAAAAAGAATGAATTAGCTGGAAGATAGATAAAAAATAGTAAAAATGATCTAAACCGCTGAAGACAAATAGAAAGAGACAAAAAGGAAGCAGGATATTTTGCAATGGAAAATGGATAAATTCGGTGGAATGTTATTCGATGTTCACATCTACAAAAAGTTTAGTTCAAAATTATTTTCTTTGTACTCTGATATGGCCATTGCAGAAGAAGCGCATATTCATGGCATAAATAACATTAAAGATATAAAAAATGCTCTGAAAGTTAATATTTATACTAGACTGGATTTCTATGTACGCTCTCGAACAGAAGGATAAATTAAAAAGCGCCTGAGCAGCATCATCAAGCTCCTCTAGAAAGAGAAATAACATTTTGATCTTCAAAACTATAGCCATCGAATAATGGAAGAAGATGATAGCTCTGAAGGTTAGGAGTAAGAGAGGGAAAATTTTGAATAAGACGTGAACGAATGATTTGAGAATCAAATATGATATTGTTTAAAGGTAATAAAATTGGGAACCGATATAGAAATAGTGAATGTATACTGATAAATTGCAAAACCCTTTCCTCAAGCCATCGCCCTTCTCCAACTCTCTCAACTCAGGATCCTCCTACCTTAATTCTGACCCTCCTCCTCGCTATCAATCCTACAAGCCGTACAAGGAGCCAAAATTAAGCTATCAGGACGCAAATTCATCCTACAACAAATATGATAAGCCTTCCTACTATGAATAGAACAGAGCATCTCACTCACCTCGTCCTTTCCAATCAAATGATATTGACTCTATCCTCAGCAAAAATCCATTCAACCGATCTTATCAACCATTATTTGCTCAATAAAGGCCATCGAGAGATATCAGTCCAGGAAGAGCCTCTAACAATATGCTACAGCCAAGATCATCTAATGAGGCATTTGAAGATTTTAATGCAAATCCCTACGGCTATGAGTATAGTCGTATTTCATCAAACACAAACGCAAGAGCATCATAAATTCCAAGTCGTTACACTCCAGCTAGAAACAATTATCTGAGCACTTCCTCAGCTGACTCGGCCTCAACATATATCGATAAAATATACGATCTGGGAGATGATCGAGGACAACACGAAAGGCACTAAAGCAAACCTCTGACTAATCCTTTCAACAGAAAAAGTCTGCTTGGAAACAACTATTAAAGTTAAACAGCCAAAAACATGGATTATGATATGGGTTACCTGAAATATGCCAGTTTAGCCTACCAGGAAGACAAACGACCTCCTTCTTTGAACTTGGACAGGTATGAAGAAAATTACAATAACAAGTATCCTCCAGCCCCCTCAACATATCAAAATAACTATCCAATAACAAGTTCCACATACTAAAATTAACCAAGGCCAAGTGCCTCCAATCTGCAAAGAGGACTCACTTTTGGAGAATAAAATCCAGGCACAAGCAAGGACAAATATCAATCAGCTCCCTATCAAGATAACTACACATCAAGCTATAATGCAGATGTACCCTACAAAAATGTTTATGACAGCTACAAGCACACTTATGAAAACCCTCCTCCTCCTCCTCCTCCAATTGAATACGAGAAATATGATAGGTATGATAAGGATTACGAATAGCCACGTTTTGGAACCAATAATAGCATCAAATATAATAACTATGAGTATGAATCAAACAAATACGATAGACCAGAATAATTTGGAAACCTCAAAGAATCCGAAAAGTTTAACTTCGATGACCCAGGAAATGATTATGGGGGTCCTGTAGAATAAAGAAGAGTTAGGTTTTCAGAAAAGAGTGAGGAGTCGAATTATCAAGATTATGGTAAATTTTAAACACTAGGAGGAAAACCATATGAAATATAAAAATAATATAGGCATGCCCCTCGAGAACCTGATCCTGATAGCTTTGGCAGATATCCATCCAGCCTTAAGAAATTATCATCCAGCCAAGTCGACTAGTACACTTCCCCCGAAGAAATGGAGAAAAAAATCAAACAGAGCAAATACAACCAGCTGGGTTATGACAACCCTCCCAGATCCTCAGCTAAGTTTGCATAAGATCCCCCTCTGAGAGCCCCCACTAGAGATAGTGCTTAGGAGCATCCTCGAGTGCTAGAGTTCAATGGAATACTTTTCCACAAGATAGAAGTGATGTGATGTGTTGTTTATAATCAGTTGCACAAATGATTAA
>Ga0100402_1001432_pt1 | contig 27504 bp, 17 predicted proteins | sample CryGeyme20150102_FD_80419 | JGI IMG/M metagenome (GOLD analysis project Ga0100402, IMG submission 80419) | Groundwater microbial communities from Crystal Geyser aquifers in Utah, USA - Crystal Geyser metaG 2015-0102 | ecosystem: Environmental > Aquatic > Deep subsurface > Groundwater | place...
CTTGGTGTAGGCGCTGCTGTCGGGCTGGGCCTGACGCTTGGGTGTGTGGTTGTGTTGGTGGGGTGGGGGGGTGCTTGGGGGGGTGGGTGCGGGCGGCTCTTTCCGGGGGTGGGGGGGGGGGGGGGGGGGGGGGGGGGCTTTTAGCCTGTCACTTCTTTGTTTTGCGATGTGTACTAGTACATCAAAAAAAGAGAGAAGACCTGATGCTATGATGTTGTCATACATTCCTTCGTTTGAAGTTTGTACTGGACTCGATTTACACGAGTATTTTTGCACGCGTCAAAAGTTCCGCTGAAGAAAATAAGAAGATTCGGTCAGTCGTGGGTGAAATTGATGGATGCACGCTCATTCGCCAGTCAGCCTACCTGGTAACTACTCGTACCAGTTACCGTACCAGTTACTACTCCGAGTAGCTACTACTACTACTAGTAGGGTCTAGTAGTAGTAGTAATAAAGTTGTTGCATTGCGTACAGTAGGTACAGTAGTAGTAGTCGACTTCTGGCTGTGGTACTTACATGTACTTTAATAGTAGTCTACCAGCTAAGCGTAAAAGGGCAGCTAGCTAGTAGTCTAGCTACGACAAGATTGTGGAGGTAAGTGACACTCTGGCAGCGCAATACAAACTGTTCTCCATTTTCAAATTAGGTATTCTCTCCAGATGAGCTTTACGTGGAATGCTTGAAAGAGAGGTGGTAGACAGACAGCAAACCCGTGCTATGAATGCATGTGTGAAGAAAGCTGGGAGAAATAGAAGTAGAGTTATGATTTATCAAACACGATATATTGCTCTGATACAACGTGACAGCTTCCCACCCAATTGCGAAAACAAATCATAACCTAATAGAATAAAACATTGATCGATAGTATACAGAATGGAACATGCTTGCCCGGATGATGCAGTTACTCTGCCTTGGCAATAGGCTGTTGCATTTGACAAGTTGGCAAGAGAGGGAAAGTGAGCTTTTCGTTGAGATATGAGTAGTGCAACAGTGAGTGTAAATCTAGCATTGTCTTACATTTTCCTCGACTGTGGGCTTGTCAGCTGGCTTGTCTTCTTTCTCAGGTTGTTCGACAGCGGGCTCTTTCTCGACGACCTCATTCTCCTCAACTGCACTGGCATTCTCAGCGGCATCTGTCTTCTTTTCCTTCTCTGCCGCTATCTTCTTCTTGGAAGCCTTGGCAGGAGCAGATTTCTTGGCTTCAGCTTTCTTGAGGGTAGTCTTTTTGGTTGCAACCTTCTTGGGAGTAGTCTTCTTGGCTACCACCGTCTTTGCAGCCGCCTTTTCTTTCTTTGGCTTGGGAGCCTTCTTTGGTTTGGCGTCTTTTGCCTTGCCTACAGCCTTTTCTTTCTTTGGCTTAGCAGCGACAGAAGTCTTGATAGTGGCTTTTCCTTCCGTGGCAGTAGCAGTGGGAACAGCAGTCTGATCGGTTCCTTCAGCAGCAGGCTTCTCTTTTGTGGGTTTCGTGGCTGCCTTCGCTTCTTTCTTGGGCTTGGGTGTAGTTGCCTTCTTGGGTGTAGTTGCCTTCTTGGGTGTAGTTGCCTTCTTGGGTGTAGTTGCCTTCTTGGGCTTTGCAGTAGAATCTTTCTTCTCCTTTGTTTGAGAAGCTTTCTTAGGCTTATTAGTAGAATCTTTCTTTTCCTTCGTTTGAGGGTTTTTTTTAGGCTTGCTCGCGTCCGTTTCCTTCTTTGCGGCGGTCTTGGCCTTTTTGACAACCTTCGCTTTGAATTCTGCTGATAGTTTGTATGTGCCCTTGGTCTGAACGAGATCACCTGTCTCGACGGCGTGTTTCAAAACCTTAAGAAAAGTAGCTGTACAGCAAAAATGTGAATTTTTTAGTCAGAAACACCGTCTTGCCGTACATGGTACATGAACAACGATCTAAAGTCTAAAGTCTAAAGTAGAGTATATGTATTTTAACACTCACCATTCTGCCATTTCTTCTCCTGAACATAATTATGACAAAAACAAAACAAAAGAAGGGCGTTAGATATTGCAATTTTTTTGCGAATCCATTTGAAAACCCTAAAATCTTACCTTTGGTAGCTTCTCTTGCATGGCCTTCTTAATGGCAATCATGGAAGCGCCGGAACGGCTATCCAAGTTGCTGATGGCTTCGTAGACTCCTTGTTTGTACGACATGGCGAGTTACTGACGATCGGAATATGATTCTGTGTCGTTCCGGCAAAAACGAGTAAAAATAATAATAAAGATGAGTGTGTTTTGAGAAAGTTTTGCAATATTACTCCGGAAGAGGAGGAGGGAATCTCGTGCATCACGTCGTGGGTTTCGTCGTTCTTTTTTATTGCTCTAACCGCGACGTCGTAAATTATCCCGACGGAGTGGGAACGAGGCACGAAAACGAGGCCCATTTCCATTTTAGAAGGGACAATCAACAAGAAACCTTTTAGATGAAACATAACTTACCAAAACTATTGTTTTATGGACGATTACTTTTGCTTGCTTCGCAAAAGAGTCGACCTTTGATGACACCCGTCTGCCGGGAAATCAGAATCTATTTTTGAATTGAGAGCTTCCGCAAAAATAATGAGATCTAACCTTAATCCTGCTGTGATAAAAATAATGTTCCCCGTGCTATTTATTTCATTCAACAAATCTTAATTTTTATTGCAATAAATTACTGTATTAATTCTCCGAAGTGGTATAGCTGCAGGAGCTTGCTGTGTGTATTTAAATCATTTGCCGGGAAAATGCTGCTCTTCTTATTTGAATTTTATATCTCTTTCACATCCATTCCAAGCGCGAGAGTGATCCAGCAAGGGGGATTAGTGCGTGTCAATTCTTTGCATCATGAGTTGTCTATTTTTTTTTAGGGAGAGATGTTTTACATCATTTGCCACACACCAGGAAGCATAAGATAGGTACAATTTCATGCAAGCGAAGAAGAATGCATTCAATACGTAGTAAGCAGGTGCTAAAATATTGACAAAAATTATCATTCTTCTTCTTCTTCTTCTTGTAGGTGCTGATGTGCCTTCAGACCTTTGGTACTAGAACAAAATAAATAGTGTTTTGAGCAAAAACAAAATATGAATTGACAGTTTTCTTGCCAGTTTAAAGCACAGATATAGCAATCGATTACTTACACTTAAGCAGCTCGACTCCAAACAATAGATCCCACTGATTTGTCTCTTTTCTCCTTTTTCTTCTTCTTCTCCGCTTTTCCTCCATCTTGAACAAAGTTGTTGGAATTTCCAATACCCGCAATTCGTTCCGGTGCAACAATCTGCTGTGTTAAAGCAAATTTTTGAAAGTTGGGATCCGAATCGGCACCTTTCAAGTTGAGATATTTCTGTTGTAGCGCCACATGTTCGGCTTGCAAATCTTGGTGTTCCTTTTGCAATTTGGTATGCTTTTCGGCCAATTCACTATACCAGGCTCGGACTTGTTGAAATTCTGTTTCTCGTTCTATATTGATGCTCATTTCTTTTTCGGTTGTGTTGATACTGTTTTTGAGTTCCAACAGGGTTGCCATGTGCACGTCAAAATGATTTCGAAATTGAGCAATCACGTCATCGATATCATGCCCCGAGACAATGGCAGCAATTTTGGACCCTCGTTTGTTACTGCTGTGACAAGTGCTATGCGAGCTGCGTGCATTACTCGCATCGCGATTGTTCGCCAAGAGATCATCATCATGATCATCAATCCCATCCTTTCTCCGCGAAGTGCTAGGACCGGCGCCTCCACGCGTCCAAGAAGTCATTGTTGTATCACCTTGTTCACGACTGCTGCTTCGTCTGACCCGACGCTTCAAACGATCAGCTTCTCGTCGTTTTCGTCTTTGAAATTCGCGATCATGCCGTCGAAGATCCACGTTACTCTGATGAAGTAAGTTGTCCTCACTTTGTTCGCCGCCATCTTCAAGCCTCGGACTGCTGATGACGCCTTCTCGCTCTCGTCTCCTTCGTTCTCGAGCCTGTTGCTTTCGATCTGGTTGCAGATTCGCACTGTCATCGCGACTGCTGTGATTAGACGATGATTTGTTCATGTCACTTTTTTTTTGTTTCTGGACAAAAACTTCACTACTGTAACGCTGAAGTCTATAGAAGAAGTCAATGCGCTGAGCTGTGGCATGTACGTTCAAAAAAAGTAGCAGTATTCCAGTTAAGAATTTTAGTGCAGTAGACTAGTACTACTACTACTACTGCTTGTACAGTACTACTATAAGACTCTACTCCGTAATAATAATAATAACAAGATCATCAATTCCGAAACTTAGAGTTCAGAATAATGACCCATGACCAAAAGGGGGTATTTTCGATAATATTTATAATATTTGCCAGATTTATTATCTTACTTCACAAATTTGATAAATATTATTAAATAATAATTGTATTTATTTACGTGTTCGAAAAGTTACCTCATTCAACGCTCACGGCTGCGCAAGCCAGCACTTCAGAGTACCTACTAAAGCCGTGTACTACAGTAGTAGGCGACCACGGCAGCAGCAGTATAACGGATAAACCAGAACCAGCTTCCTACCACTACTACTTGCCGGAAAGAGGCCTGGCCTTGTGTTCTTATGAGGAGTCTGGATTCGCTGCAGCATGAATATTATTACTCGTAATTTTTATTATTATTGTTGTTGGGTAATACAGTAGTTTGACTCCACCAACTCTAGCAGCATCTTAACTTCACTCCAAATTAACATACATCAAGTTCAGGAACACCCACGCAAACATACACGACTATTAAACAATATGAGTCAAGGAAGCGCCCCGTACGATATGCAGATCAAGCTGCTAATGATTGGTGACTCTGGTGTTGGAAAGACCTGTTTGCTCCTGCGTTATGCCAACGACAGTTTTAGTCCCACCTTTATCACGACAATTGGTATCGATTTCAAGATTAAGAACGTCGACATTGATGATACTCGCATTAAGCTTCAAATCTGGGACACCGCCGGACAAGAGCGCTTTCGAACCATTACTACGTCGTACTTCCGCGGTGCCCAGGGCATCCTCCTGGTCTACGACGTGACCGACCGCCGCTCCTTCGAGTCCATTCGCAATTGGGTCTCACAGATCCAGCAACATGCCGACGTCCACGTTAACAAGATTTTGGTGGGAAACAAGGCAGACATGGTAGACGAAAAGGTCGTCTCTACGGAGGAAGGAGAGAAGCTGGCGAAGGAATTCGGCATTGACTTTTGGGAGTGCTCCGCCAAGAATAATACAAATGTCGAAGAATCGTTCATTGGGATTGGGCGAGCCGTGAAAAACCGACTTGTAGCCGATGGACTGGGAGGACCTGCACCCGGCAAAGGACTCAACCTCAAGCCCGGACAAGCTGCTCCCCAGCAAAAAAAGTGCTGCTAAATATTATATCCCTGCGCCGGCACGAGCATTTTACAGGTATTATTTATTTATTGATTTGGCTGTATTATGCTATTGCTGCTGCTGAAATTGAATGCTGTTGTTCTGATAAGACATGACAGTATTCTTGTTACTGAAAATGATGAATGATGATAAAACGAACTTTGGGCGAGTGGAGAACAACTTAACCTGCGGACTGTTCCCGCCTGTCCCTTTGACGACTACCTGCTTTACTTGCTGCCAGTTCTTGTCTGTATCTGTCTGTGTCCCCAGCTGTGCAAAAATTTCTCTGTTATTGTGCATACTTCTGTTTTATAATAAATGGATGAAACATTTTTGCACTGCGGTTGGTTTGACACAATGGAGCATCAAAAATTGAGTGTGCATGTTCTGCAGGTAGTTGAATTAGGAAGACGGAAATGGTACAACGGATGACTGACTTGACTACAGACCTTTTGGGTCCTGTCATAAACTTGATACACTATAAACGTGCATATATATTATTCTGCTTGATCTGTGTTTGTTTTTTGTTGTTGTTGCCTGCATGTCGAGTATGATAATATACAATGCAGACTTTTGTCCTTTCTTTGATTGAACCAAGCTGCTGCTTGTATCAAGATGAATACATTGCCACAGAAAAAGTTGACCAAAGCACAGTGGTTTTTCAAAAGACAGACATCGAAAAGTATTTTCGTTGTCAGTTTAAAGACTAGATTTGTTCATCCCTTTTTTCTTACCGCTTGGCTATGAAGTATCATTGATTCATGTATTCATATATTCATACACATAGTTTAGTTTGCTTGCTTGAGCAGAATCTGCAAAAATTTAAAGAGAAACAAACGAAGCTGGCCATGCAAAGCTACTAGCTAGACTACGGCTGTTATCACTGGCTTTCTTTTTTACTGCCTACTCTTGCGCGTAATCATCCACTTCTATCTTTCCTGCAGGAATCAAAGCAACTTGCTGACTCGTCGGCTAGGTAGAGACACGAGGATTCGTGCGCTTGCTACGATAATAATAAATATTATCATAATATCATGAGCACTAACACACTCTTACTTGAGCACCTAATACAGCTGCTACTAATACTCTAATAGCTACCTGGTAGCTACTCATAGCTACTACTCTACTATTTACTACTGTACTAGCTAGTATGCACTACTAGCTAGCTACTCCGAGTACTATCTACGAGTAGTAGAGTGGCTACAGTAGTACTACTACTATGCTGGAGCTACTCTAGCTGCTAAGCTCTACTACTAGAGTCTACTGCTAGTAGTGGCTAATCTAAATATGTAGAGCTACACCAACTGAACTTTACTTTGCTTGAGGTCATGAGTTTGTTGGTGCGGCTGCAAGCAGCTGGAGAGACATCGTCATGGCACGATTGAAATTACAGTATTTCTTTCATCTTCTTCTTCTTTGCTCTCTACAGTACTCTAGCTAGCTAGCTAGAGAATGCGGCCAGTAGAAAACGAACACTTGTTACCAAATCGACGCCTTCTGCGTTCATAATTCCCATCACGTCGGATCTTGCAAACTTAACTTTGCTATCTTCGACCACGCCACCCAAAACTCACATCAACATGTTTTATAATTTTGCGCTTTTCGTTGTCTTGATTCTGGCATCGGCTGAGGGCTTTTCGTTTGGAAAATTCCCATATGCGGCGTTTGTGACTCCGACTGTCCATCGGCGGCCATCATCTGCCACTACTTCAGCCACCTTTTTGCGGCGAAGTCAGACAAACTCGTGGAGATCTTCCTCTGGTCAGAAACTCCATGTTCGAAGTGCTGGCTCAGACGAAGCCATAGGCAGCTCTTTTTCTAATTCTACTCTTGTCAGCCAGCACCATCAAGAACAGGACAGTCAATCCAGTCAATCCAAGCAGCGCAAGGGAGGATACCAACGTGCCGAGGACTGGGATGCCGAGCTAAAGGCGGGAGGCATGAGCTGGGATCAAAAGGTTCAATTTGATGGACTACGTATGGGAAACGGTTTTCGTCAAAATGAAATTTTGAGGAGGCATTTGAGTAACTTCTAATCAAATTAGTAGTCTAGCTATTGGATTGGATTAAGAATTATGATGATCCGTTATGATGTTGCCGTCAATGGACGCGCGCGAAATCGCACATGATTTCTTATTCGAAACGCCTTCCCTTATCTGCTGCTCGAGTATAGTTGAGGATACTAAATAACCTGCGTAGCAAAAAAATCAGGATTAAAATTCTCTGTAAATATATATTGTATCCTCGTCCAAAACATTCTCCACAGTAGCATGGGAGACATAGTGCAGAGGGAAGCATAAGTGTCTTGATGCAGTTCAATCTGAAAAGAATCCTCTTGGGCATTTAACTTGCACACGGAGATTCTCCACTTTCGCAAAAATTGTGGTCGGTAACTTCCAGATGATGCACAGCTAGCACATTGCAGAAGCAGATCAACACGTGGAGAGTTTCGTCCGTCGCGAGATCTTCTTGAACTGTCACCAAAGAGTCGCCAGAATTTTTAAAGCGTTAATCTAGCCACCCTCCCCGACGGAAGTAGTAAATCATAAACAAGGCCAGCGACAACATAAACATGAGAGCCAGAGGATATGAATACGGTTCCTGGAGCTCCGGCATGGAAGAAAAATTCATGCCCCAAATGCCCGTTAGCAACGTCAAAGGGAGAAAGATTGCCGACAAGACAGTCAAAACTCCCAATCGCCGATTCATCAAGGTATGCTCGTGTTGTTCGGCGCGTTCTCGTAAGTCGACAATGTGTTTTTCCAATCTCAAGGCCATACGCTCAGTTGCTCCGGCTTTAATATTTGAGGTCAAAGTTTACCCACGAAAATGAATTAGAATCATCAGTTTTTTTATTTTTGTTCAAACATTTCCTTACAATGTTAAACTTACCGGCTGCTACCAAACTCGCCAATGATCCCTGAACGGGCGAAAAGTCTAGTCCGTTCCCCAACTTCTCGCCGTTTCTAACAAATGAAGCATTGGAAGGACTAGTAGTATTGCTAGCAGCAGTTGGTGTTCCTGCCGTAGTGGCAGCCAAAAGTGATTCCACGCATTCCACTTGTTCTTCGGCTACAGACAAAAGAATCAAAACTCGATCTTTGGCAGCAATCAATTCTTCCAACTTGACACTGGCAATGTCTCGATCCATCGACTCGTCCATAGTTAGTACAGCATAACGCAGCTCTCGCGTTGCTCTCGATGTGCGATCCAAATGAAATCGCAACCAGGAAATCATAGCTCCTTGACTGGTCGGACTCGGCAAACGCTCCGCTTGTTGCATTCGTTTCCGAACCGGATCGTACAAGTTTCCCACGGTACGAGGATTCACAGAAAACGTAATGAGCATATTTCGCAGGGACAGTGCTGCTAAATGCGCCATCAGTTGTTCTTGGTCGTCGTAGTGCTCCGGCAGAATCCGCAAAACGGCCAAGCAAGCACGCTGAAGGGGCATGACTTGTGAGGCCCATGTTTCCGGTGGTTCCGACAGAGCTTCGATGACGAAATTAGGCAAGTGCAGAGCTCGTAACCATGCACGCAATTCTTCGGCATCTCTGGTCGGGTCGGCGTCGATATCCATCCAATAATACTGCTGTTTATGGTTGCCATTCTTTTGTTTTTGGTTGGCACCAGCCAGTGCTTCTTCTTCCGTGCAGGGCGTTAAGCCTCCGTTCTCTCCAATACAATGAGATCGAATTCGCATCCCTGGTAAGGCATAAATAGCGTCTATTCCTGATTGAATGCTACGAAAGCTATCTCTACGTTCTGATGGTGTCATGATTCTTGGTGTCACCAAAGGAGTGCATTCATTGGCAATTATGGCAGCATCATAGTCGCTGTTGCTGGTACTTAAGGATAGATCATCAATTTGATTCTCGATATCATTAGTGGCCACTCGAAGTGTCTGTGATACCATGCCTGCAAGCTACTGTACAATAGACGGTTGTAGTAGTTAAATTGGGAGGAGGAGTATTATTTGTTGTCTTTGTATGTTTTTTTGTGGTTGTTAGAAACTGTAGTTGATAGGCTTGGTGTTTGTACCAGGTAGTACTGTAGTACCAGGTACCGTAGTAGTCTATTCGGTTGGTGGTTTTAAAAAAAAAGTGGCGCGTGTACAAGTATGGTAATGGACTTGTAGTAGGTCTGGTTTGAAATTTTTCTTCTTCCGTCATTGTATTGGAATTCTTACAGTAGGGTTGGTACTATTTTGGAAACTTGACACCTCCTGCCCACTAATTACGAGCGAGTACTCGTACCTGGTACGGTAGTAGCTACTTGTACTAGTAGTGTACTACTACTAATAGTACAGCACCACGACTCCTGCCTTCATACTAGACTAGTAGGCTAAAGCTGGCTTAAGGGTCTGCTCAGCCTGGTATCTAATATTTTAGGTGGAGTACAGTATTATTATTGGCACCTCAAGCTGGTAGTCTACCTCCGAGCTGGCCTCCGCCAAGAAGTCTACTTTTTCTAGCTACTCCGAGTAGACTACTAATAATAGCTAGAGAGCAGCGCTCTCCGAATTCCTGACACTACTAGACCTGCCTACTTTGTCGGAGTGACAAAAGGTGACGATGACACTACAGAAGCTAATCTATGTACGGTGGAGAGGAGAAAGGATGGCGCATCTGCCCATGCAGTTGGCTACTGGCTTCTACCACTGCTTTTAAAAACTTGAAAATGTAACACGGTTGGTACCACTGCCGAAAACAATAGATCTCTCACTCCCGTCTACTCGTAGCATCCGATCCCAAATTTTTTTTATCAATTTACCTACTTAGGTAATCAATCGTATACAGCTCTAAAGTGCAACGGCTTTTCCCCGAACATGGCTTGTCGTTCCAACTGGCCTGTTTCTGGGTTGGATTGCAGGAGAACAGCTGGACATCCAAGATCGCGCAACGCCGCGTAGGCTTCATCCACAGCCCCGAGTGCCGCTGCCTTCCGGAGCAGCGGTTCGGCTCCGGCATCCAAGAGAGACTGACCGACCTGTTCCGAGGCACGGCTGGCTAGGTTGCGAATGGCCAATGCTCCCTGGCGTTGAACAAGAGGTGACTGTTGAGACGTCTCCATGGCTTTCAAAATCACCAAATGACCTTGATAATCCTGGACAATGGTTTCCGCATTCTTTGGTTGTCGCAAAGCCATACTGCCCAGTGTCGCACAAACATGCTCTTGCAGTTTGGTCAATCTAGCCGAATTGGTACTGGAAGTAAGACTTTGCAGAGTTGCAATCAAAGGTCCTAAAATGGAATGTTTCTCTGATCGACACAGGGTTGTTTTAAGCTCGTCATTGGCAGATAAGTTACGGTATAGCCCAATCAAAGCCGTGAGAATGGACAGTCGCAGATTCTCTTGTCCGTCTTCTGTAGCAGCAGTACCGTTGTTATTGTTTGCGGATGTTGAATCAACGTCGTCAATACTACAGTACGCTTCAAAGATAGATTGCAGTACATCCAACAAACCTGTCGATACCATCCGTACAACAATCTCATTTTGAATGGCCAAACTTCGTAAGCATTGCAAAACAGCTAGCAAAGCAACTGTAACGAATTGTTGTTGTTGTTGTTGTTGTTGTTGTTGTTGTTGTTGTTGTTGTTGTTGTTGTTGGGAAAAAGCAAAGAGACTCGATAGCAGTTCAGAAAGGATCGATACGGCACCCATTCCGTTGAGAGTAGTGACGGTAGAATGCGCCGACGAGACTACCATTCCCGTAGAATCGGTGGCTTGACCATTTGTAGATTGCGATGAAAAATCATCAAATCGACAAAGTACGGTCAACAGTCGACATGCTGAAGTGATCATTTGGAACGATGATAGTATGTGGTTGTCGCCTTCTTGACAAGTTGCTTCTTGCTGTTCCTGTAAAACAGTCACAAGTGCCTTCAAAATTGGTTTGGAATTGCAATATTTCTTGTTTGGTTCGTGTCCTTGACACACACTTTGGATGATATTCAACCACAGTAGCTGCAATTCTTGTTTGTGATTCAGTTCATCCGACAATAATATAATACTAGTAGTACACGTCGTTGGAGTGGTAGTAGTACCAAATAAAATATTCCATCCATGAGCTTTCAAACAAAAATCGTGCAGTACTCGTTCTTGACGATACCGTCTTGCATCTTTGGGACCGATGACGGTCAAACTCTTGAGTACCAATTGCAATACCAATTTGATTCGTTGATAACTATTTGTTGTTGTGGCACAAGAAGAAGAAGAAGAAGAAGAAGAAGAAGAAGAAGAAGAGAAGGACCACAATGCCAATTGATTCAATAGTCTTGTTGGATTGGTATCAAGTGTACCTGCTTTGACGGAGGGTTGCCAGAACAAATTTCCCAACAAAATGGGAGTGTTATGTTCCTGTTCATTCTCTTCGTTTTGATCATGATCCAATAATAATAATGTTTCATCTTGCAAAAATGTCGACCAAAGTAGCTCGACTGTAGCTTGCACTTTATTATTATTATGATCATCATCATTGTCAAGCATTGCTTTGTTGTTGTTATTGGTACTGTTGTTTTCTTGTTGATCTAACGAACAACAACTCGACAAAAAGGTAAGCGCTTGACGAAATGATTGTACTCGATTCCGATCGTCTTTTCCTATTGAGTGGTTGGTAGGATGTGTCAAACTGATCCCAAACCAAAGTTGTTGTTGGCGTTTCCATTCCTCCAAAGAAGAACACGTCGTGGGTGATTGTTGCTGCTGCTGCTGCTGCTGCTGCTGCTGCTGCTGCTGCTGCTGCTGCTGCTGCTGCTGCTGCTGCTTAAATAGTTGATCTATCGTTTCCTTTACGGCCTCTTCGGGGGACATGTCAAATACATCTTCATTTTCAAGAACTGCTTCATCAAAGTACTCTTGAGATAACCAACTCATCTTGTTGTTGTTGACGCTGTTGTTGGTGTTGTTGTTGTGTGCTGCTGCTGACGTACCTACGGTCCTACAACAGTAGTTTGGTTGCAAGTTGCAATTTGATTCGTTGAACTCAAATAATAAAACAGCTTGAAGAAACTTATGGCTTACAGGTACCTAGCACACGGTTAGGGACAAAGAAGATAAACACACAAAAAAGGGAACTGTTTGTGGCGAAAGTATAGGTCTCTTGTCGTCTACTGCTCTGATCTTTGATGAGCACTACGTGCTGTAATCTTTTGTGCCAATGACAAGAAGTTACTGTACCGTGGTACCACATACATCATTACCACACTACCATTCTTCGTAGAGAGAAGAGTGGGGAAAAGCAGAACAAGTCTGCGTCCAAACTTTTATGACTTAATGACTCGTTAGGGAGAGTGTTTGAACAAAAACAGTCATCCTCCTTTTAAAGCAACAAACTGAAATAAATAATGAGTATTACCGGTAGATTGGTGTATCGTCAATGCTGTTTTTTATTCAGCAAAAGATGTTGGTCGTTGTTTATACACAAAACTGTAGTATCCACAAACAGAAATAACAAAAAGAGCATTCAGTGAGTGTACTACTAAGCGATAGAGGTAGTCACACGGACAAGGCGTTTTGTGTGTGAAAGGGAACACAGCTGAAAATTTCAGTCCGATTTTCCTCCGACTGTGAAAGTAATTGGCACTCGACTGTTACTACTACTACTACTACTACTACTACTACTACTGCTACTACTACTACTACTACAGTACTTACTACTGCTACTGCTACCACCACACCACCACCGCCACTAATATGTCAGGAGGAAATCCTGCTAGCAACAAAGGAGGTGGTCGAGGCGGTGGCAGCGGCAGTGGTGGTGGAAGAGGCCGAGGACGAGGCGGTCGTGGTCGAGGAGGAGGTCGACGGAGCAATCGCAACAGCAGCAACCAGCAGCAGCAGAGCAAAGGAGGAACCAATACTAACAATGGTAATCATTCACTAGCATCCACCGGACAGCCGCAGTACCGAGATGAAGTAAGTTTGTTATCAATGCCATTATCACGCCTACCTCACTTGCTGCCATTGACAATCACATCTCACTTCGACACAAACCACCCCATTCTTCTTCTATCTTATCCGCTGTTTGTAACTTGACAGGAGGCACTCATTGCCTTCATGCCGTATCTTAAGGCCGATGACCAGCGTGCTATTGCCATCCACGAGGAATACCAATCCACTAACGACTCCAGTATGTTTCTGAAAGCTACACGAGAGTTCTTGGCCAGCAAGGCAGCTGGTGTCACAAATGAGGATGGCGAGCAGACGCCTACTCCGAATACATCCAAAGCTATATCTTCGCCAGCATCTGTCAATCCTCCTGCCCCTGCACCAGCTACTAATGCATGGGCACAGCCTCCGCCACCAGCTGCTACTCCTGCTACTCCATCGAACAATCCACGTTCCTCTTACTCGCCAACACCAGGATCAACGACTCATGTTGCTCCATCAATGCCCCCTATCCAAACACCTATTCGACCATCCATGGGATTCCCCTCAAACAATGGATCCTTGACAGCAACACCCGTTTCGACCGTGCCGGACACCAGTCGTCCCGCCAACCAGCCCCTTTTGCAGCATTCGATGATGTCCGACTGTTCACCGATACCACAGCAACAGCGTATGAACAATCCGTCAACGATGTTCGACTTGTCGGGAATGCTACCACCACCTCCTCCACCGACACCCCAAAACCAACAGCGGCAACAGGAAATAGGAGGATCCCGATTGTCGTCTGCACTTGATATGCTTTTTGATTCGCACATGACAACGATGGTGTCGTCGCCGCCGCCACCACCACCACCACTCGGACAGCAACATCAGTCATCTATGTCCTCGCAACAACTTCAGCAGCAGCAGCACGGTTATCCCATGCGTCTGGAACATCAGCAACCATTGCAACCACTTAACATGATGGAATCATTGGAATTGCAATTGGACCGTCTGATTGATGGAGATGAAATCGGCCGTCAGTCAATGCCCTTATCCTCGGAACCGAGGACTCCTGCTCGTCCACCCCACTCACCTGGTACTATTGGAACGCCTGGAAATCATGGAATGACCAGGCAGAACAATGGCAATGCTATTGCTATGCAGGATCCGGCGACATCCTTCTTATCGGGATTTATGTCGTTACCTCATCCCAACAGCAGCAGCGGCTACAACAACAACAACAGCAACATGGGAGAATTCAACCAAATGTCTTCAGGACTGACTCAAATACAGCAGCAGCAACAAGAGCAACAGCAGAGACACGAGTTCCTATTGCAACAACAACAGCTACAGCTTCAAAGACAAGCACAGCAGTTGCACCAGCAGCAACAAATGATTCGCCAAAGACAGAATGCCGGAATGATGACACCTCCTGGCTCTGCTGTGACGCCGACTACTCCCCGATCTCCTGCTTTGTCAGCGACAGGAGTGACAAATCGTCCTCCATCGTCTTTGGCTTTGTCTCAAACTTCGACACCGAGAAGTCATCTCTCCCCAGTCATGGGGCCGCAAGTGACTCCGCAACCAGCGGCAGCAGCGAAAACTCCCCGTAAGGAGGTTTTGCAGCAGCGACGCATGTGGACTCGCATCGACGATCAACCTGGCCGTGTTTTTGTCAATGACGTCAACGTTTCCGACCCTCATGTTGTTCTCGATGTTCGTCCTCGAAAAGAAATCAAGGCACGATGGGTGATATCTTGGAAGTATCTTCAACAACGGGCCGAAGAAGTCGCCAAGAAGAGAGCTGAACGAGCCGAATCGGAAGGGGGCATCTTACCGCCGACAGATGAAAATCCAATGAATCGGATCATTCCAAATCTACGTCTTGGACTGTTTCGTCGTGGTTGCGCCGAAAATGGGGCACAAGCGTCGATCATCTCCAAGTCTGTGATGGTCTCAGGTGGCGCTGGTAGATCGCCGTATCTGGATCAGCAGAATCAGCTGGTGGTGGGCACCGTGCCCTTTTATTCTCCGCGAACTCCTGGGCATGTAGTATTTCGACTATATTGGGACGACGAACCTCTTTACACTTTGGGGGTGGGACCAACGCTACATGTTCGTGTCATGGAAGAGGACTACGAAAGTACGACTCGCTTTCTCCTGTCAAACATGAAGAAGAAAGTCAATCCCACAAGCTTGTCCAGTCTGCACTCTTTGGCTCAAGTATTGGAAACGGTCTTGAAGCCACCGAACCAAACTTCCCGTGGAGGGCGCCAGCAGCAGCAGTCGAATGACCACCGCGCTGGACGCGCTACATGGGGATGCATTTGTGAGGCTCGGAAAGTATTAGATGCGTGTGCATCTGAATATGCCAAAACAAGTCTGAGATTGTCCAAACTTGCGGTTGACGTTGACAATCTCAAGGCTGAGGTCGACGAGGAGGACACCAAACAACTAGAAGACGCGGTAATCGAGGTGCCTAACATTGGCGACAGCGAAGAGCCCGGAGGTAAATTTGACGACGCCGAAGTGGACGCATCAAAGGTTTTGAATGGCGATGATGAGGAGAATGACGATGAACGCTTGCAAGAACTGCGCGAGAAAACGAGAGCTCTGATGAGTGGGCGTGCCTCCTGTGAGCGAAAATGGAGAGATTCTCAGCTGGCATTTGCAAGTATCTTGAAGGTATGTTTACACTTTGGTGAGATGTGCTGAGCCTTTTTTATACCCATCGAATGACTAAATATTATTTTGTGTGCTTCGTCAGGCTGTTGCGAAAAATCCATCCATGCCGATGTTATTACGACAGGATATGATTCAAAAAATGCGTCTCGAGTATGAGCTCTGGTGTCCTCTCTGCGAAGAGTTTTCTATCATTGACAGCAATGGAGAATCTCCCACAGTGAACGGCCAGATTTCAAGCGAAGACGGGGAGGTTCCGCAGATTGACATGTGGTACGATAAACTCAAGACGTTTCCATCTCTGTTGACTACGGAGCACGTCCGAATTTGTCAACAGAGCCGTGCCCAGATGCAGCTGAAGACACTCGGCTTCGTACCCAATACAAAAACTCTGCAGGAGATATTGTTTTCGTCGGGAGGAAAAGCCACCACAGCAATGGACCCTTCTGCTGTTGCAGTCTTCAATCAGCTTTCGGGAGCTATGGGCAAGGCTTTTCAAGATGTGTTCACCCCAGAGGTAGAACAGAGGGTCAGCCGCCAGCGAGAAATGATTCGATCTCAGTTGGAGTTGCTGGTGCAGCAGTGCGACAGTTTTCCACCGGGAACAAAAGTTGCTATTTTCGGTTCTTCGGCAAATGGATTTGGGTAAGTCCTTCTTACGCCTCTTTGATTTTCATTTTTGTGCGGTGCAGCTCACATTTGTTGACATTGTACTTCCGGGTAATTAGGACGCCTCAGTCGGATCTTGATATGTGTTTGCAGCTTCCGCAGGGTGCAAGCATCGGCGACAACGAGAATGACCCGAGCGGATCTCAAGCGATGTCCAAACTTGCCGAAAAGATGAAAGAGCAAGCTGATTCCAGCGCGACCGATCCCTTGTCCTCATCGTTTAAGATTACAGACGTCGACACAGCACGCCTGACTGCCCGCATTCCTATTGTCATGTTTCGATGCCCCATCGTAAGAGGAGATGGAACTGAGGATGTCATGGAGTGCGATCTGAGTATGCACAATCCCTTGGCGGTGATGAATACACGTTTCTTGAGAACTTACGCCGACATCAATCCTGTGACACGGGTTATGGCATTCGTCATAAAGCGCTGGGCCAAAGCACGCGACATCAACAATCCTGCGCGGCACACACTCAGTTCCTACGGTTACATTATCATGTTGCTCCATTATTTGACCTATCATCAACGGACCGGAAATGGCTTGACAGCCCCAGTAGCTGGACCAGAAGGGAAGCCCCTCCGCCAAAACAACCAAGTGAAGCCGTTGCTTCCCAATCTCCTGTGGATGGATGCCAACTGGCCCAAAGAAAAGCAGGGCACCCCGTACCGAGAAATGCCGACGCGACCCAAATCTATTGTTCAGCATCCCATGGAAAAAGTCAATGTCAATACATATTTCTACCGGCCCGCAAACCAGGCGGACCTTGCTTCTGTGATGCGCCACTTTCCAAGCCAAGATCTCTCGTTGGCAATTTTGTTGACTTCTTTTTTCCGCTATTATGCTTTTGAATTTGATTACAAACGCTTTGTTGTGAGCTTGCACTCGACTGCTTCTCGTGGTTTGGTGGAGCGTGAAGTCAAGGCTGAACTGGATGGCTGGCGCCATTACAGTGCCGCTTTGACCATTGAGGATCCTTTTGAAACATTTTACGACGTGGCTCATGTTTTGAGAGGAGGTTACTACCACCGTATTCGTCGTGAATTTGCCGTCGCGTACTCCAAGATTGCAGATGCCGTCTCTGGCAACAAGAATTCCACTTGGACAGATGCCAATGGAGACAAGGTAGATCCTTCGGCCATGACTGGAATGGATTTGGTTGACTGGATCTGCGAACCCGTAGCTACCGCTGCGGCCGAAGTTGCTACTGTCTAATAGTAATTAACCAAATGGACATCATTTGTGTCCTGCGATAAAGCCGTCAAAATATAAACCACAATCATATTCTGCCCTTTTTGTAATTCCCCAATGAGGTACCAGTGTTTTAGTGTATCCTCCCATCCTCCCTCTACAGCAAAACACGAAGAAACAATGTCAGCAATGCGACCTTCGAACGCAGCATATAATTTAGATAATACGAAATGTAACTGACGCTCGATGAGAAATATGCTAGCTGAAAGAGGAGTTCTAGTAGTGGTAGCCATAAAACAACTAACAAGACGACCGAACTCAACTCTTTGGAATCTTCCTGTCCTTTTCGTATTGTGATCCATTCAACGTCACCCAAAACAGAGGCTCCTGGAACAACCAATAACTGCAAACGACAGGTTACTTTTTGACAGGATTTGGAGCTTCACAGAAAAACGTACCTACCATAGCTAGCTATGAGTAGTGATGATAATATCGACTCAGTACTTTCTTTGCTCTCCTTGGGTTGAAATAATTCTCACAGCAAAGATTCTTGTTGTTGTGAGTTGTGCGCCTCGGTTACAGATTTGAGGTCCTTTGCAGGACTCAAAACTCGTGACCTACAGTATCCAGCGACGGACAGACAGAGCGTTCTGAAAACCAACAAAAAAACAGTAGTACAGAAGAAAAGAGCTCTGTTCTCGTGCTTCATGTTTTATCCAAAACTAACTTATTCGAGCAAGTATCTTGGCCCTCTGCCCAATGCCCGCGTAGCTCAACTTACCGCAATAGCAATACCAAGGTTCATACACACCCATAAGAAGCATGGCAACATCGGTGGCAAATTCAGTCCATACTGAGGGTAATCTGGGTCTTTCCTCGTCCTCGTTTCCAAAAGATATTGGAGTGCTCGGAAGCGGATGGAAGTCTCCTCGTCGACATGTTCAACCGCTCGATCCGAAACATCCCATCGAAACGGGTCCTTCCTTTCGACGTTCCAGTTTACCACATCAAGAAGATGTCGAACGGTTTAAAAACTTGACCAAACCGCACGTAGAATCGTTCAATTACTTTTTGGACGTGGGCCTTGCCAGGGGCATTCGGGATATTGATCCCGTCGAAATGGACCTGCTACCTCCTGCTCTCCTTCGAAGTCTGGCCTTAGAGGAAGACGGCGCTCAGCTCAAATTTCAAAATGCCATGCACGAAGTGACTACCATTAAGATTTGGGTAGAAAATATTAAAATTGGCAAACCAACGCGCGATAGTGGTATGGGTCGGACGGGTGGCAATGCCTTACTGCCACGCGAATGTCGGGAACGTTCCCTCGTTTATGCTGGTCCCATTACGGGAAATCTTTGTTATACCATTATCGAACGTCGTAACGGAATCGTCGTTAATCGGACCCGAGCTCCAACCAAAATGGTCAAGAACTTTGGTAGTATGCCCATTATGGTTGGCACCAAAGCCTGTCATTTGGACGGATTAACACCGGAACAATTGATCGCGTACCGAGAAGAATCGTACGAAGCTGGTGGGTACTTTATTGTGAACGGAAATGAACGTTGCATTCGAATGCTGCAAATTCCACGACGCAATCACCCGACATCGATTCAACGTAGCAATTACAAAAATCGAGGACCAACGTACACAGACTTAGGTGTGGCTATTCGATGCGCGAGACATAATGGTGATATGAGTAGCATTACCAATACAGTCCATTACTTGACAACAGGTGGAGCATCCCTGCGGTTTACAGCCCGGAAACAAGAATTTCTTATTCCTGTCATTCTCATTGTAAGAGCCCTCAGCGGGGCTCATGTCCGTGCCCAGAGTGCCGATGCTGCCGGCGGAGGAGCCGATATGGGCATTACCGACGAGGAACTGTACCATCGCATTGTACAGGGAGATGACAACAATACTTTTCTCAAGGCCCGTGCCGAATTGCTCTTGCAGGATGCCAGGACTCGCTTTCCCCGGCTGAACACACCCAAGGAATGTCTGGCCTACATTGGATCACGATTTCGTCGCGTGAGCATGAAAGCAGAATCGACTGGCAACATTGAGATTGGAAAATATATTTTGCGAAAGTTTGTCTTGATTCATTTGGTCGACGACGGTGACAAACTGGAGTGTCTCTTGCTCTTGTTGCGAAAGCTCTATTCGTTTGCTGCTGGTGACAGTGGTGTCGACAATGCTGACTCACTGCAGAATCAAGAAATCCTAACACCGGGCCATTTGATCTGCGCCTTTGTTAAGGAAAAATTTGAAGAAACCTTGGCGGGCATTCGTTTGGGCTTTATCCAAGAAATGAGAAAAGATTACGGGCGTACAACAAACCGACTAGCAAGCGGCGACAATCAGTACTGGTCACGAATGGTGGATCGTTTTGGAGGCTTCCGCACTGCTGGTGGTATCGGCAACAAGGTTAAGCATTTTTTGTCGACGGGAAATATTATTTCAACGACAGGGCTGGATCTGATGCAAGTCTCAGGGTATACCATCGTGGCGGAACGGCTAAATTTTTTGCGATACTGTGCGCATTTTCGATCAGTTCACAGAGGCCAGTTCTTTATGGAAATGAAGACTACGGCTGTTCGTAAACTGCTACCTGATCAATGGGGGTTCATGTGTCCCGTTCACACTCCAGATGGAGGACCCTGCGGTTTGCTTTCCCATCTTTCGATTTTGACGACTATCCTCAGTTATCCCGACAATGCTCAAATGCAATCCTTTAAGGACCCACCCGCCAAGGTTGCGAAACGAGAAAAATGGATTGATTTAGACCGATTGCTCGTTTCGCTTGGTGTATCCCCAGTGGGAGTTGGCGGTCAACCAGGCGAGGGACGTGGTCGAGCCATATATTCCGACTTGGTGGTTTGCTTGAATGGCCGCGTGGTTGGCAGTGCCCCTCCTGCTTTATGCAAGACTATTGCAACCCATTTGCGAAAACTCAAAGTTGAAGACGATAGTGGCATCCCGAGAACCTTGGAGGTTGCGCTTGTACCAGCTGCCAGCGCCGCAGGAGCTCCCTATCCTGGACTGTATCTGTTTTCAGGTGCAGCCCGCCTCGTTCGTCCAGTTCTACAACGAACGACCGGAAAAACGGAAATGATTGGTCCCATGGAGCAATCATTTATGGATATTGCTTGTTTGGACGAAGACATCCGAGAAGGCATTACAACGCATCAAGAGTTGAATCCGACCAATATGTTGAGCTTGATTGCCAACTTGACTCCTTTCTCTGACCAGAATCAATCTCCGCGTAACATGTATCAATGCCAGATGGGAAAACAGACAATGGGAACTCCAGCTCATTCATTGCCCTATCGCCCTGACAATAAGCTGTACCGGTTGCAGACTCCGCAGGCGCCCTTGGTACAAACAGCCACCCACGGAGAGTACAAGATGGATGAGTACCCAAATGGAACCAACGCAGTCGTGGCAGTCCTGAGTTACACTGGATTTGACATGGAAGATGCCATGATTCTGAACAAGTCAGCATACAATCGAGGCTTCGGACACGCATCGGTCTACAAGACGATGGAAGTAGACCTCAAAGAGGAGGCCAAGATGGACGGCATTCGTGATGGTGGCCTGTATAAGTTTGGAAATCCGATTAAGTTTGATAGAAAGGAAGGGGTTCACAAGTTCGCATATAATTCTCTTGGTTCGGAAGGTGCGCCCGAAGTTGGCGAGCTCATCGAGGAAGGTGATGTCATTTACACGGTTGTCGATGGCTCAACCGGCAAGGATCATGCCAAAAAGCACAAAGAGAAGGAGAAGGCCTACGTTCAAATGGTTCGCGCTGTGGGTGGCGACTCTAACAACCCTGCCGACACGAAGCTCTCCATTACCCTTCGTTTCCCCCGAAATCCAGTCATTGGGGACAAGTTTTCCAGTCGCCACGGACAAAAGGGAATCTTGAGTATTTTGTGGCCTCAAGAAGACATGCCTTTTAGTGAAAGTGGTATTTCCCCCGATGTGATTATTAATCCTCATGCCTTCCCCAGTCGAATGACCATTGGTATGTTGGTGGAGAGTATGGCTGGCAAGAGTGGAGCACTTCATGGGTTTTACCAGGATGCTACACCTTTTTCCTTTCACGAAACGAGCAGTGAAAAGGTCTCGGTGGATTACTTTGGCGAACAATTGCAAGCAGCAGGGTACAATTATTACGGAAGCGAACCTTTGTACAGTGGAGTTTCAGGTTGCCTGATGCAAGCCGACTTGTTCATTGGTGTTGTGTATTACCAGCGATTGCGGCATATGGTATCTGATAAGTACCAAGTGCGTGCCACGGGTCCTGTGAATCCTCTCACGCGCCAACCCATCAAGGGCCGTAAAAAGGGAGGAGGTATTCGATTGGGAGAAATGGAACGTGACAGTTTGCTCAGTCACGGTGCTGCCTTCTTGTTACACGATCGTTTGTTGAATTGCAGTGACAAGCATGTGGCCTACGCCTGTTGTCGATGTGGCGATTTGCTATTGCCCACAACGCAACGCAGTGCTGTCCTATCGGCAGGACAATCCTCAACGGAAGCCATCCAAAAAGCGAAATTGCGCTTGTACTGTCGCAACCCTCAGTGCATAGAAGCTTCCGCCAAACACTCTCAGAGTGCCAATGCTCACCACGCCGACAGCCACGATGAAGCGGGTAACGACGAGGCGGTAGAACCCATCGTCCTACCGTACGTGTACCGCTATCTGGTGAACGAATTGGCGGCGATGAATATCAGTATAAAATTGGAGATAAATTAAAAACCATTGAAAGATATCTTTTAGATGCTTAATGTTTATCAGGAAAGCAAGAGATAGCTACAAGCTGCCGGCTAAGCTCCTACTGGCTGATTAGTAATGTAGAATTTTTTTGATTGGGCCTAGTAGGTCTAGTCTACTAAGGACTATTAGCTTTGTATTTGCAGAGGAGACGGAGAGTACGTGAAGTGTACTCCTCTACTAGCTACTGCTAGGCTAGTAGCTAGACTACTACCTGGTACCAGGTACTACTACTAGCTAGACTCGCTAGTAGTCTACCAGGGGGTAGTAGGAGTAGCTTTTTCCTTTCTCGCCGTGATAGTGTGCGGTAAACTAGCCGCATCAATTTGTATTGCTAGCAGATGGCGCGAAGGCAATTTGAAAATCCAATCACACTACTCCGGTCTTCAAAATCAACAAATAAATCAACAAATGAAACAAACACAAATACTTTCTCGAAGATGGACCGCCGTCGAGTAACTCCTCTCCCCTGGGGCTTGCCGGAACCACAGCAAACCCAAGATGAAGTCTTTACGTTTTCTGACGACCATTACAAAACTCCCAATTATCCGCGGCCGTTTGGTTACGACAACGAAAAAGAATGTATTCATTATGATACTGGCTTGATCCATCACGACAAAACTGATACCAACATTACACCATTTCTATCTACTACGCATCTTCCCACCAAGATGACGGAATTTTTTGCGCCTTATGCTGCCGTTACGATGCCGGCGGCGACGACAGGGGCGGCGCAACACCATCACCAACATTACAAGAACAATTTGGATCTCTTGTTGTTGGCGGCCGAACATCATGCCAAGACAACGTTCGATAACAAGAATACCACGACAACGCCGTCGCCCCGTCGTGTGAGTATTTTGGGCCATGACGTTCCTTCGTCCATGACCAATTGGCATTGGTACAACAAGGACGACAACACGACCGATGCAGCCACTACCACCAATGCCACGATGTCGTCGTCATTGTTAGATACATCCACCACCGTGTCTGCGCCTCAACCAATGCATGCTTGGGATTGGCACGATTCTACTGTTCACGAGTCTTTCAATGACAACGGCAGCAACGACAACGATGACGACCAAGACGAGGGAGAACAGGACGACGATGACGGTGACGACGAGGAAACCATTTTGGTCATTCGTAATGCTCGTATTCTCTGTACCATTTATCAAACTCCAACAGGCGAATGGGAAGATTACAATTCCAACGACGACGACGACGACGATGATGATGATTCCGTCACAAGCAGCAGCAGCGGCAGCAGTAATTCGTCGGACAACGGCAACGACAATCAAGAACCATCCAATGCTATCACCATGGCTGCTGCTGCTGCTCCGTACCGTAAGTGCTTTGAAACACTCGCCCAAGAACTGAAGGCCTTCCATCGACGATATGGACATGCTCGTGTTGCCCAAAAGAAAGGATCGCCTTACTGTGCCCTCGGAAAGTGGATTGCCAACAATCGTTCCAAATACAAACACGAAGGTATTTCGGCGGATCGTCTCGCCTTCTTTCAATCCATGGGATGCGATGGATTTGGACGTGATCATGAGCATTGTACCACGAGTAAAAAGAAAGACGAAAACCATGATCAGGGTACCCTTGTTGTTCCTACTACTACTACTACTACGACGACGACGACAACGAGCCGTACTCGTAACAAGCGTCGTCTTCAGTTGACCTATACGACAACCGTCCAAAACGTCAACAACAAAAAGAAAAAGGGATCTATTGTCGCTAGTGCTGATAAAATCAATACCAAGCCCGAAGCAGCCGCCCCAAACAATCAAAGCAATAAAAAAGTGACTTCCACAGCCAAAGCAAAGAATGCGAATCGTCCTAACAACAACAACAGCAAGAACAAGCAGACGTTCAACAAGGACAAACAGGAATGCGCCATTGTCGCCACCAGTAGCACCACCACCACCACCACCAGCAGCAGCAGCAGCAAGGGCAATAACACCAACAACATTAGCAAGACCAACAACAAGAGCAGCAGTAACAATAAATGCCAAAGTTCGACAATGCCCTTGACAGACAGTCCTGCCAGTGTCTATTCGACTCGGACATCTACCACGTGGGGACGTGGACATCGTACGGCAAAGCAGATACATATTGCAGTAGTTGTCAAGAAGGAACGTGTCGCCACCATCACCGCCACCTCCCATAGTTCTACCACCAAGAGTAGCAGTACCAGTTGTAGCAGTAACTCCAAGACAATTTCTCGATCGTCGTCGTCATCGTGTGCGTCGTCGTCGTCGTCGTCGTGGTCCAAGAACGGTCGATGCAAGCCTCGTACGGAATGGTACACGTGGGAGGAGCGCATGACACAGCTTCAAGATCACTTGGATCTGATGGGACATAATGATGTTTCCACGGCCAAAACCAACAATCCTCACAAGGAATTGGGACAATGGTTGGCTGCCAATCGCACATTGTACAAGTACGGAAAATTGACGGACCGGAATCGTTTGCGAGATTTGCGACGTATGAAGTGCACTCGATTTGGTGGAAAGGTTTGACACGAAGAAAAAATAATAATAATGAAAAAGAAGGAGGGGAAAAACAAAAAACAGGAACCCATTTCCATATCCAAAAAAAAAAATGACTTGAGACGAGCAGCCGTCGGCGACGATAGCAACAACAGACAGACGATATGGGCCATGTATGTACTATTCTTTTCTTTTGTATTGGATATTGTGTAGCGATAAGCATACGATTGTGTAACAAGATTTCAAACCAGTATAGTTCTAGTCTTAATTCTCTCGTGTGCTGTATTGTCATTGTTTGTACGATTGTGTGTCACGACGTGTCTTTTTTTATTTTTATGCCTTACTGTTCCAGGAGGGCCAACTCCAAGAAGAAGTAGAAGTAGAAGACGATGACAAAGTCGTAGAGGATGTATCCGACGTTTTCTTGTCAGAATTAGAATAGAACGACCACCATTCTCGTCGTCGTTGTCCACCTCCTCCACCTCCTCCATCACTGCCACCAATTGTAGTATCCAAGACAGCAGGAGGAGGAGAAGAAGAAGGCTTCTTCTCTATAAAGCGTTGAAACCAATAATATTTAGAATCATTGGTAGGAGCAGTTATCATTCTTTCGTTTGTACTTTCTTTTGCAGACTTTTGTTGCTGTTGTTGTTGTTGCTGTTGTTGTTGCTCATGAATGCGATGATGATTATAATATTCACGTACGAAATGTCCTGGTAACGTTGTAGCAATACCGTATACAAAAATAGCGGCCAATGACCACCACCACAAATATCGTATCATCGATTTCCATCCAAATGAAAATAACGATTTAAATCGTTCCATACTACTATGAATACGATTGGTTGTGATGAATGATTTTATGTGTGCTTTGATACGATGTAGTACGACGTTGTTGGTTTGTACTACGGTTTGTGACATTATTTGTTGAGATGCTGTTTGTGACATTTGTTTGACACGTTCTTGCATTCTTTGATGAGACGTGTCGTTTGTAGCAGATTGATTCAATTTCTTCGTTTGTGATGATTGTTTTGGATTCCACAAATGCCATCTATTTTGTTGCATGGTTGATTTAAATAATTGATTCATTTTTGTGTGTGCTGTATTGGTCACATTTTGTGTTTGTTGTTGAACAGCTTCGGTACCTCTTTGTTTCACTGATTCTAGTTCTGTTGTAAGTTTTGAATGTATATCAAAGGCTCGATCACGTACATTATTTTTTATTTTGGAAGTTTTATTTTGAACAACATTATTCTTGATGATTGATTCTTCTTTTGATGATATTTTTGGAAACAAGTTGGTGTATATTGATTCTCTCCACCGAACTAATGTTGAACCATTGTTTTCCTTGTTACTATTGTTGTTCTTGTTGGAGGTAAACAAATTTCTTCTTTGGCAAGTAGTAATATTATTATTCCATGCCAATCTCCAATAATAATCATGATACAGTGGTCTCACAATTGTTGCTGTTATGATGTTGTGTCTCTGAATCTGACCGAGTTTCGATCTACTACTGGTAGTAGTGATAAACCTGCAGGAAGCAATAGCAGCAGTATTATTTGTACTAGTATACCGTTGTTGTTGTTGTTGTGTGGTCGTGATGAGCAGTCTCACGCCCTTGGCGGCAATACTATCCATCCACCAAGTGTTCATCTCTTCTTGTAGCGTCGTTTGTGATATACTCCGTATTATAATATTTTTAACTCTTACAAAGATGTTGTTTAATTTAGTCGTTGTAGACTACAGGTACTTCTCTACTACTAGTGGTAGCTAGTAGTACTACAGTACTACTCCTCTCTAGAGTAGCTACTGTAGCTAGCTACTAGTAGTAGTAGTAGTAGTAGGCAGTACTACTACTACTAGTAGTACTAGTAGTAGGCAGCAGCTACTCTAGCTATTACTACTAGTAGACTACTAGTAGAGTAGCAAGTAGAGTAGCAAGTAGAGTAGTAGACTGCTACTAGTAGCTAGTAGTCGTAACAAGAAGGCTTAAGACTGTGAAGGTTTGAAAATATTGAGTTTGAGTTCTTTGTTGCCGCATTTAGCCTTATCTCTAATAAAAAAAGTAAAATTCAAGTAGTACTCCGTACCACTACTACGCCGAGGACTACTAGTCTAGTACTCCGTACCTGGTACTACTAGCTAGTACTCAGTAATTGTACTACTACTACGTGAGTATAGTATCGTACTATGGTAGCTACCTACGAGTAGCTACAGTAGTAGGAGTAGAGCCTACTAGTTCCAGGAGGTAGTCTACTACTACTAGACTACTAGCTACTTAGTAGTAGCTAGTAGTGGTCTAATCGTCTAAGCAAGAATGGTAGTAGAGTATCAGGTACCGTACTACAACACCAGGAAGGTCCGCCAATTAGAGCTCATAACCTCAATGAATCCCGTGCCTTTGAGTCATGTTGAAATTTGTTGAAATGTGTTGAAATGTGTTGAAATTTATTGACACGTGTTGAAATGTGTTGAAA
>Ga0100402_1001446_pt1 | contig 27390 bp, 26 predicted proteins | sample CryGeyme20150102_FD_80419 | JGI IMG/M metagenome (GOLD analysis project Ga0100402, IMG submission 80419) | Groundwater microbial communities from Crystal Geyser aquifers in Utah, USA - Crystal Geyser metaG 2015-0102 | ecosystem: Environmental > Aquatic > Deep subsurface > Groundwater | place...
CCCAACCCCAACCCCAACCCCAACCCCAACCCCAGCCTCAGTATGATTCAATCAATATAATGCTCATGATCACTTGTTAGTTTTGATAAGAGGAATGCTTCTCATCGTAATCTCGGATCTGATTCTTCTGAACTCGGGCTTTTTGACTTCGGTTTATGCCACCATATAGGACTACCTATTGACACTCCCTGCAGCTTTTCCGGATATATCTCTCTGGTAAATGGTCTGCAGTAAACTAAATAACGCTAAATGATACACTTCAGGCTGGATGGGTTTGTTAGGGACAAGAGAACTTTTGAAACTATTGGTATCAGCTGCTCTTTGATTCATCAGTTAGTTTATGTTGTGTTCCCCGAACATCTTGAAATCCCGTTTGCAGTTGTTGATTTTTATGCTGCTTTCTTGCTTGGTGATGCTTCCGATGTTCTTGCCGTAGAGAGTTGGTTTCCATTCCTTGAAAAAATGACCTGCTACTCCAACATCGTAATTCTATTTTGCTGTTGACTTGTAGGAGTTTTCCTTGAACTGGGGTGCTTCGATAAGACCGTTGGTGTTCCACTGAGGCATCCTGCCGGTTCTGTTGAGTGGCCTTAGTTTGAAGTGAGCATCGACGTATCCAATATCGATCTCTGCCTCTCTAATATTTTTTTGCGGGTTGGTTCTTGAAGGTTGAGGGACTGAATAAGACTCTTCGAACCAATTACCTAAATAAATATTGTTATACCCATTCTAACTCGAGGGTTGTATCCGTCACAAATTTGGTGCATCTTTTCGAATAGAAATAGAATATCGAAGCCTTAAGTATATAAAATTTAAAAATCAGGTGAAGAGCAAATTTTTTAATCTCTAGTTTATAACTACCTTGTTGCCTTCTTTTTCTCCGCTCACATACCTGCTTTCATTGTTTTGAGTGAATTGAGATTCGGTTCCTGTGTGCCTGCTCTGGCTCATAGTTTCTGCTCTATGGGCTTCATATTAGGTCCTTTGCATCAAGCCCCACTTTCTATCCCTTGTGTGGGCCATCAAATGTCGATATTTGTTTTTATGATCAGCTTATGTTTCGAGGGGCTCGACCGTATCATCCTCCTCTTCTGAAATTTATGTAATTGATTCAGCATGATTCTCCAAATATTTTGCATAGGGGAGAGCAGCAGTAGCATGCTAGAGTTTATTAATGTTGGCCAGGTTTTTATTGAAAAGGATTTTTAATGAGGTAATTTCTTAATTAAGGTTTCGGCATTTGCTTTTCTATTCTTACATACGAGACTCAAAACGATTCAAGATCTCCTTTTGCGGCTGAGGATCCTACTCTTATTATTTACTCTTGAGATGAAGGCCATATTCAGGCTTAACCTTTTTCTTCAAGTATTTCTGTTTATTGTTAAAGTCCAGTTCATACTTGTCTTTTATCTAACCCAAAAAGTCTTTTTTATTTCGATGCAGAGCAATTATTTACATCTGGAGTGCTAGTTACTCTTAATTTTGCTTTGAAAATTAAAATCTTTGCTGTTTGTTCTTACCAATCGCCTGCTTGAAGTCTACTTTTGGACGTTGCTTCTGTTCCTTTACCGGCTTTTAGTGTTCACTTATACTGGCGTGCTTTTTAGCAGTAGTATGAACGCTTTCTGCTTTTGCACCTTCTCTGTGTTTCTGGACTTTAGGAAGTGCATAAATTTTGTTATTTTTAGTGATTGGGGTTGTATCAGTCTTGTTACTTCTCATCTCGACTGAGAGCTATTGTCGAGACTTTTCTTATTTGTCACTTTTTTTTGCCTATCTTATCTCGTTGTTGTGACTCTGATATTCTTGATTTTATGACCGAACCAATCTTCTTACTGGCTTGAAAAATCTGTCCACATGCTGATTTTGAGGAATAACTCCCATCTTGGCTCCTCTTTTGATGGCATTCATATACATATCCTCCTTTCTGCTTCCTACATTTGCCACTGAGCTGCTAATATGAAAATCGCTGGCTTCCTGGCGTGATTTCATACCCTAAGTTTGAGGAGGTTATTCATGCCTGGAAACATTAACTTCGGTATTTAGCTTGGACCTTCGATTACCTTTGCTGTGAGGGATTTGGGGAAGCTGAGTGATCGGATTGAGTTGTTGTAGTTTTTGAAGAGCACTTTTATCCCCATTCAGCATGCTTTGATAGATGTTGGCGATTTAATTGTTAGCCATAGCGAAGTCCTCTTCCTGCATAAAAATTTATTATCTACTCAATATTTATACAACTTCCATCTTGTTGATCATATTTACTGTGCTTATCAGCCAGAAACAAAGAAATGAAGAGATTTCCTGAAAAAGATATTATTAATATTAATATTTGAAATGTCAGAAATGCTGGATTCGGACAATTTCGACATTGCTCTCTACCTCGCAGAAGTCTGTAAAAAGCGTCACGGGTATTACGAGGATGACAGCGATACTTTAGAGATCGATTTTATCTAGCTCGAGAAAAGATTAATATAAGCTCAGGGTATCCAAGAACGCACATGTGAACAAATCGTGGAATTTGTTGACCAGAACAGATAGAATTTTTTGGAGATCAATGAGAAATTGGACAAGATATAATCCAAGATAGCCAAGAGTGAAAATATTCTCAAATTGTTGGGGAATCGCATTGACGAGTATAAATCCGAGTATTACTTGACATAATCGACAATCCAAAAATTTATTAATGAGTATGAACTAAGACTGATCAAGTCGCAGCTCATGGGATTGGCTCGATCAGAAGCTTCCTTTCTCCTAAAATTCAACCAGCAATTTGAGCTCATCACGAATAAAGGTATCATGGAGTTGAATCTCGCCCAAAAATACTTGATTGCAAGGTTCACCTACAAACTATCGTCCATTATCGCTCTTTACGATCATCATATTGTCAAGGAAAACATGCCTGAAGCTGTTGAAATTGGAGAGATTGTGGTTAATTTGGGAGATGAGTTCGAATTTTATCTGGGAGAACAGCTAGCCAAGTACCAGAGTTTGGCACTGAGAAGCAGGGACGAGGCTGAGAGATAAAAAATAGGAGATATTCTCAACCAAATACGAGGCTGGTACGTCAATCTTGGGAAAAGCGAGGAGTATTACAAAATGATATAGAGAAACACAGTAGAAAAGGAAATTCAAGCTGGATAGAAACTCTTACTTTCCAACAAAACTTCCCTCCTTTCTGGCAAAGATTCCCAACATATGTAGTCAGTTTTCTCGAGAATATTTGCAGCAGTGTCTACCTTCCCATAATCCTATCCAATACAAAGGCTATAGAATCAGCTATTATCTTTCTTCAAAAAGGAGGAGCTAAAGTTTCTCTACACTTATGCCATGCCCATCTTCCCTTTGGCTTATCGCTGCTACTTCTCAGCAATAGAGTCATCTAACATGAGCAGTAGGCTAAAGGAAGAATTAAGATAGCATCATGGATGGAATTTAAAGATGTGGACGCATGTGCGAGTCAAGAATATTAGTGATCGATCCAACAACGATCACGATATACTGAAGTGGATAGATATAATATTCAAAAGTGCATGTATGCTTCCTGGAACTCTTTCTGAGTTTACTCGATTGATCTTCAAGATCATCAATCGCTATCTGAACAAAGTAGTCTGTCAGTAGTTTTTGGCATCTACTTTTAACCGCCTTGTAGAGCAACAATGCTCAGTTGCTTCTGCTCTCAGATAAAAAGTGGTATCTGTCATTCCAAATGGATAAAAGGTTGCTAATAAACTTCATGAAAACATATCTAACTAATTCAGACAGGCCATCGAAGCTATTTTAATTAAAAATTTGAATAACATATGCCACAGTTGTCAAGGTAGCCTGGAACCTCCTAAATCCTTCGTCAGCAAAATTATCAAAAGAGATAAATAGTTTATTCAAAATAACACAATTAATAAGCATGAAACTATTTTCAGAACTTTATAAGGATTCATTAAGAATAACTCAGAATTGAGCAGTAATTGTGTTGAAGTCATCAACAGTTTTGTGGAAAAAGCACTCGTCAAATATTATGATTCGCACTATGCACCCTAAATATTGGCCTACTCAAAAGACCACCTAATATATGAACAAATCAGCCTAGTCATGGAAGTCGTCGGAAGAGAAAGAACCACTCTTTTCAAATAGGATACCAAATGATAATCTATATGGTGTAGTTATTTTATGGTTAATCAAAGTTTTTCTACAGTGAAGGTCCATCCTTCAGGCAGCCCTTCCTTGAAGGGGTTGCAGGGGACGTACTCGTGATAAGTGTTAGTTCCCATGAAAGTGTCGAAGTGAGGGCTGCTGAAGGCTCGGTCTGTTTGACCTGTCTATAACGAATAGATGGTTTTGTTCATATCAGTGATAAAGCGGAAGGCAGGACTGGCAAAAGACGTGTACTTGTGAGCTGGAGGAGTAAAGATAGCCACATTAAGAGTGCGCGAGTTTCCTCCTGCTTTGTAACTTCTTCCAAAAAAGGCGTTTAATAAGGGAACCTATGAAAAAGGCATAATTGCGAACCTCTGACGATGAATGACACCCCATTGATAATCTTATATATTTTCGCTATTGAATTATTATTTGAGCTGCTCAGGTAATTTCTTAAAAGTCAATGCTATTGAAGTTTCACAAGGGTGAAGATTGGGGTATTTAGCAGTTTCTGAACTTTCGCAAATAGTGCGATCACCCTCCTAAAGTTTATTCTGGCCGAAGCGTTAAAGGAGCAGGAAGTAATAATTTTCGAAAAAGGCATGAGTAACGATTGATATTCTTTCCTGTTCGTTGAGTTAAGCTTTCGTCAGAAGGGAGTAATGATGTTCAGTCTCAAATACGTGATAAATGGAAGCAGGCACTGAAGTAGCAGTCATGTTGCAGCTCCAACCGACCAATTTTTCAGCCAAAGCTTCTGTTTTCGGATTTGCCCAGATGTGCTTGAATTAATTTAGTCTTGTCAAAAACTGAGGAAGGACATCGCACAGGAATTAGTCGACCTGGTCCAGTTGCATTTGCTTCATGGTCTCAAAATTGAATTTGTCTCCTTTTTTGATCTTATTTTTGATGAGGTTGTTGAGACGGTAGGCTCTGCCTGTGGTTATTTGATGGATGCTGGATCTGTGTTTGTAGTTGTTGGTGGCAAATTTGTTATTGGCCATTGCGAAATAGCCTTTCTTGGGATCGAAAACTGTGATTTTTTATTCCAGAGGTATCTCTTCAAGGAAGTCATATTAGTCAGAATTGCCGTCTTTGATGAAAGAACCCATTTCTGGAATTTTTCTGCGAGGAATGCCACCCACAGGAGCATATCCGTAACTGCCATTTGGGTAAATAAATACTGTATCGACCGTGGGGTGTAACATTTCTCGGTTGACATCCACAAAATCAGCAGCAGACTCAATGAGAAGTAAAGAAAGCATGCCCTTTAAAGTGCTTTTGTCTGGTCGGTAGTGAGTGGCAACAAGACTCAGAGTGTGATTGTGAGTGTATTTGGGAGGAAGTGGGTATCCATATTTCCAGTGTAAGTCCATAGTGATGCCCTCGATGACGACACCTCTATGAGTGTGATAAAAGATTTCTTATACAGGCTGTCCACCTCGAACTGAAATGACTTACTTTCTTTCTCTGAAGTTATGCCATTGATCTTTGAACATGTACTGCATAGTGCCGGAGTTGTTGCGGATAGTCTCGTAGTAAATATCCTTGTTATCAATATAGGCTGCTGTGGTACCCCAACAGATCTTGTCGGAGACTCCCAATGATATTGTGGGAATGCCATCAGGCATGACTCCAAACTTGCGAGAGACCGTTTAGTTTTTGTCATTTATTCGGACAACTTCGAAATGGTAGAAAAGGTTTGGAATCAGGCTGACAACATGAGGGTCATTGGCCAGGATAGGTTTTCCATGGAAAGTGTGCTCACCACCTACTACCCATCCATTGGAGCCTTGGCCCTCTACACCTCCTATCAGTTCAGGAATCTTCATGGAGCCAAGAGTCATGTTTTTACTGAGCCAGTGCTTTTTCAGCACTTCCAACTGTTCAGTATAGTTGTATTAAGCATACTTATTGTGCTATTTGAGTTCCTCATCGTTGACGATGGTGACCTCTCTGAAGAGATTCCTGCCGAAGTGCATGACCTTAGTGGCGAGGTCGAAGCCGACAGTCTCTAGCAATCTTTGTCGTGCGATTTCATAAAGCCAGTCGAACTCTAAAGCAAAGGAGATGAAGTAGATGGAAGAAAGACTGTTTTCAATTGTCCAGTCTTCCCAATTCAACCAGAAGAGATAAAACTCGAAGGGCAACATTTTAACCGAATTTGCATAGGCGTTGATCCCGTTAGCATAGGCTTGCACCAATCTGATAGTTTAATTGTCTGTATGTTTGAGGTTCTGAACCCCCATTTCATGGTACCCAATGTTTCTCATTTCCAAGTCAGTGGGGATAAGATCAGAGCCAAACAACTACGCTGTTCTACCTTCCATCAACATCTTTTTAAAGTAAAGAGTCCACATCCGATCTTGAGCCTCGGCATATCCTAGTGCAAACAAGATGTCTTCATACTCCTTGCCATAAATATGGGGAACTCCTTGTTTGTCACGTGCGATCGAAAATTTATAGTGTGTGTTGGGCAACTCCTTCTAGAGGAAGGTGAGCTTGTAGACGTAGAGGGCGAGTAGCAACCAGAAAAAGATGGCTAACTTGCTCATGATATGAAATATCAGAATAGATGGAAATAATAAAAAATCATTTTTTCGACTTGGCTACAGCAGTAGGAAATATAGTGTCCTCATGATTTTAGCTTGCGTTAGGAAGAGGGGGATGTTGTTCTAGGGCAGATATGGTCTTGATTCTGTTTTCGCGGGTCATTTTGAATAGTTTGCTTGTGTTGGCTATTTTATTCTTTAGGACCTCCTCTTTCTTGTAATAACTAGCAATATTATTCCCTACTCGCTTCATGCGCTGGTTTATCAGTTCTTTATTTAGTTTGTGATCATCGAATTACTTGCTTATTTGTTGGCTTGAGGCAGTCTTGGCAGTGGGCTCAGGATTGATAAGTTTTGGTTTGTTGATGATATGAGCTTAACTCTTGGAGCTGATACTGCTGGAACCTAGATAGCGGTTGGCTTTAAGAACGACCTTGTTGTTTGGTTGGGTTTTGAAGTGGGAAAGTCTGTTTTTTATCTGCATCGATATATTGTAGTCTCTCATCATACTATCTTTGCTTAGGGAAGAGCTCATTGTTTTTACTCTGTTTTTGATCCGATAATTTTCTTTTTCTTGCTCCACAATCTTATTTTTGGCATAAACTGACTTACAGGTTCTTGATTAGCTTGGCTTTTTAATATATTCCTTAACGCTACTTAGACTAGGCTTCGCATTTTTCAATTTTTCCAAAATCTTATTGTTGGCTCTCGCAATTTCTAAACTTTTGCTATTGTTCTTTCTCTCAAAATTATGCTGGTATCTTTTATGATGACTGTCTTTAAGGGTCTATTGAACTGAACTACTTCTACTATGCCTCATGATGCTGTTTATCCTACGTCGGTGGGCTTAGAAAGATATCTTTTGCTGATACAGTTGGTTAAGTGGAGGAATTTTCATCGATGCCGGCCTCATTATAACAATTAATTATATGGCAGAGGGCTAAAAACAATCTGTTAGACAGAGCTGTTTCCAGAGACTTAAGGTTTGGTTCATCCAACTGTCCTTCTGGAAAAAAATCATCATAATATTCACGCTCAACACCGTCATCCTGCTCATTCTCACCGATGCTATCATGCTGGTTCTTTTTCAGAAAATAAGCAACGACATCATTACAACCTCTAACTCTTAAAAAGAGCAGTTCAACGTCCTTTCCAATGACCAAATCGCTTCAGCCACTTCACGCATGATCCTGAGCCTTTTTGACTTTTACAGTAATCTTATGGCTCAGTTGATTAGCAGTTATGCCTTTTTCACACAAAACCCAACTCTTTTCACTTCCTTAGAGAGCACCAATCCTCAAAACCCTCAACTAGTTTCTTCTTTCAACCAAACATCTTTCAAGTAAGTTGGTTATTATGCCTATAGTAACTAATCTACTTTTGTCCCTTTACCGTTTATTGATGAGATGATTCCTTCTCTCATAACGGAAGCTTACTATGAAATAAGAGTGAAAAGACTCAATGTTTATGTTCAAAGCACAACCAACCCTGACGATCTAAGTGTACGAACTTTTCCTGCAAAGAACACATTCACAGTTCCTAGTAGCACTGAAATTGCTCAGCGATTTTATGGAGTAGCTGAAGGAACATACAATGTTACCCTACCCTATACTGACAGTCTGACGACCAATTAAAACAAAACTGTACTGACAGCCCTCAGAACAATCATTCCAGGAGGGAGTTACAACATTATGATGGAGATTGAAATGTTTGGATGGAGTTTTGGACAAACCCTCAGTCAACCTTACTACTTTCCTTCTGCATATACTGTCATGGTGGCTAAAAGCGGAAATAGCTTTGTATACTATTCAGATGTCCCCAGCAACTCTATTAGCCAAAACATCAGCTCATACTATCAGCTTGGAAATAATCGAATTACTGTCAACCTTGGAAACAATTCTGATGAAACCATCACCTATGTTAGCTCGACAGTGGGGCTATCTTCGGTGTATTAGTTGGGAAAAAATAGCATGATTAGTAACAGCTCATCAGATATTATCAGATGCATGGTAATTGTGAATGCTGCAGAAATTGAGGCCCCTGCCAATGCCATTCAGAGCTTTTTGGGAACAGAGTCAAACATCTTGACTGGAATCGTGCTATCCTGGAGCTTTATTATACTTTTGTCTACTGTGGCCCTGGCGACAGTGGTAGGCAACTACATCTTCTACAACTTAAAGATGCTGTCGACAAAGATGGACGAGTATATCCGCGACCCCGGCAAGTTCCACAAGATTGTCATCGAGCTGAAGGAACTTGAGCTCAAGGGTATCCTCAAACGCCTCAGCGACAACCTCATCGCCATCATCGAGAAGATCGAGGTCCGCAAAAAAGAGCGCAAGGATCGCATCAACCAGAACTACCACCCTCTAAGTGTTGGAGAGCCCAAGTTCCAGGAGCGCCAGCAGCTCAACGACTACTAAATTTTAGAAAAAATTAAGGCACAAGTAAGGAGCAGAGTGGAGGAGCTCAAAAAGGAGGAGGCAACAAAGGAAAAGGCCTAAAAGGAGGAGAAATAATAGACAGAGCTTCTTCTTCTAAACAAGTTATCATAGCCCCCGAAATTAAATTTAAAAAAATAGTAGTGATAATTCATCAAATAGCATCATCTAATTTTCTTTTGAAGCTATAGTTAATATTATTCCTGTCTCTTATTTACGTATCCATCACAACCTCATCTTTGTAAATATACGTTCCTTTTCCTTCCTCAACTCCTCGGTGCCAGCAACCTTCATATATTAACTCACTGTCTCGGTAATAATACTTGCCTCTTCCCTCAAATACCCCATCAAAAACTTCACCCTCATAAATGTCCCCATTTGGATATCGGATGGTGCACATTCCAAAGAGTTTGTCGTCTTGAAATTAGCCTTAATAGACAGTTCCATCGTTGTACTTGTAAATTCCTTTGCCTTCTTTTTTATTGTTGTGTACCTAACCGATGTAGTAATCGTTGTTTGAGAGAAATATCTCAGCTGAGCCTATAATATTATCGTTTCTCCAGACAGCCTTTAAGAACAGTTGGCCTGATGGATCTGTTAAACATCCCGAGCCATTTTTAAGACCATGGTTGAAACTACCTTCAAATTTATGTTTGTCCTAATATTCGATTGTCCCTTTCCCCTCCTTGTAGTTGTTGTGAAAATGCCCCTTGTACAGTTCCTTGTTTTCTGAGCAATAAAACTCTCCGTAGCCTTATTTGAGATCATTTCGCCACATTCCGACGTAGCAATCTCCATTGGCATAGTAATAGCTCCCATAGCCCTCCTTGACTCCCCCTTAGACTTATCCTTCATATCTTTCACCATTGGTGAAATAGTAATACCCCTGTCCAGTCATGTAATCATCCTTCCATGCTCCTGCAAAAATATCACCCTCAGCAAAGGTATATACCCCTAGACCTTATCTAAGATTTTCATGAAGTTCACCCTCATATTTGCTGCCGTCTTAGTATTCAACCACCTGTGTAGGACGACTCGTAATCATACTTTTAATTTCTCTTAGTTTAGAGTAGGGATCATCTTGATACTGTTCCTTTTGATGTTTCTTTGGAGAAGATATTCTAAGGTCAGATTGGTTCTCTCGGATTTTGATATAGCTGTTATTTTAATTTCCTTCTTCTTTTTGAGGGGTTACCTGGTTAGATTGAGTGTTGTCCTTGCTCATTCGAACTTTTGAGCATTTGAGCATTTAAGAATATTACTGAAAACATCGTTAATCTTGATTCTATCGAAGCATTAATTTTAGCTGTTAGCCGATTTAGGCATATTCCCGATATTGCTGGCATTCTATGTTTGTAATTTTTTACAATTGAGGTATTAGTCGATAAGATTCCAGTTGAAGTCTACATCAAATTGTTAGTTCATGCAATACAGTTAGAATTGGTTGTCTTCGACATCTACTTCTTGGCAAATAAGAAAAAAACTTTTGAGGATGCATAGTCCTATTTTCTGCAAAATCTCATTATTGCAGCTAGAATTGTCCGTCTCCCTTTAGGATTAAAGAATTATCTCCTGAACTTCTAGTCGAGCTGGCAACTGAGGTCGATCTGTGTTCTAACGATTAATGAGTCTCAACTCTCGGGCTGAGTAGAGGTAATGATGAAAATTGACTTGTGTAAGTTTGTGCTCTTTGAGGAAGGGAAGTGGGAAATAGCAAAACTTGATTTACTAGTTGACCTCTCCATAGTGCTCGATTAGGATAAACTCATGATCCAAAAAAATATAATTTAAATCCACTTTTTTGTGAGTTTAGAGAGAAGAGTAAACAGCCATTATTCTTGTGATCAGTTTTTATATGAAATTAATGCTTTCCTTCTTATGAAAAGTTTGGTGATTTTTTTTGATAAACTCATCCAAGCTTGTTTCCCCAAACTAATAAAGCATTACGAAACATTTCTTGAAATGTCCCTTCTTGCTGCCTTCGACCTGACACACCGAATATCCTACAAAATTATTGACCCCCTATATTTCGTTTATCACGCTAAAGTTGTGAACGTCTTTGATAAGGGTAAAAAGTTCGGCATCATCTTTGATGAACTTTTTGGGACAGATGTATTTTTTTTTGTTCAGAATATTCTTCAGCAGTACTAATTCATAGTCTACGTTGCTCCATATCTTTCTGACTTCACGGTATTAGCTGTGATATTTTTTGGATATGATTTCAAAAGGCTGTCCTTTTTTCATTATGATAATGTTATAATTTGAAAACAAACAATCATAATCGAACAAAAACATAAATATCATCTTTTCTCCTTCGCTAAATTATCCTGGTGGTGCTTGATTAAATCTTTTATTTCTTTGAAAGCCTATCCTCTGCTGTGATCAGCTTCTGCCTGCTTTTTCCCCTTCTTCTCAGTTATTATTCTCGCCTTCAGAGCCTTGTCCTTGTATTTTTAGTTGGCCTCATGAAGTGAAGAAATTTAATTGTGTAAATTTTATATCTCGGCCACGCAGTACTCCAAATTGCTCATCAGTTCTCTGTTCTTATTTTAAAGAGCCACCAAGTCCTCTTCTTGGGATCTGCATTTTCTTACTTTTTACCTGAGATCATCCTTCACTCTATGATACTCCTCGGAATTGATCTAGTCGTCGCTATATTCTTTTCTCTGCTTTTTTTGAGACAAAAGGGTCATATTGAATGTTTGCTAATGGGCGTTCCACTTTGACCTGAGTTATTCGATGAGCTGCTCTTTTTCGTGGATAATGTTCTGATAGAGAGATTCCTTTCCTCTAATTTCAGCCACTGTCATCTAAATCTCTTTATTTTTGAGCTCAATATAGTGCTACTTGGTTTCTTTTTGCTTCTCGCCATTGTGTTTTTCATAATAATCAGTTTTGAATTTTTAAACTTAATTTTTGTAATAGTTCAAGTCATCCTCCAGCAGCCTATTCTTAGTTTGTTGTTTTTCCTTCTCCTGTTCCAAAGTTTATATGACCTTTTCTAAATCAGATCTTTTGTCAGACTAGCAGTTAAACTTGCTCTCCCATTATTTTTCCTCGTATTTATGCGCAACCTCTTTTTCTTTGTATTTTTATATTTATTTCATCAAATTTCCTACCACTTCCTTGAGTCTTTTCTATTAAGTCAGCCGATAGTCCAATTATTACTCATATCTGCGTAGCTCCTTCGTATATCTTTTGATCTACTTCCTGTGCAGACGATCGAGTCCTTTTTTTTCATGCTCGTCACAGTACTTGCATACATTCGTATTTTAATATCTATTGTTGTTTTATTTAAGTTTGATGGGTCTTTCCTGACATCGGTTTAAGGTTAGAACCATGTTGTTGAGCTGATTGTTGAGGTTTCTGGCATATAACTGAAGCCCATCATAGTATTGTTCGGGTTTGCTCATATAAATAGGAATTCTAGCTATATTTTTGCTGAGCCTCTCAAGTTCAATATTAAGCTTGATTTTATCTTCAGGGGTATACATAGCCGATGACAGCTCTATAACATCTGTATTGTGTCTCAAGTTATTCAGGTACCTTTCGTACAACTCACTAGCCTCAATTGCAGCGACTCGATCAGTGATTTTCTCATTAATCGGTCTCAGATCTTATATAGATTTTGACGGCTTGAATCTTTTAGTTGATTTATTTGACCTTTTCTTGAAAGAATGCTCGGAATATTCTGATTATTCTGACTCGGAGTCAACCTGATAGGTCGGTTTACTTGGCTTCTTTGCTGATTTAGAATCAATGCTAAACGAAAACTAGTTAATCTAATTTTTTTTAGCTTTGGTCTGAGTTGAAATCTACTTTGTCTGGCTCGTTGCTTTTTTCCTTGAGCTAGAGTGATTTCCTTGAGGTGGCGAAGGCGATTTCATCTATTGCGCGATTTTCCTACAAACAGACATATCCAAACTTTGTTGATGACTCCTGTCATAATGTTTGATATCCTTCAATTATTTTTTGAGGTCTGTCAGCTCCTTCAATATCTTTTTGATGCTATTGGCATTTCTTTTTTCCTGCTGCTCCTGTGCTGCTCCGAAGATGCTGGCGATGGGCTTGAAAGGCTTTTGTAATTCTTTCTGGATACTGTTTTTGATGTTGGAAGGGTTCAAGTATGATTTTTTCATATTTAGTTTTATCCTAACGCCTATATTATGAATATGGGCTGGTAGTTATTGAAGTCATGGTTCAAATGTTATAAATTTAAAGTAAAGAATGAAGTTTGTGTTCGAAGAAGACAGCTGTTATATAGATGAGTCGAGAGTGTAGACAATTAAGTAAGTGAGGAAGGAGTTGAATTGTGCACTTGATAGGGAGTCAAAGTTGAACGAAATGCTCAAAGCCTAGATCACTGCTTTGAAAAACATTAGGATGGAGCAAAAGGAGTAAAGAAAAAGATAAATATAGTACCCATTTAAGTAAATACAATAAGAAAAACAGCCATAGAATGAACCTAATAAAATGAATGTCAAATCCAAACATCTAGACAGAAGAATGAAGGACATCATTCTGAGCAAAGGGTATCCATCCAATCCAAAATCGTCGACGGTCCCATCAAATCCTAACAAATCAGTCCATCTTCCATATCGTTTCAAACTTGACCACTGATATTTATCAATTTATTCGCTGCTTTTAAACGAATGCCATCTTCTTATACTTCAAGTACACTCACATGATAACAGTAGATTATTAATGAGACACTTAAATTTATCGAATCAACTCACCTCCTCTCATACTGAAGTGACGTGTTCTGCAATTATTTCTTGTTTAGGCTGAGTGACAATAGTTTAAGCTTCTTGTTCTTCTCATTTAACTCTCTCTCCAATAGGAACAGCTCTGCCTTCAGATCTTGATTCTAGCTGGCTAGCTAGCTACATGCTTTTTGCTCATTTTCCAGCATTTCTTGCAATCCATATATCATCTCCTGTGGGTCTTCACCTGCAGATTTGTTGATAGCTTCCATTCGCATTTGTTGATTTTCCTTGGAAAGAACTGATATCTCAGTGAGAAGACTGTGCTTTTCAGCATCTTTTTCGCTTATGATCCTCTAATATTTTCGAATAGATTCTTCCAAATGATAGATATACTGAGGGTCGTCATGGTACCCACTGTATTTGTGAGTATTCTGATGCTGTAATTTTGTAATTGCCTGTTCGAGTCTTAAGATGGTCTCTCTCATCTGAGCACTCGTCCTCTCGCGATATTAAGCATCCATATATATATCCTGGACCAGTGAATGTAGTTGGGATGATAGGCTATTACTGCTGAGCTGTTTAAGGAGCTGTTTGAATTGGGTGAAAGACTGGCGGCGGGAGAAATTTTGACTGGCAATGGTTGTGTTGAAATTTTTTTAGCTTTTGTTGTGACTGAGGATAGAAGAAGGGTCTTAGTGATACATACTGGAAACAGATTTGTTCTTGTTGAGAGATTTTACGTCACTTTACTCTATTTCAGAACGAAAGCTTCGTTTTTTTCCTGGGCTAGTCAATTTTCTCTCAGCAAAGGTGATCTTGCTTTGCTTAGCCGATATTTCTCTTGCTTTTTTCTCCAACTGCTGCATTTGATACTTGAGCTCCTCTATTTTAAGGGTCTTCTCATCACTGAGTTCACTTTCTTCCTTGAGATTACCCTTCAATTGCTATATCTCCTATTTTTGACTTTGTATGTGCTGCATGCAATATTAGTTTTCTTCTTTGAGGTTGTTGAGGTATTCATCTTTTCTGATAAGTTATTGTTAGTAGTAGCGAATGCTCGTCTGTACATCGTTGTTTTACCGCTATTACTCAAGCTGTTATTGCAATTTAACTTTCTACTAGTGTACCTCTTCAAGTAAATTCTCAATTTGTTCACTTCTTTCCTTTTCTTGCTACAATTGTAGGTTTAGTTGGTTAAGCACGATCCTCAGATTACCGTTCTATTCCTTCTCTGCTTTTAGTTCATTTCCAAGCGTGGCTATCTCGGTTTTGTCCTCTTCATTCCGATAGATCAGTGAAGATTCGTATTGGCTGATGAGAGTGTTTACTTATTTTTTATAGGCCTATAGTTGCAGTGCCTGATTTTCTAACTTTTCACACAAACGTTGATTTTGTTGAGATGACTAGTTGAGCCTCAACTAGACTTGGCATCTTTACCCGTTGAGCTCGATCATCTCCTTCTGCAATTCCAGCAAGTTATCCTCCAAAATTTTATTTTATTCTTCCAACATCATAATACCTTTGCTAGAATCATGTGAGCCTTGCAGATTCTCAGCCTCCATTTATTAAAGTCTTTCTCTTAGCTCATTAAGCTAACATTTGAGCAGCTCATTTTATCTAAGGTAGTAATTTATTTCATCTTCGCTGGCTGAGGGTGAAATCTATTTTAGCTCTGGTTCATCTTGATGGGTGTTGTAGAAAGAACGACTAGAGCGATCTGATATGACTCCGTTTTCAATCTTGACAGTCTAGAAGTTTGCAATATTCAAATTTCCTGAATTTGACCGTGAGAGGGCTCTTTCTGCTGATGAATTTTAGAAATTATTATTCTGGCGAACTGGCTCTGATAGAGGAGTTTAAGTGTTGGCTGCCCCCTATCTGGGCAGGTACTTGATGACTTAGATCTGGATTTCCTTGATGATTTAAACTGGCACTTCCTTAATAATTTCGACTAAGACGATTGTGGGCACTTATACCAACACTTCTTTAATAACTGGCATCTCCTTAATTATTTAAATGTTGACCTCCTTGACGACCTAAACAGAAACTTCTTTAACCACCTAAACAGTCACTTCCCTGATGATTTCACTAGGCAAGAGATCGGCTGTAACTTATTTATCCTCATAAGTTTTTCTGTTTCTTGATAAATCGATCTCGATTGGGACTTCTTTGATGACTTCCACCTAAACCTATTTGACGACTTCTATGGGTACTTCAATCACTATTTAAATTGGCACTTCTTTGATGATTTAAATAACTTTTGGCACCTACTTGATGACTTATATGGGCACTTCAATGGCTATCTCCCTAATGATCTCGACTTCCTTAATTACCTCCTTTATGACATCCACATATCTGATCACCTCTATCTCTTTGGGCACCTCTACCTCTTTCAACACTTATTTTATCACTTCTTGATATCTTATGACCTCCACTTCTTTGGGAACTTCCACCTACTTGATGACTTCCTTCACAACTTATACATACTGTATTTCTGCCTCCTTGGGAACCTACACTTCCTTAATGACCTCCTTGATAACTTACTGGTATTCGATGACTACTATTTATTTGGGGACCTCAACCTATCGAATTACTTCCCTTATTACTTACACCTCAACAATTTTTTCAACCTCGACTGGTATTTCCACTTCTTTTATGGCTTATTTCACAATTTCAACATACTTGATTACTTAGATTTAACGGGGTACTTCAACTTATTTGATTATTTATCTAATGACCTCTACTTCTCTCAGCACCTCAACAGGCACTTATACTTCTCTGAATACTTCAATCGGAACTTCCTTTATTACCTCAACTTCTACATATTTCACGACTTAAACTTCCACCTATACTTATCTGACAATCTCCACAGGCACCGTGATATATCTAATTACTTCTATCTGCCTGACAACATCTACTTGTCGTTACACTAATACTTCCACCTCTCTTATGATTTCTACTTCCTTTACTACATCTACATATTTGATGACTTCAACAGGGATCTCCACTTACTTGATAACCTCCATTACCTGAGGTTCATCTTGCCTTTATTCATTTTCCTCCTCTTTTTGAACATAAATTATTTTTTAGACTGGAACTTCTATCTCTCTAATGACTTCTCTATAGACTGGAACCTCAACTATTTTTTAAATAGTGACTATGGTTTCAACAGGTTTTTCCACAATTATCTCAACTGTTTTTTCTATTTCAACTGGTCTTTCGACCTCGATGTATTTCTATACCACTGTTTCCACTTTGACAGGTACTTCAACTTATATTATTCTTTCCACCTCGACTATCTTCGATACTTCCACTGGCCGATCAATATAGATAATCTTTTCTACTTCCACTATTTTTTCAACCTCCACTGGTCTGTCAACCTCTATGATCTTTTCAACTATTTTTTAAATGTAGGCTGGTACCTCCACTTCTTTTATGATTTCGACTACCTGAAGCTCAGGGCTGAGGAGCTGACTGTTTTATTGAATAGTTGTACTGTTGCTTTGCTTTTCAATTTAGATTATTCTATCCACTGGAACTTCAACCTCCACAATTCTTTCGATCTCTACTATTTTATCTACCTCCACCTCGATAAATTTATATAGTCGATCATCCCTTTCTTTTCCTCCCTCCTTTCTTTCCTCTACTTCTCTCAGCTCCTTTGGCAATTCTTCATAAATTTTCTTAATTTTCAGGAACTCCGTCATCAATTCACAGCAATTCTGCCATTTTTTAGTCATTGCATTGGCTCTCTCCACTTCCTGCTGGAGTCTCTAATTTTCTTCCTGCAAATGGTTGCCTTCTGTGATGATTTTCTATGGGTTGTCATTACTGCACTTCACTTTGGCGAATTCCTGACCACTTTAGTCGGTATAGTATGTGAAGTATTAATCATCGTAGTAAATCTGATTGTTGGATGTTTGATGCTAGATTTACCGAGTGATAGCATTGATTTACCGCTCCAGCTGTTAGGCCTAAAGAAGCTAAGAGCTGACAAAAGTAAGAGTGTTGCTCATAAGGTTTGAAATATAAATAACTTTAGGATTTATGGTTTTATTTGGACTCTTGAAATAATGAGGCAGTCATATCATTTTTTGTGTTTTTATTGGAGGATCTAGAAGGATAGATGAATTAAGAAGAAAGGAATGGTAACTTTGTAACTTATAGAGGATTATAATAGTTTTTGAATGTTAGGCGAGACCAAAAACTCAGGCTTGATGCGTCACTCGGCCAAATTACCCAAGCTCAATATCCAGCAACAAATCGACAACCAGTAAATCGCAGACCGCATGAACAACAAAATCACCTTCACTAAAAATCCTCGCCATCTAGGCCAGACTCTATCCTATGCCGAAGCCTTCAAAATTACTGATATTCGACCTCAAAGCAAGTTCAGAGTCGAACCCTAGCAACTTTTCTTTAGCAATTATGATACCAATCACATCTATGAATCCTAGGTTAAGCTTGTCAACCTGTCAAAATATATTCAGAGGATCAAGATCACTCCACTGAAGCAAAAGGAGTTTGTGCTGGCTGGCATCAAGTACCCTAATCAACATTCGGGTGATATTGCCCCAGGAATGTCAGTTACGGTGTCAATTAGGTTCAGACCGCCTGCACTCAATGATTACCAGGATTAGCTGATGGTGATTGCAGGAGATTCGATTATTCGAGTTCCTATAACGGCCCAAAGATAAAGATGCGAGATTGGATGGCCTAAAAGGGTGGAGTGTGGGCATTGCTGGGTTGGTGATATGATCAAGAAAGAAGTTGTTCTGAGGAATAAAGGTGGAGACTCTTAGTTTAGCCTAGTAGGGGCATAGTAGAATGCAGATCACTTCAAAATCGGGTGTTTCAAGGTTAGCCCTATTAAGCTGAAGTTCCAGAGAAATACTCAGTTGAAATTACACGTGCAATTTCTTCCTTAAACGAAGGGTAGCTTCAAGGAAAAGATAAGATACAAAACAAACTAAGGTGACCAAGAGGAAATTGAAATCACTTTGGAAGGAGGAGCCTACAGTGCCCAGATTGTACTTGAAGAGCTTAACGGTTAGAAAATGTTAGAACAAAAGGTAAACAGCGAACTGTTCGTCAAAGACAGTTAAGTAGGCAAACTGTCAGTTTCCAACTTGAAAATAAGAAATTTGGCAGTAGTTCAGGTCGATTATTTTTGGCACTACAAGTCTACCAACATATCCGTTGACAAAAAGCAAGGCAAGATGAAGCCAAGCTAACTTCTCTAGTTCAGCATCACCATTAAACCTCAGTAGATAGTGCCTGAAACTATCAGACTAGAACTGTATTTGTACAACTTACCAGAGAAGTCCCTTACTGGAAACGTTGTCTCTAGAAACATTGACGGAAAAGAGGCTATTCAGTGCCTATCTATTGATGTCAAAACTAAGCCTGTGCAGTCTCAGCTAGAAGTCCATCCACTATATCGAAAAATTGTACAGCCTCTGTTTGAGAATTATGCTGTGAATGAATGGGTAAAGATTAGAAATAACTCTACAGTTGCTCGGACATTCAAAATCAGCAAAATTCATCAAGATGAAGGTTTGGAGGCTAGCTGTGCTGAACAAGAAGGTGTACTTGAAGGTAGATCTGAAAAATAAATCAATATCTCTTTCAATTTATTATCGTTGACAAGGAGTACTAAAAAAGTACATTTTTTGGTGTCTTTTGACAATGGGAAATCACAAATTTTCAGCCTATAAGGCCACTCAACCTATCCTAAGGTCTTGTTCGATCAGTAAACTCACTACGGCCTGCTAAAAACCTACACTCTCAACAAAAAGAAAATATCTCTAAAGAATCCACAAAAAACAGCAGTTACTGTCAGTATAGTCAATCCTCACAGATTCTATCAGCTTTAATTCTACGATTTTTACGAATTCTAAGACTAAAGTTGCTACAAAAAGCGTTTTAACATTTATGACCCAGCAACAAACAAATAGATGGTGGAACCCTTTAGCATCGGTCCAGAAAGCGAGGTCACATTAGACTGTTACCTGAACGTGATGGGTGAGGAATCCATCTAAGACGAGGTTCTTTTTGAGATAAAGAATGGAGATACAGTGGCTGTGAAAATTATAGGAGAAGTGCAGGATGTAGAAATGGTTATGAATAGAGCTTCGATCAACATGAGGTAAATCTACAAAGGCAATGTTTACAACTCTAACAAATTCCTATCTCGTGAACTGCAACTTATCAATGAAGGTAACCACGACTGTGGATTTTAAATCTCCCCTCCATAATATTAGCAATGTGACATCAAAATTCAACCTCTCAGAGGAATAATCAAGAAAAACACAGTCCAAAGAATAGACCTTCTGTTAGAACCGATCAAAACTGGAGACTTCGAGTTCAATATCAAGTGGCGATACTTCGATGATTTCAAAATGCACCCGGATCTGTATATATAAGAGAGTGATCGGATATGGTTCAACAAAGAAGATGGGACAAAATCGATGGCCAAGGAGAAAAGTTTGCTGATTACTGGAAAAATAAAAGGTATGGCTATGAATTACTACCTCAAAGATTAAGCGAGGGCAAAGAAGGTCAAGGTCAAGTTAGATGATGGCCTCCAGAGTGTTAAGCTATCCAATTCTTCGTTCCAGGCCAGCACACTCAGAGGGTCACAAAAGATGCATGAAAACTAGAAACTAGTTTATCCAATCTTATAATAACTCAATTTCTTCAATTGTGAAGTCAACCAGGTCAGACAAGTTGAAATTCTTATTGAAAATGATTCAGGCTTGTCAACCTAATATGAAGTCTATGCTGAACATTATCACAGTCTAGAGAAACCACCTTAATCTTCAAGGAAAAACGCCAAGGGATTGATCAAAGCGGAAGAGGAGCCCTTCAGTTCTGAAATGGGAAAGACATTCATTCGCAACAGAGCTCTAGATCGTTCTCAGAAGATCCATCTGGGTAATAACAAAGGTATTAGCTTTCTATGCGAGCCGGCTACTGGAGTGTTGCATAAGAAGCAAACCCAGAAAGTAATGATAACAATGTTCAATGATACTAGTGGTAGATTCAAGGACAACCTGCTGATATGCGTCAAAAATCACGAGACTAAGAAGATTCCCATTGATATGCATATCAGGGGGACACCTGTTGCTCTTTCGAGAAATCAGCTGGGAATCGATTTCAATCAAGAGACACCATTCATGCATTTGGGGACTATTCTTCACTCCAATGGATTGGTGAAACGTAGCATAAAGGTGGTCAACAACGGCCCCAAAGAGGTGTCTCTGAAATGGTTCGTCTATCCCTACAATAAAGTTGACAAAAGCAAGGATATTTTCAACATTAAAATATAAGAAGCAGGCCCAGGTACTGGAAATTTAGTCGAGCTAAAATGGAATGCTATCAAGCCTGATGTTGACAAAAGCAGCTTTTTCAGCATCGAGCCAAGGTAAATTATAATCCTATTTAGGGAGAAGAAGTTGAAAGGAAGAGAAGAGTTCACATTTACTGTGCTGATCCAGGAGATAAAGTAAGTTGGAGAGTTTGCCAATTTATGCATTTGTGAGCCGACCCTTCTTGATAACGGCAAGACGACTAGGATGGATGAGCTAGCAGTTGTTGTCAAAACTGAAACAATCCAACCGGCCCTCACCATGGATGCCGAGGTATATATTCAATGATTCAGCACAAAAACATCATCAACATGCTTGAAAGATTTGCAACAGCACATTAGTAACATCAGACAAATAGCAATAATTATGTGAGGGTGTTGAAGTTGAAAAATAATCTGAAAACTAACCTGACCTTTGAAGTGAGTGTCATAAACAAAGAGCCGGAACATTAGTGTTTTAGATTGATCCAAACCAAAACAAACTCTCCTGCAACTGCATTCGCCTCAACCAATAAAGCTGTCCAGACTAGCTTTGTTATTACCTCAGGGTCCATTTTTTAAGCTAAGGTTGAGCTGACTGCCAATCCGAGTCAACTTAATCACTGGCCGATGGAGTAAAAAATCAGAAGATAGGGTCAGATCCTTCTCTCTTACTCCAACGGGGAGCAGCAAAGTATCAATCTCACAGGTTGGCTCTATCGCCCTTGGGTCCAGCTTCAAATGCCCAACAACTAACTATACTCAAATTAGAATTTTTAAATCGACTTCGGCACAGTTCACATAAAGAATAATAGAAAGTAGTCTCTTTACTTGATTAATCCAAGCAAAGTTGATGGTAAATGGTCAATTTCCTACATAAAATATCATCAGTCAATCAAGTACAAATTCGAGCAATCTCTGTGGACCAATTTAGATTATGAAGACCAGAACATCCAAGATGACAAGAAGTGTTGGAGGCTGAGCGTCGATGGCGGTGTGGTTAAGAATAGAAGCATACCTGTGCACTACATGCCTAACACTCTTGCTTTACCTGGGCAGGACGATCAGTACGCTGAGAGTCATAAACCTGTACAAATACAGATCATGTTCAAGCCTGAGGCGAATGTGCTCTACAAGAGCAAGTTTAGATTGACAGTCGTTGATGGTTTGACATTCGATATTGTTCTCAAGGGAAGAGGTACCTACGAGGAGGAGCTTGAAAAGAAATGATGAAGATAGACTATCTGCATAATATATTCACTGCTGATTATCATATTCAGCATATCTTTACTGTTTAAATAGAGGAGTATTTAATCATTACTTATTCAACATGATTGTTCAATCAATCCTATTGAATTTTGGAGGTAATCCAGCAACTTTGCTCCCCCGAAATCATAAGCTGCATTGAATAGTTGTGCAATTCGATGAGTACTCATAGCTATCTTAGTCTCCAGATCTATATTTTGTTTCTACAGCTCGTTGAGCCTCTCAGCCATCTTATTCTCCTTTGGACTGTCCTCGACCTCGAATTCCGGTACTTGCTAGATTTTATAGACCTATTCGACAAATTTATTGAAGTTGTTGGACTGTTTTGAGAAATTCATGTTATCGGAGTCTGCATTATTTTTAAGCTCTTCTATCTATTTGAGAGAATTATGATACAACTCCTTGTACTTTTCCTCGCTTTCTTTGATAGCCTCGTCTATTTTCAACGACTTTATCTCAGATTATAGTTCAGAATTTTTTGCTTCAATAAGCTCCAGCTTTAGTTGAAGTTCCTGCACTTAGCGGTTGGAAGCCTATAATTTTTATTCATAGTCCTCAATAATTGAATTTTTGAGTTAGAGCTACTGCTCAAGCTAGTTGATCCTTACCTGTAGTCTGTGCTCTTGTTCGGTGGCAATTTCCGATATTTCGAGGTTTGATAATTTTGTAGAATTCTGATCCTAGAGATTCAAGGTCTTAGGAGAAGACCCTAATCTTCTTGAAACATTTTAGAATTTATCGAGTATGTTGTTAATTTTGGACAGTTCCTTTTCTCTTAGTGGCATATCGCTCATATTTTATTTTTCCTATCTCTCATCATTTGTGACGCTATGCTCCGACTATCTTCTTCCATTCTCTTTCTAATTATCCTTGAAATCAATCTGTGACAAATCATTTTCCATTCCTGAAGCGTTGAGCATGCTACATAAAACGCTAAGTACCTCAATTAATTGAACAGACTTCTGGAAGTCTAGCCCAGTACTTAATAATCGAATACTATCTCGAGGTATGCATTAGGGTCAGGGCATTGGTTGAGTTTAAGTTGGACTCTTTCATCTGACTTTATTTGAATGCTTACTGTTGTAGTTATTGTTAATGACGTCTGCAATGTCGTATCTGACACTTCCTCCACTCTTAATTTTACCCTGGTAGATGACCACGACTGCAAACTCTGTCTGTCATATGTCACGATATACCAATTTGCTTTCGAACTGGTTGCTCTGCTGGTTGAAGACCAGATTCAACTCCAGCTCTAGTGTTTAATCAAAGGTAGAGACACAATTTTAATGTGTCACTGTTTGCGTCTGTGTCTTGTTAACATCTGTATAGAGAGGCTTATACTTCTTTTCCAGGTGATTTTTGTCTAAAAGCTGATATTTTTGTTCAGATGAAGTTCTACAATATGAGCCAAAATTTTATATTTGACATTCTCTTTCTGCTCGTTCATCTTCGGAAGGTTTTAATTATAAAATAGCTGATAAAATAACCCATCCGGATAACTTAAACCATCAATCTAAATCCAGTATAAAAATATAATCACTTGGTTGGGGTATAAGTACCATGTATGCTTCCATTACGGCTGAACATTGACGCCATCTTCTTTAGCTTCAAATTCTAGGTCACTGGCAAACCTTCTTAAAATTGCCCTTCGAATACCAGCTGATCAACAGGGTTGATAAGCTTACCCGGACCTTATCGAACGTTGTTTCTGTATGTGCCTTTGTATTTGTAATCATTCTTGAAATAGTAAGTACCTTCTCCGTGCTTTAGCCCGTATTTGAAGTAGCCTTAGTAGGTGCCTGTTGGCTCAGTCAGGGTGCCCTCACCAAAAAAACGGCCTTCCTAGTCAAAAGAGCCTTTGTAGGTGTATTCACCATCCTCATCTTTCCATTGAAACACTCCGTGATATTTTTCGCCCTTCATATACAACCCGTTAAAGCTATGCCTGGGGCCTTTTTCAATACCCTTACCTTCAAAGGTGTTCTCTTTGAACTCTCCCTTATAGATGAGATTTTTTGAATAGTAGGATCCATAGGTATCGGCCATGTCGTTTCGGAACATTCCCTAGTAATAGGATCCATCAGTGAAGATATAGATTCCTCTGCCGTGTGCTTTGCCATTTTCGAAATGTCCAATATACAAGGAACCGTCTGATCTCACGTATTTATAGAAGCCATCAGGAAGAGTCTGCCAGTTGACTGGTTGTTTCTTGAGGTCCTAAACGATCAGAAATTCTATTTTAGCAATAATTTACTGTTTTTTTCGAAGGTTTCTTTGACGTTAGGGTTCAAATCTTTGATTCCAAGGATGCTGGCATCATTTATTTTTTTATTGTGCCGGTTGATCTCGAAATAATCAGGCATCGACTGCTTTTTGTACAACTATTCAGGCTAAGGTTAGAATCCTTGAGTTAAATTTTTATGAATCCGATCCTGCTCATTCACCTCAAGGTCTTAAAGAACCATTTCCTTTTTCATCCTTTCCTTGTCAATATTAGAAGATGACCATTAAGATTCCTATTTTCTCATATCTGACTCCTTTATGCCTGAGGAAACCTTTTTGGCCGAGGGATAAGGTGGGTAGTTTTTGGAGTAGGTAATCATGGTTGACTAATTGAGGGGGTCTTTTTTTTGGTAATATTATGGTCCTCTCCTATTGACTTTGATGGCTCTGCTGGACCTGAAATCTCCTCCTTTGTTGTCGTCGCAGCAACAAATTTCTTTATTGCCCATCTGTGCCTAACAATGAAATATATGATATTTTATTAACTGTAGACTGTATGATGAAAAATAAATGTGAACAATCAGAGAACAGATGAATCGATGCCCATGATCCAAGTACTGGGCTGTTTGGTTCCGTTTTTGCCAGGAATGAATCCTTGGCCATGAGGAAGCCCATCTTTGAACTACCCCTAGTAGGCCAACTTTCCACCTGGGTTGCTCAACTTTCCATGTCCTTACCGAACGTTGTAGTTATAGTCTCCGTGATACTAGATTAGGTTAATGAACTTGTAAGTTCCTATACCATGTTTAAAACCCTCCTCAAAGTCACCCTGGTAGCATCCTGTCGGTTATTCTAGCCTGCCCTGCCCATGAAAGATGCCTTTTTCATTGAAAGTTCCTTCATATTTGTACCTATCCATGCCTTGACTCCAGGTTAACACACCTTGTGCTTTGTATCCATGAGCATAATCTCCCTTAAAAGTGTGAGTAGGTCCTTCTTCCTACCCCCTGCCATGAAAAAGGTTACCTTTGAAGCTTCCAACATAGGTGAAGTCTTTTCCATAGTATTATCCATCTTCGCATTCAGCCATGTTATCCACAAATTCACCATTAAAATATGAGCCGTCATTGAAAATGTAGGCCCCCTTTCCGTGAGCCTTTCCATTTTTGAAGTAACCAATGAAGAAGGAGTTGTCCTGCTTGTAGAATTTTCCGAACCCGTTAGGCATATTCTAAATCACAAAGTAATTACGTTTTAGATTTGTCCTTCGTAAATTTAGTTTCCATATTATCTAATGACAATATCTTTGACCTCTACTTCATTGAAGAAATCTATATTTTATTTATTGTACTTTATTGTTGGTAAATCTTCTTGACTTCTGGAATTAGATCTGGTATAAGATTCAATATTTTGTCCATTCTTTCCCCAGAATCGTTTTCTTGGTGCTTCTAAAAGGGTTATCTTTCCATATGTTCGAATGAAGGTTTCTTGGATCTATTTAAAAGGCCATGTTACTATTGTTCCCGATCTTAGGAAAGTGATTGCTCCCCTTTCAGCACCTTTATGAGGTTACTGCTTATATTTTTACTTATACCCTCTTCCTATTTTGGAGAACTGGCTTCAATGTTGGAAGGGAGGCTATTTCTGGTTTTTGGGTACTGGTTGTAGAAAGATTTTTCAACATCTGAGGTGCTATATTTGTTGAGAACCCTTCCACTTACCTTTTCGGTTGATTTATTGAATTAACCTCCCTTGTCCTTATCGTCACAGCAATGCTCGTTTCCCATTAGCTGGTTTTATTATATTTATCTGAAATATATCAAGAGAGCAGATGGCCTTGGGAACTAAGGCTTTGCAACGATAATTATAGTTCATTGTCCACGAGGGATATCTCGAAAAATAATCCAGGATTTTGAAAAGTTGGCGAAAGTACTAACTACCTCTTATGAAGGAGATGGTCAGTGTTGACATAAAACTATTTGCTGACTTTCAAGGAACCCAAAGTCTATGAAAACCCAACTGAAGTTGTAAGTGTCGATAAGATCATAAATGTGGTTCGAAGTGATGAGGAAACACATAGACAATTTTCATTCGTAAGATGACATTAATGATAGAAACTTGAGACGGAATAGGATGTATTTTATCTGGGGGCAGATTCAAACAGTGACCGTGAGAAGTGGATGGGGAACATAGGTAGATCAAATCATATGTAGGTAGTCTAATGATCAAAAAAAGAAGCAAAAAAAATATTGCTTGATTTATGTCTACTTTAACTGCCCTACAACTACCAGGTCAACAGATTAATAAACTCTTTAAATGTCATCATGCTGTTATTTGCAGCTGTGAGTTCCTAAGAAAAGCTGTCTGATGATCAAGGAGTACTCAACTTTAATAATTGACGCTCTTTCTTATTTTTCTTTGAGATCAGCTTTTAAAACAACCTCTCAACTGGTAACAATAGTGAGTCAGGTTTATTAAAATTATTGATAATATTAAAAGCTTCGTAAAAGCGAACTAAATTAAGATTTATTCTTATAATTCAAAATATCATGAAAGTCATCGCCCTTTTGGCAGTCCTCACTCTCATCGCCTCCGTCAACACCATGGTCACCACCACCCACGAGATGTATGGTGCAGCCTCTAAATGCGTCTATGACGGCATCAAATTCGAGCTGTACTAATCTCCCTATGCAGTCTTAAGCTCATTCCCTCCCTCACCAACA
>Ga0100402_1001449_pt1 | contig 27384 bp, 23 predicted proteins | sample CryGeyme20150102_FD_80419 | JGI IMG/M metagenome (GOLD analysis project Ga0100402, IMG submission 80419) | Groundwater microbial communities from Crystal Geyser aquifers in Utah, USA - Crystal Geyser metaG 2015-0102 | ecosystem: Environmental > Aquatic > Deep subsurface > Groundwater | place...
ATTGTGAGGTGGGTTTTCTCAGGACCAGATTTGATTGAGTTTTCCATTTGTCCTGAACTCAGGTTGGGTTTTCTCAAGCTACACTTTACTGCCCTAGGCTAAGTTGTGATCCCTACCTCCTCAAGATGGATGTATGAATCAAGGGGACCATAATAAGCCCAGGTGGACTAGGTCCAGTGGCAGTTTGTCTTCTATTAGCAATACACGACTACTACAGGAGTCCACTGCAGTATACAAGTCTATTTGCCATAATCTAATATTTACTCTAATACAAAGCTATTTATCACAAGCTTATTACGAAATTAATGAGTCAAAAGATTTTACTTAGCGTTAAGGATAATTACAAAATAAAAAATAATGCAATTTAAAGCGACCACAGCGACCATGGTGACCAACATAAGATGCGAATTGAATCCACACCACATCAAAATAAAGCTGCGTGTTACCGGTACTCCAATCCACACAAATAGCTGGCTGGTATTATTGTCTCAACTTGCTTTAAATATGAGCCACAATACTGTCACAGAACCACCACCACCACCAACACCAACACCAACACCAACAGCAGCAGCAACACCAACAGCAACAGCAACAGCAACGACGTTATCAGCAACATCAGCTAATAACACGAACACTGCAGAGTATACTGCTTGGAAACAAGTCCATCAACAACTCGTAAATTCTATCTTGATTCAGAGGGATGCCATTTCGATTCAAAAGGCCCAACGGCGATACTGGTTGACCGAAATCAATGCTAATCTTACACCCGATGGCAAATTAACGTCCAATTCGGTATGGAAGAAACCTGGGAAAAAGCGGGGACGACTGCTACATGGAGCCAACGTTACTCCTGCCACTACTGCTACTACCAACACTACCCGCAAAAAGAAAACGCAACAAACCACACCAAAGCACAAAAAGAAACAAAACTTGGCACAAGCGGAACTGGATGCCAATGGAAATCCTGTTCGTAAAAAGCGAAAGTATACCAAGCGAAAAAAGAAGACGGAAGAAGAAGGGAAGGACGGGCAGCAGCAACAGCCAAAGGCCGCAGTTGCTGCAGCTGTATCTCCTGCTGCGACAACGCAAGCCAAGGCAGTGCTAGAAGAGGAGGATTCGGACGAACACACAGCGTCCGAAGAGGAGCAAATCAAGCATCCTGCCAAAAAGACACGATTATTGCTACAAATGCCAAAAGCAGCGGCAGCAGCAGCAGCAGCGGCAGCAGAAGATGCTTCACAATTCCAACAAGGCGAAGATGATGACGATGATGATAAAACGGAAGATGACGATGAAAACGATGATGACGATGATGATGGCAACGATACTGAAGACGGCGATGATGATGATGATGAGGAGGAGGAGGAGGATACCTACAATAATTCCTTTTTAGGCGGGACAGCAGCGTCGGTATGTAACACGCAAAACGATTCTTGGAAGTCGTAGGCTTGCAGTGCGTCCCGTTTGCTATCACACGGATTCTCACCAAATTTGCTTTTTGTATTTTTGTTTGTTTGTTCCTTCGCTCATTAATAGTCGCATGGGACCATGTACTACAACAATAGTCTACGCGACGACGATCCGCATTCCTATTCGTCCTTTCTTCCACATCATGGAGTCGTCGGCGGCGGCGGCGGAGCAGCAGCAGCAGTCCAGTATCCTTCGTTCATGATGGATCAACAAATGCGCGGACCATCTATCATGGCTCCCGACACGGCACAAGGACAAGTGGAAGAATCTGACGCCGATGATAGTACCGAAGAAGATGATTATTAGCTGCGTGGTACTATGGTACATGAAAAAATTAAAATAATAATAATAATAATATCCGATCAGTTGGAAGAGGGGGGTGCTGCGCGAATGTTTAAAAATATAATTTCAAAGAAATGTATTGCATGCGTTCATGATAGCCAAATAAAATGACACTGCTCATCGCACTACTAGCTAGATCCATGTCGTTTTTGGATTCTGTCATCTGTAAGAGTCTAATGTTTTCGTCAGCCAAGTTCGTTGGCAATTCAAACAAATGTAGCTGACGTAGCTATTGTATGCACCTTGTCATTCTAACCAAATGATAATTCTTGCCTCGCTGTTTCAATGGCCTTTGGCTCTTTCAGCTGTAAGAGTCTATTCTCTTCTTCAATTTGGTCGTCCAATGCGAGTTGTTGCAGTTCATCCAAAACGCCTTCTACAATGACCGTTTCCTGCATCATGTAGGCATTCGACGGGTGAGCACCGATGCGATCGATGGTAATAACATTATGTTCGTCAGATAATTCAATGGACAACATAGCGCTTCGATCGTGATAGTAGCAATCAATCATGTATTCATCGCGAGTTGGTTGATCGGCCTTCCAGGCTCCTGGATCCGGAGTGTTTTGCATGCCCAATAGGTAAAACATTAGAAATAGGCGTAGACCACCAGGCTTCATGGCTTTGACTGTAACCAAGTATTGAAGAAAACAAGCAAATAGAAATGTCGTCAGTAAAATAAATGCATAACTTTATAACGACACCTCTAGTGCAATCAAGTGTTCGTACCTGGTATCGTGGCCAGACGGTTTTCGGGATCCAAATATGCCCCCCCAGAACTGTCGCCCCCTTCGTTATTATTGGCATTGCTACTATCTCCCGAGAAGAAGCTTTGGATATCATCAAAGATTCCCATTTCTAGAGCTGTGAGAGGAATATTATGAATCCGTTTCGTAGACTGACATGTCATCGTCGTCATCGACGTCGTTGTATGCGGGACAGTAAAAGCTCCGATGCCGTGTAGCAGCTGTAAAACTGTTGCCAATAGCAACATCCTGATGCACATTATTGTCTATTGGTGAGCTTTGTCGGAACGATTTAATTTATGTTGTAGTGGTGCCCTCGCTTGCAAGTATCACTCGCTTATTAAGTATGATTCATTCATCGCTACCTTCCTATGCGAGTAAGATGTGGCGCAATCAATCATCAGCAGCAACATGGTCTCTGATGAGTCGAATCGAATCGGAAGTTCTATTGTGATTTGTTCCTGTCACACTATGATCGATTAAAGTAGACTACTAGGTGATGACTCAGAGTGTTTCATACCTGGTACTGTACCGGTACAAGATACTTGTACGACCCTTAACACTACTGATGGAATAATACTAGACCTAAGTACCAAACGTAGCCGCAGTATTTGATTGGACAACGAAATAGATAGCAGGTTTCTCATCAGAAGCAATGGGCTAAACCAACGAGGCCACTAGATTAGTAACACCGACAACATGGACCCAAAAAAGCATTGGTAACCTTGCTGCTGAAGAAATTTGATTATTTGACAGCGACCGCAACCCCCCCTCGCGGTAGCAAAGTGTGATGAGTCGCACTTTGAAAATCTCTGCAAGCCAAAAGAAAGAAGCTCAATTGATGGACTGTGAGCTTGCAGATTTTCTTGGCGCAAGTAGAGAGTTAAGGTCTTTGCCTCTCTTTTTATTTGCGAGCTTAACATCTGCTTAAAAGGCACTACGCGGGAGCACCAGCACAATGCTACCGGAACCACATCTACAATAGTAGCACTTTTAGTGAAAGAGACTGAAGCTCTTCGCATCTGTGCTGGAGAAGTTTGCAGCTGTACCTGTCCTGGCATCAGACATGAACAATTCACACACACGCTACGAAACTACTTAAACGTAGCAAATTTTAGAGCACTTTCATGCAGGGAGGCCGTTTTTATGCTTTACGTGCCGGTAGAGTCTCCCGACATTTATCAAGCACACTTTCGTCTTCCAACAATAAAAGTCGTTCGTTATCTTTCAAATCTTCGTGTTCTCCTCCGAGGGCCATTTTGTACAATTCATCCAAGACTCCATGCAGCATGACACTTTCCTGTAGCATGTATTCCAACGATGGCGATTGTCCGTGTCGCACAATTTGAATATTATGATTTTCCAGTTCAATTTGACACATTCCCGTCCCGTCCTTGTAATAAATTAGCAACCTTCCTCCATCTTCAGATTCTCGTGGCAGCCAGGATTGATTGTCTTGAGAATTTTTATCTCCAACGATATAAATTTGCAAGAAGAATCGAAGTGGTTTGGGTTTGATGTTGCTGACTGGAATGGTCATGATCGTCGTAGGGCCGTCGTCGGTCTTTTTTTCTTGGCCAAAAAGTCCCATGGCAGGTGCTGTCTTAGAAGACATTTTAAAACGTTGCGTCGTCCCTGATTTTATCAAACCTTGAGTGCTCGGAGAAAAGGCCGAACAACCTCTGGGAGCCGCAAGAAATGCCAAGAAGAGCATCGCATATTTGGAGTATGAAGAAAACATAATTTACATGTGATGCGAAGTATACTCAATATATCATATAGCGAGTTCAATGTTGACTGTAATTCTGTTGTATCTGTGATGATGAAGTCTTTGTCTAAATTGATTTCACTGCTTGCGTTCTAGTGATTTTGTGTGACCATCGTTGTGGAGTTTAAATTCATTATTATTGATGTTTTGTACCCCGTAGTTAATTTGCAAATCCGTCACACTCTCAATTCGGTATGCGTGATTCACCAACAAAACGCAGCAATAAGACTTCACCACTATCGCCGGCAAGGCCAGCCTAGCCTGTCTTGTCCACTCACATCGTTTTAAATTCTAACCCTAAACAAATGTATTGAAGCTGGCTGGCGTTTTTAATATCTCCAGCTCTAAAACATACCTCTTACCAATTACTCGGAGTACATTCTACTAGCTAGTCTAATAGTAGAACTACCCGAAATGAATAATATTCATCTATTACGCTCACCCCATCCAAATCCTGATTGCTTGTACCATCGTGACACGAACATCCTTGTCGACCAATACAAAGACACATCTTAGCAAACAGTAGTCACCATGGCCGGAGGTAAGACAATAGTAGCAGGCACCGGATAATATCTCCTCCTTCTTTGCTGTGTTGTGGTGTTGTAGTTTACCGGCTCGAGCAAGTTCATTGCAGATTCATCACCTCACCTTTGTCCCTCCTTATCAATCTTCTTTTGTTGTTGGCCCGTGTTAATAGAAAAGAAAGCAGCAGCTGTCGCAAAAACCTTGAAGAAGGGCATTTCCAAGAAGGGAACACGAATTCATACCAAAGTTCACTTCTACAGGCCCAAGACTCTCGAGCATTCCCGAAAGCCCAAGTACCAGAACAACAGTACAACCAAGAAGAATTCATTGGCAGACAGCCATGCCGTCATCAAGTACCCTTTGACTACAGAATCTTCCATGAAGCTCATTGAGGATAGCAACACTCTTGTCTTTATTGTCGACATCAAGGCTAACAAGAGACAAATCAAGGCTGCTGTACGAGATCTTTACAATATTGAATGCGAAAAGGTCAACACCTTGATCACTCCCCGGGGATTGAAGAAGAGTTACGTCCGACTTAGCAAAGATTACGACGCTCTCGATGTAGCAAATCGAGTTGGAGTCATTTAAACGATGCGATAGAATTCAAATCTATTAAAGAATATGCCATTTCTATAACACGTCAAACGTAAATGGGATTCTTGTCTAGACGATTTTTTCTGTTGGTTTTTTAGCTGTGCTACCAGCAATCAAGCTTAATGTTCTCAGATAGAGAGTATTAAGCATGCCTTGAAGTGCACTTTAATGGTGAGAGTCTAGGCAACACTAACGACACAGCATTCGAACAGAAGTTACAGCGAAGTCTTTTCAAAATTTCATGCATGGGTTTCTGTGGAGATAACAAACGGGGAATGAAATGAGTAACACAAAGGAGTGGCAATTCAACAACCCGCTGAAACAATCGAACTACTCACCTCCACTAAAGCTCAGCATTGTCGTCGCCTTCTTGACAATCTTGTATCCTCGCATCTTGATATATTCTGGGCTTCCAGCATCTGCTGGTTCCCTCACCCAACCGGCATTTTTCGTTACCTGATCCTTGACGGTCAGAGTTTCACCAGCAGGACATGAAATTACCAAGGCTCCATCCAAGTCGAGGCTTTCAATCACCACCTGACCAGGCCCCTTTACAATAAGGGTTGACCGTGAGCTAATTTTCACCTTGTCCGGATTGGGGAACGCATTGGCAAACTCATGAGGGCATGTCACAAACTCTGGATTGAAAACAATCTGTGGGCTGAGAACAGCCTTAATGCCATCATGTGTTTCTTCGGGCGCGTCTTCGACATGACAACCTATGGATCGCAGAATCACTCGCACAGCGCCGTATTGGTCTGCCTCTCCACTCGCGGCAACGCCTGGTGCTACTCCTTTTTCTTGCAAAGCAACGCCATCCGACGTCGCGTTCTTGACAGGCGAAAAACACATCTCTGCGGCCATGCTTGTAAATCCGACCCTCTTGGCTTCCTCTCCCTCGAGTACGGTAGGAAAATCTTGCATCATGCATTCAAGACGCGCTGGCTTTTTGAAGATGCTCTTCGCGTCGTCCTTGTATTTTGGATTGACAAATTCTGGCATGATACCCTTGGTTCTTTCCAGTACTCCCGAGTAGGACTTTAATTCAAACAAAAGTTGGTTGATGTTACCAGGGTATGGAGAGAAACCAGTTTTTTCGTCGTTGACGTCTCCATCCGGAAAGCCAGAAGCCCGCAGCAAAGGATCCAGCTGATTGTATTCAACGTTGATCGTCCTGCCAGCATGAAATAGAAAAACGCGCATGAGTGAAATTTCCAAAGCTGTAAACAAGATCAAGCAAAGTTATCAATTCAGTTCCAGGGTTGATGACGAAGGCCCAAGGTTGCTCAGTCTGCATTATTAACGTCATCTGGAAATGACCCAGGATCAAACGTGATGTGGTGAATGTTGTGGTCATCCTTGCAACCTTTAGGCCTTTCATAACATACATTGAAGATATGACGCAGTGAAATCAGGATTGGCTGCTGACTTACTTGACTTCGTTCGGGTTGTCTTTCCTGCTCAGTTTTGCGATTCCTCCAATGGCTTGTTTCGCTTTTCGCGGCACACACATAGAATTCATAACAAGATTGAGTTCTTTTGAAACACCAAGCATCAGTGGTAAGGTATGAAAGGCAAGTCCGTTGGTATCCTGGAAGAAACAAATCCAATTGATGCCCTTTTCATCCAGCCACTTCTTAGCCACTCCAGTAGTGTATAGCAACTCGTGGATATCTCCATGTCCATGCGGCTTTGTATTTATCATTTTCGTTTTATCGTCCATGGCAAACTTGGCATTGTTATCCAACAATGCAGGAACTCCCGAGCCTTGCTGAACTATGTAGATTTGATCGTCGTCAAGTCCAAAGTTTTTGTTGGCTGTCAGGAGCTCTTCGGTTCCCTTTCGTGTATCGTTGGATACCATAATGCAGAGAGGCAATTTGCACCCAGGCTTTCCATATTTCTTTTGAATGGCCAGGATGTAATTGATATAGAAATTCAAATAGCATGTTTCTGTGGCCAATTCCGTGGGCAGCTCCAACTTGATTCCATTGTATCCTAGTCGTTCACCTAGGCCGCCTGTGTCACATCATTCAAGAGTTGATAATATTAGTCAGATAGAGGTGATAAATGCATACCAGGAAATAAGCAAAATTATTCCACACACCTGCTACAAGAACAAATCCAATGGATCCTAGCTCTGCTAAACCCTTTTCTTCCGTCGACTTGAACTTGTCAGTGCCGAGTTCAAAAGCTTCACCTTCTGGGATACTCGGAACCCAGCCATCCAACGGGTTAACACCATGTTTACTGTCCTCCAATAATTTCTTGGCATTATCAATATATCCGACCAATCCTCCATTGGTATAGGCACTGTCGAGCTGCTCGATCTGTGTAGCAACTGACTTTCGGTCATCGGGAGAAAGAGAGGACCAATCTTCAAAAAGATGGGACTGGCCACATTCATCCGAATTCAATTTGTTCAGCAACTTTTTCTGAGAATCCGTCAGGTTCGATAAATATTTGTCAGGAAGAGGGCTCATAGTTCACAATTTAGTGCTGCTTGATAGATAACGGTGCCAGGTATATGGTCTGCTGTTGCTATTGTTGGATAATAATTGTTCTTGTCGAAGTTCAAATAATGCACTTTGCTTGTTGAATATTCGTAATGTATCCGAGTACGTAAGAATATCCTGCGTATCTTTTGTGGAGATATTGAAAAGCGCACAGTTGATCGACCGTGATAGTACAGTAGATGCATAGAATACTATTGAGTCTATGCTACAGCAGTATACACCCTTCGTGTCTGTCCCAAGTAACGAAATATTTTCTCAGTCTACATCAATTTTAAATGTGATGTTACATCCTCAAAGACGTAGGTAGGTGCAGGCCCCAATCCCAAGACTGTCCTCGATCCTGCGGCAATTTGAGTCCGTCCAGCATCCTCCACCAAATAAAAGGGAATGTCTCGCTCCATAGCCTTAGCAGCAAGGAGCGCCATTTCATCTTCCGTGGGACACTTCAGAGCAATTTTGGCGCATCCAGTCATCTCCCAGGCTCGAAGACCACCGGGGCACTGTTTCTTGGCACGTTTGTAACACCCGACGGCCGCATGGCAGCACTGTGCTGCAACTTTGCCCTTACCCATCTTTAAGTCTTGATTGACACAGAGGACCAACTGATTTTTGTGAAGCAATTGGTTATGTGATTTTTTGTGAATAAGAAAAGAGCAAACGGAGAGTGAGAGAGGCGTGAAACGACGAGCGGCATCATTTTGTGTGCAGTATGTACAGAGGGTATCACGCTGTAGAGCAAGAAAACCATTTCCGAATAGCTCTTTAGATGAGCTATATACATGCGCGAGGATTAACGTTTCATCCTTACCTTGTAAGGGGCATCCATGTAACCCCATTTAGAAGATGGACCACCGACAGATGTGTCCGCGACATCTGAGTCGTCGTCATCGTCGTCACATTCATCGTCACCATCTAATGGTGTAATGTTGGAGCGTGAAGATTTACCGTAGGAGGACAGTAAGAACCAGGCTAATGTCGGAACCAAGGCTCCTGCTAGAAAGAAGACCAATGGTGATTGGATGGTAGCATCATCGGTACTGCTGAGAGGATTTTCTGCTGCCATTCTGGTTGAGGTATCTTTTGAAAAGGGTATTGCTTGCTGCTGCCAACTTTTACTGTTATTAGTACCAGATCGATCTCTTTATAGCCTTCGGTTTCAATTTGAGCCAGTTGCTTTGCCTTTTGTTGGACGGTTTCCCCCTCAAAGTTTGTTACCTTGTTGTTATCTTGTTGTCGTCGTAGTCTACTGAATTCTGTATTTTTGTATTTTTCATTTTTCATGTCTATTGTTTGTTTGCATCCCTTAAATTGTGGGTGGTCCGGCATTGGAGGTGGAAATTCTATTATTTTTGCGGGTTTTATTAGATTTCGCAAGAATCCAGATCGTCAGTCCCATCCCTTGCTTACTATGCTGATTCCAATTCTTTCGCTATTGACAGAGCGAATGCTCACCTCTCTATCTCTCCACTCGACAACATAATAATAATATGTACCAGATTGATGGACGGCAATCGTACACAATCTGATTTCTTTCTTCGTAAGCTTCAAACAGTAGTAGCTGTTTTTCTTCCTTTTCATCCAGAGCATTCGACATGAGTTATCATCACTCCACGTTGCCCGTACTTTCAGCTTGGTTCTTGCTATTGGTGGGACTTTCCGAAGGCTTCAGGTCCTTTACCGGGCCGATCCGAAAGCATCCTTCTTCAATCCACCACCACAGTGATGGAAATGTTCCCTTTTCAATATCCTCTAGGAATGAGCAACTCATGAAGCTTAACTTGTTTTCAACGCGATCTGATAATACGGAGGATTCCGACACGAACGATAAAAACAAAAAGTTCTCCCAGAAAAATGAGGACGAAGAAGACATTTCTGCGTTTGTGAATCGTATAGGGCAATGGCCACTGGTGGAAAGTCAGGAAGAAAAAGCACCCAGATCATTGTCTTTGTCATCCACCCGGAACCCTTTTCTCAGTCCTTTTGCAAGCCTTTTAAATTTTGAGGAGGTTATCCAAATGAAAGAACAGAAAAAATCATTGGAAATAGCCAAAATGTCGGACCAGGCTGAATCATCCATTAAGAACAATGCGAATGCCAATGATGTACTGAATATATGGGGAAAGTTTGTCGGTACGCTACAGCAATCGTTTGGGGATTTTGGAAATTCTACAACAGCACAGCCTACGGTTGCGGAAGTTGCTAAAGCATCATCTTCCAGGACATCCACGACAGTCGATGATCTCCTAAAGACGGCAACTACTAGCGTCGAATCGGCTCTGTCCGTGGCATCTACGGCTGTTTCTCCAGATGTGTTCAGCTCCGTCGTCAAACAAGCTCGGACGGTCCTTAGATTTCAAGATGATTTGGTAGATATAGCATCGTCGGCTGCACGAGATCGAGGATTGAATGCGTCGGAAGCTGCCGAGCGGGTTCGAAATACTACAGACTTTGTGGCAAATCTTGTAGCCGTAGCAGATCAGGTGCTTCGATTTGGCTACGTCAAAAAGGAAGAGGACGCTGTGATTGGTTATCGAAAGGAAAGAGATGATAGAGCCAGCGGTGTTCGACGAGATACAAAAGCTGCTGCTTCGTCACCCGGTACTCCACTTTTTGATCATATTACCTCGGCTCGTGCAATTTCTGCAAAAGAGTTCGGTCCCAAGATTAGTACCATGGCTGAAATGGGATGGCTGAGTGGTGGTATTTATGAAACCCCATTAGAACGTTGCTTTGAGCTTGGACATTCTATTGTGGCCCAAGGGATTTCTGCTGACGTTTTCTGGATGGTGACCGACTCGACCGAGAATGAAGCAGACTTTCGGGATGGCGTCAACAACGACAAAACATCTGGAAAAGACATTCCGGTCCGTACCATAATTGTGCGTGGATTTGACGCATCAGATGAACGAGTCGATAGAGAGCTGCTCTTTACGGAGATTTGCAACTTGAAATCACAACCATTCGATGAGGAAAGGTATCCAAACGTGCTGGTACACAGAGGTCTGTTCCGAATCGCAACGGAAGTTTACAAGGACATTCAGAAATACATTGATTGGTCTGCACCAGCACAGAAGCTCATACTGACTGGACACTCCGTGGGAGGATCGATTTCAATTCTGGTGACTCTCATGCTGGCTCGAGATCGAGGTGGTATGTGGTTCACAGATTTTTTTCGTTTGTAGACATGGTGCTTCGTACTAATAATATGTTTCCAATTTTCTATCCCACAGCAACCTTTGTGAGAGATAAAGTATTACGAGTTTTCAGCTTTGGTAGTCCACCTACCCTTCAGTTGACGAAAGAGGCTGCCGAAAAAGCTGGGAAGTCGGGAGGCTGCCAGATTCTGGAACACTTTGGTCTACCGGCGACACTTGTCTTCGGCGCTATACAACCTTGGGACCCAATCCCTCGACTCTTTTCAGAAATTGACGGCCTGTATCCTCTAGTGGATGACGTTGGGCCAGATGGCAATACATTGTATTCCAGTGGCCCTCCTCGATCGCTTCGAATTGTGGCTCGTGCACTGGTCGATGCCTGGGATGGTTGGGGGAAATTTCGTGACATGATCCAGGCGGCAGGTCCACAGAAATATCAGCATGTTGGCTTGCAGCACATCATGTTGCCAGAACCGGTGCGGTTTCTGACGGATCGATTCGTCAATGTCAATGTCAATATACCAGCTGTCGACGAGATTGTACAAGTGGCACCTGGCGAAATATTTGTAGCCTTGGACAGTATTTTTCCACTGGATGTCTTCGAGGTGAGCTACTTGGCATCTGGGATTCGAAGCTTTTTGCACCACTTCTTCCCTGCCTATGATTCTCCTTTGGTGAGGTACGCCCAAAAAGTAAGCAAGCAGAGCAACATCCAGACATTGCAAGAGGAGCGGGTCAAGGACATTGATACAACGGCTTTCGACAGGGAAGAAGTTGGAGCCACGAAAAGTAGTTGGAATCAAGCAGAAGAGTGGTTAAAGAGCGTTGTGCCTGCTGACTCGAGTCGTTGAGAGAACGATGGTGCGTAGCATCCAATACTGAATATCTTGGAACCTTCATATCTTGACCGTCGACAACAAACAGCACCGCCTGGCAATAATTTGGAGAGGAGTGCCTCAGAATTGATCATAGAACAGCCAACTGGAGACGGTTGCGCAGAGCCAGAATAAGATGATTACACCTGACACTTCTGCATAGACACTACTCAGACTAGACTCTAGTACTAGTAGTAGACTAGTAGAGAATAAAATGGGAAGAGTTTACAGGAACCTGAAAAAGTCAATTACCCTGAACCTTATTGGAGCAGTTGTCAATGTGCTGCAGCTTATCGTTTCGTACCACTATGGCTAAAATAATAATATCCACCATAATATTATCAACAAATCTCTCACCGAAGCATCTTTGGTTAAACTTCCCCAGTAGCCTCACTTATTTGCCTAAAAGTATACGCCTTCATTCACATAATCTCCAGAACCTGTTGTGCTCATCTTAAGAAATGGAGCAAAGTACACCCGTAGTGGTAGCAACCACCAAGGAGGCTGAGATCATCCTTCCTCCTCCGTCGGCCTTGAACCCAGTACCTAGCCTTCCAGCTGCCCTCCGGATTGACAACGAAGAACAGCTTGTCTCGTTGTTAAAAACAGACCCCTTCCTCTCCAACAAACCAACCGGAAATTCCTCCTTTCGACAGTTGCTGGTCTTTGGTACGGAATCTTTGAGAACCCTCTTGATGCGGCAAGTCTTGTCGGATCCTCACACTCGGACGTTCAAGGGCAAGAAGAAAAATTGGGATGCCAACAACTCCTTCCCCCTACCTCGAGGATTATCTTTAGTTGGAACGCGCGTCTTGTCTTCTGGAGGTAGCACGGAAGGAATACGAACCTCGTTGGATGCTACTATGGACGGAGCGGAAGTTAGTTTGAAAGGTCAATCCTCCTGGGAACAAGACATTCAGAATGTGGAAGTGGTCACGTACTTTTTGCGTGCTTCCGACTTATCCCAGACGCAAACCGTTATGTCTCGTGTTAAGGCTTGGAAGAAAACGACGCGAATTCATCATCGCATTGTTTATATACCACAACCTACAGCCTTGGTGCACAAAATGCTAAACACTTCAGGTCTGGGTACCGCTCCGAACGCCTCCATTCATAAAATGCAACTGGACTTGTTTCCTCTCGAAACAGATTTATTGTCGTTGGAGTACGATGATGCCATGCGCGAAGCGGAAGTAGAAGGCACGCCCAGTACATTGATTTCCACCGTGGCGCGCAGCATTCTAAAATTGCAAGATGTGGTCGGACCGATACCTCGGATTCAGTCCCTGGGCCCCCTTGGAGAAGAGGTGGTACGCAAGTTACTGAATTTGACAGTTGACGAATATCTAGCATCCAAGTCGCAAGAAGAAATGACACCTGGTCCCGTTGCAGGAGGAGATGTAGCTGCCTTACTCGTTATGGATCGCAAAGTGGACATGGTGACACCAATGACAACTCCCTTGACGTACGAAGGATTGTTGGACGAAGTTGTGGGCATTGATTGTGGGTTCATAACTGTCGACGTTAGTACTATTAACCCAGAGGACGATGAAGCGGAGAAGAAACAAGCCAATGCAAGTGACAATGAAATGGTGGCATTGGGCATTAATGGATCGGATACTCTTGTTGCCGAAGTTCGTGATCAGCACGTTGAAAAGTTTGGGACCTTTCTTAGAAATCAAGCAATTGCACTACGAGAATCCCATCACAACTTTACTAGCCAGGGAAAGAAACGTGATTTGAGTGAAATTCATCAATTCGTCAAACAAATACCTGTATTTACAAAGAATTATCGAACACTCACCAACCACATTCATTTGGCCGAATTGGTCAAGGCGTTTTCGGAAGAAACGACCTTTCGGGAGCGCTGGCAAACAGAACGTTCTATGATTGAGGGGGATATATGTTACGACACACTTGAGGATTTGGTGGCATGCCAATATCCGCCCTACCGCTTCTTTCGCTTGCTCTGCCTGCAATCTCTTTGTGCCGGCGGTATTAAGTCCTCTCGCTACGATGCCATTCGGCGCGATGTTGTCCAGACTTATGGGTAAGTTTGTGTGCACTCGTTCTTCTTTTTTGCTGTTTGCAAAGCTCAATTCTGGTATTACTCCACCCACAATGAAGATATGAGTACCTCTTTGTATTGCGAAACCTAGAGAAGATTGGACTTCTTCGCAGACGCGAAACCATTTGGATGGACTCTGCCTCTTCTTTCAATACACTCCGGAAGTCCTTGATATTGATCAACGCGGAGGTCAACACGGTGGAGCCGGATGATATCGCTTACGTCTCGAGTGGCTACGCACCACTCTCGGTAAGACTGGTCCAGTCTGCTGTCCAAGGTTGGCGTGGACGAGAGGAGAGTGTTTTGAAGGAGATACCTGGCAGATTAGTAGATGTTACTCAGCATTATCCTCCAGAGGATCTTGCCACAGCCACTAAGCGACCCCATGGGCCAAATCTCGGTGCACTGGCAGCTGAAATAGGCGGGAGCAACACCCGGAAACCGATTCTGATAGTGATGTTTGTGGGAGGTGTTACGCACATGGAAATTGCAGCCCTGCGATTTTTGTCCAAGCGACCATCATTTCCATATCATATCATTTGCGTGACAACGAAAGTCATCAATGGTGGTACCCTTCTGCGTTCATTGAGTTAGATTACTGAATGAAAAGCTAAGAACGTGTAAGATTTATCGACTAGTCTACTCCAGTACTACTAGTACTCTGATGAGAGTACTATCACTACTAGCTAGCTAGTAGTAGTAGAGACTACTACTAGCTACTGTGGCTAGTAGTACGAGCAAAATGCAGTATCGTACTCTAGTAGCTAGAGTTTACACTGTCATCTTCGAAGAAAACCAAAGGTCGCATTTCGAAAATCTTCCTTCTAGATCTATTTACCACCATTTCCGAGATTTTGCAGTCTGGAGTTTTGGGAAAAGCAAACTCAAGAGAATATTTTTATATTTTTCTCCTAAGTATTTTTAACGTTATCTATTAACTGTAGTCTGTGCTAGTTACCATATTCCTGCTATTTTATTAATTAAAATAAAATGGCCAAGCAGTTTGAAGCTAGTATTTAACAGGTAGCTGCTGAGCCACTTTAATTTAATTCCAATAATATTTTATTGGAATTCCAATAATATTATTCGAATTAAATTAAAGTGGTTCAGCAGCTACCTATTAAATAGCAGCTTCAAACTGCTTGGCCGTTTTATTTTAATTCGAATAATATTTTAGACGAATTAAATTAAAGTGGTTCAGCAGCTACCTGTTAAATAGCAGTTTAAAATTGCTCCTGCCGTTTAATTTTAATTCGTTTATTCGAATAATATTTTATTCGTATTAAATTAAAGTGGTTCAGCAGCTACCTGTTAAATAGCAGCTTAAAATTGCTCCTGCCATTTAATTTTAATTCGAATAATATTTCACTGCATATCCCCATGGCGAATAAGTTGACAGTAGTTTAAGTAGTACTCCCGGGAGTACAACGTTTATTGGAATAATATTTTATTCGAATTAAATTAAATTGGTTCAGCAGCTACCTGTTAAATAGCAGCTTAAAATTGCTCCTGCCATTTAATTTTAATTCGAATAATATTTAATTCGAATAATATTTTATTTTATTCGAATTAAATTAAAGTGGTTCAGCAACTACCTGTTAAATAGCAGCTTAAAAGTGCTCCTGCCATTTAATTTTAATTCCACTGCATAGACCCATGGCGAATAAGTTGACAGTAGTTTAAGTAGTACTCCCGGGAGTACAACGTTTATTCGAATAATATTTTATTCCAATTAAATTAAAGTGGTTCAGCAGGTACCTGTTAAATAGCAGCTTAAAATTGCTCCTGCCATTTAATTTTAATTGGAATAATAATATTTTATTCGAATTAAATTAACACTGCATAGCCCCATGGTAAATAAGTTGACAGTAGGTTCAAACTGTACAAGTATTATTCGAATAATATTTTATTCGAATTAAATTAAAGTGGTTCAGCAGCTACCTGTTAAATAGCAGCTTAAAATTGCTTGACCAATTTATTTTAATTCGAATAATATTTTAGACGAATTAAATTAAAGTGGTTTAGCAGCTCCCTGTTAAATAGCAGCTTAAAAGTGCTCCTGCCATTTAATTTTAATTCCACTGCATAGCCCCATGGGGAATAAGTTGACAGTAGATTTTTTAGTAGTACAACGTTTATTCCAATAATATTTTATTCGAATTAAATTAAAGTGGTTCAGCAGCTACCTGTTAAATAGCAGCTTAAAAGTGCTTGACCATTTTTATTTTAATTCGAATAATAATATTTTATTCGAATAATATATTATTTCGTAAAATATTATTCCAATTAAAATAAAATGACAGGAGTACTTTTAAGCTTGTATTTAACAGGTAGCTGCTGAACCACTTTAATTTAATTTCTAATTACCATATAACATTGACTTCTTCATTCTGTTGATAAGCATTGAAAAAATGAACAATATTATAAAATTAATCTCCAGAAAGAAAAAAATCTTGAGATTGGTGATACAGTAAATTGTCAAATAATCTCGAGATTACAAAATCTGGGAAAAAAGGATGAAAAATTTCGAGAGATTGGTGGTAACAGATCTAGTTAGAGAACAACCAAACATACAGTCTTCAGTAAAAAGGCAGAGAAAAAGGAAAGATGCGCAATACAGTAACTATCGCAATTTTCACAATGACTGGACTGCCTGAGCTTGTGCACTCGTTTTGTCCCTCTCCTTTCCGGACAACACGTCATCCCTCGAGCCACTGCAGGGCTGATGGCTCAAATGGGGATGAAAACCCACATGCCTCCTCCAATGTTTTGGGAACAGACCTCAAACCCTGTTGCAAAGATGTAAGGGGGAGTGGCGTTGGAACGGGCTGGTATCGAGATGGTTATTGTGCAACTGGAGAGCAAGATCTCGGAAGGCATACTGTGTGTGTTCAGGTTACAGACGACTTCCTCGAGTTTTCAGCGTCTGTAGGCAACGATTTGAGCACTGAGATGCCCCAGTTTATGTTCCCGGGACTGAAGGGAGGTGACATCTGGTGCCTTTGTGCCCAGCGATGGGTCCAAGCTTACCAAGCAGGCAAGGCACCCAAGCTCTTCTTGCAGGCTACCCATGAAAAGACACTAGGTGAGTTAGTGTGATGTACTCTATTGTGTAGGCTCTGTTTCCTCGCTTTGTTGTGGCCAAATGATATTGCTGAATCTGTCAGTCCACGCTAAATTTTGTGATATTTGTGCTTCTTCAGACTATGTATCGTTTGAGGTGCTCCGTGAGTTTGCTCTGGATAAGGATGAAGCAGATCAGAGGCTAGATGACTTGAACGAACAGCGAGAGCGCTTAAAAAAATTATTATAACACATAGGACGAGGTCTCTCGAGAGCGATTGAGGCAAGTTACTATATAGAATCGCATTCGAATTACAATATTTACAGCGCTTCTAAACTACCTGTACTTTTAATTTGAAGCAGCCAATCATTGACTGTAGTGAAATCCATGCATACGTCAAAATATTTCATTTACTGATTGTGAAAGGTTGGAGAGGGCGTTATGGGCTCAATCAGTAGCTCTTCGGAAATTTCTGGTTTATGGATCCATTGACATTGTACAACACCCTTGCATTCTAGTGGTAGCTCATAATTTAAGCAGCAATAATCGATCGCAGTCAATTCACAAATCTTTCTCCGTACATCAAAACTCAAGCTGACCATGTCAATACGCTTACTACCTTTATCATAGGCATGAATTACCTCTGGTGACTGTTTCGTGGACACCATTTTTGCTATCTGGTGAAAATCCTGTTCCATAGTCTTGGTATCATAAATTCCTTCTAATGGAAATGTTCGTTTTGATTGCGGGTTGTAGAGGCGAGGAAGCTGCAATCGCAAGTGTCCTTCAAAGGGAATATTCCCATCGTACGTCATTATGAAATTTTCAGTTGTCTGTTGGAATATTCTTTGTCCGAGGGCTGTATTAAACAGCTCTCCATATTTAAAACGCTTAATGGGTGTCAGAAATGAATCGACATATTGCTGAGGGATTGCTATTTCGTGATTGTTGTAAAAGCTTTTCTTAATAGCTTCTTGGTAGCTCGAGAGAAACCTTGACGAAGGCTCTCTAACAAAGGTAAAGTGAAACATAGAGTCATTTCTCGTTCCAAGCCCCAAACTGTTGAGTTGTTCGTTCTGGCATTTTGTTTCCGTAGCTTCGAAAAATTTCTTCATGACATGACGGCATGTTGAGCTCCCTGCCTTTGCAATCATAAAGTATGTGAGATTGTACTTGGTAGAGATCTCACATATTCTCCTGTCTCTTATATGCTTTGCGTATTTGGTTGGATCAACAAAACATTTTTTGTAGGCGTTTAGTCGGCTGATGGAAAGACTTCCAGGAGCAAACACATCTCCATGCCGCGGAATATCTGGTGTCGCATAATAATTGGTCTCATTGGTAGCCGTTGTCTGGTTGTACTGTTCGCTTGGATGCTTGTAAGGGATGTCGATGATGCTTAACGATCTGGGTCTCGATTGAGATCCTTGGAAGCCCTTCAGTGACTGGACCACGAGGAAAAAGACGCCCAACAGAACCAAGATTGTCCAAGGTAAATTCCTTTGTGTTTTCTTTGTCGTCGTCATTTTGTGCTGTGCTTCTGTCGTCCTTGCGCTGTCATGAGACAACGAAATGGGTGTGTTCATTATTTTTCATTTTTCATGCTGATTTGTGATTTGTGATCATCCGTTGGATTTTAGAACTTGTTCAGAAAAAGTGTGCGACCTATTCAACGCTGTGTTCATTCTTGTAACACTATGCGTTGTCGACTCATCGAGTACAATCTAGTTTGAAGCAAAATACATCTTGCTAGTCTAGCTAGCTTTCTTTCTTCTGGTTTTCTTTGTCTTGCTTCTGTTTGGCGTGAACGTTGTCTATCTTTGATTGCAAAATAGCATCCTGCTCTGAAACGACATGGTCGTACTGATCAAAAATCAAATTCTGTTTGTAAATGTTGGCCAGAATGGAACTACCGGAATTCAGGGGATTGTTGGCATCTTCTTCGCTGTATCCCAATCCAACTCCTCGTTCAGCTCGCGACCGAAATCCTATGCCTTGTTTGTCCCATTCATCTTCTGCGACGGCTCCAATAGTTTGAGACTTTGGTGCCAAGGCTCGAGAAGCACTAGTAGGACTCGGTGTAGAAATTCGACCAGGATCAATTGTTTTGGCAAAATCTGGTATGGATGGTGTTGCAAATGCAGCCACTGAAGAATTTGGTACGGGTGTTGTGGCAGCTTGTATCGGAGACATCTGTTGGGACACTTGTTGCGTAGGTTTGGAAGACAACACTGTTCGACTTGCAGCTGTCGGTCCTCCAATGCTCCTCATTCCACGGGAACTCATAGCGACAGCCATTTCAGATTTGACAGCCTCCAACTCTCGCAATCCTGATTTCAATTCGTTGTGCAATTGTTGGAGCTCGGTTTGCTGGGCAAATGAATCAGCTCTGGCTCTGGCGCCTTGCAGAAGGCCCACAACTCTTCCTGCCCGATTTCCTAAGACCCCTGCCATTCGGGGGAGATCCTTTTTACCCACCAAGGCAAAGCCGAGACCGGTAACAATAGCAAGTTCTCCCCAGGATACCTCAAACATGCTACCTCTGACTTTAGGTAGTAACGTACGTGGGATTTACAGAGTTATAAATGTACAAAAAGCTGGAGTCTTGGCTTTCAGTGCTTTTTTGTATTTGTTTAAGAAAGAACTATTTCTTCCTTATTTATTTTTTGCAGGAGAGATGAGCTAGGATAGGATCGTACAGCAGGTTTGCGGAGAGGTTTGTATTGGAATCCAAGCAGAAAGTGTATGCGTATGCGCTTTTATTACCAGTACAACAGGTTGTATGCATAGTTGTATGTATCGTATCGATAGTATTGATGAAGCGTAGTCTAGTCTAGTCGAAAAAATCCATCGGAGGTCTTGATGATCTAAAAAAGATGAACGAGGATGGAGCTCGTGTGCGCCGCTGTGAGAACGCAACTGAGGAGAGTACTACTCTAGTCTACTACTACTAATAGCTACTACCAGGTACTACTAGACTAGGTAGCTCCTACTCTCTAGTAGACTACCGTAGTAGCTACTAGATAGATCTACCAGTAGTAGTTCCACTAGCTACTGTAGTAGCTACTCTAGTTAGCTACTCAGTAGCTAGTAGTCTAATGTCTAGTCGATATTAGATAGATAGACTAGTCTAGTCTACTCCGATTAGATGGAATCTTAGATATTTTATTGTGATGATACTCTAGAGTACTACTAGTAGTACAGTACTAGATAGATCTACCAGTAGTAGTTCTACTAGCTACTGTAGTAGCTACTCTAGTTAGCTAGCTAGTAGTCTAATGTAGTCGATATTAGATAGATAGACTAGTCTAGTCTACTCCGATAAGATGGAATCTTAGATATTATTGTGATGATACTCTAGAGTACTACTAGTAGTAGCAAGTATTCAAGTCCTGCAAATGTGCATGCCTGAATATCGGCTGCTAATAAGATTGTCTATGCTACTGGCTAGCTAGCTAGCTGGTTCCATCTACTGGCTAGAGGTCTAAGTGGGGTCCACCTGGGCGTATTTTACTACTTCCAGGGTACTTTGCTCCCCCAGGCTTTTAAAAAAGCTCCTGCTCTGGCAGACCATTGATGAAATCCACAAGCTCTTTTGCGCGACGCTGAAGCAGTGATGGCGCAAACAAATCTTTCTCTGAGCCTGATCTTTCCTGCTCGCTGTTGCTGCTCGTCAGCCACGGTTTGGGTGGAGGAAAAGACTGGGCCGACAACTGCACTAGCGGTCTCAACAGCGCATCCGCGTCAACCTGCAACATTGATTGCAAAGCATTTACACTAGCGATGCCCAGTTCGCCTTTTTCTCCTAAAAAGGGCAACACCAAAGCTCCCGCAACAGGAATCAACCCAGCCAAAGCCTCAGCACAAGATGGTTCACGAAAGACACTGGCCAAACACTGGACAATTGAGACAATCAAGGATGTCTCTGACGTTTGTCGCGGGTGTGCAGATTTTGAAAAACCTGCGTCATTGTACAAGGAAAAACAATTTTTCCCCTCGGAGGCTGCAAGGTCCTCGGCAAAGCTTCCCAGCATTTGTGACATCAATGGGAATATGTCATTCTTAAAGCGACTGGCAATAAACCCTCCTGCACATTTAACCATGATGGCGACAAGCTCGAGTAATTTTGACACAAAGACTCGTTGTGTAGAAACATCTATGGTTGCTGGCGGGCGCATTCTTGGTTGACAGACCACCACGATCGATCGCACACGTGTCGATTGGATTTCAGTGGACAAAGCAGTCAAGCGAGCTTGAATAGGAGGCCAGGCATCGCTTACTTGACAAAGAATGGCAGTTCCAGTCTTGTCTTCCGGGTCCTGTGATTGCATAATGAGTAGACGACACTTCAAGTTAGTACAAAGCGCCTTACAGCTTTACAGGCCAGGCAAAGAAGAAAACGAACTTACCTTGCACAATAGAGCCGCAATGGCAAGGAAGCGAAAGCCTTCTATCATGGCTGCACAACTCTCAACTTGTAGTCGCAAGCTTGCATTGGAAAAAAAGAAAGTAGATCGAGATATCAGCATGGCAACAAAATTAGTCTCATAACTGCCAACTTGTCGTTGATCCACTAGCTGATGCTCTAAGGATGGAGCCGACTCCTCGCCCCTGTTTCGTTGTTCCTCTTTCTCCTTTCTATTGCGATATGCTTCAAATCCCTCTCTGGGTGTTTCTGCTCTCAAATCATAGCAGTCGCTTTCTTTCTCATCTATCGTTGTCTTTGCTAGTCGCAAAGCGCCCAATCGTTCAAGCCAGGTCGGTATAGTCGCACAGCTTTGCTCAGCTCTCAGCTTCCTCGCTGCTGACACTTGGCTCTGGTACGATCTGATCAGATATCGAAAAGCTGACTCGTAGACGCCGACAATTGCTATAGTAGTCTCCGATTCATACGCACCTTTAGATGCCAGATAGTCGTACCTTTCTGTGAGTGTCATGACCAACTCGAGTAGATAGGAGTAGCTTGAAATATCCGTGCTCTTTAGTACCTCCTCATCTTCGTCATTGCTTTTATTAAGAACGAGCTGAAGTACTGAACGAATAGAATGGGCGACAAGAAAGATATCACCCGGCGACGTTCCAGCTGTCACAGATAATTTCCCGCCAGGCAACCGCAGAGCAGCGAATATGGCACCAGCAACTATGCCCATATTCTTATCAACCATACATGCAAAGTCCTTGTAGCAAAGCACAACAGATATTTGCTCGAGGGCAGCATGTGCCTCCTCCCGGACGAAGGCAACCTTCGTCGTCGTCGCGTGTCCAAGTAACGGCGGCAGTACGATTGGAATCAAAGAAGTGGCTTCTTCCCGAAGCAAAGTAATCAAAGAGCAAGTGAACTGGATAAGTCCAACGAGAATGTATGCGTTACCCCGCAGAGCAGCCAACGTGAAATCATCCGAAGGAAGAACGAGCGGTCTCGGATACATTGAATTCGTAATGCATAGATCATTCTCGTGGGCTGAATCGTCCGGTGGGCTCAAGGGCAGGTCACAAAGCGGAGCACTAACAATAACAGGGAGAATTGAGGCCGCAAGAGGACCTAAGTATTTTATCTTCTTTTTTGCAAACTTTGCAAACTCCCTGTTATCTTCGCTGACACTTGCAAAAGCCCCGCGCAATACTTCTCGTACCAGTGTGAGACAGCCAATCCACGTGTGACACCAGGCTTCTTGACTTCTTCCCAATCGTGAAGTTCTTGTCTCGGCGCGAGCAACACAGTCATTGAACAGGTCAGCTATGCAACTGTCCACAAAAATAGAAGCATGTTTCGGACCTAAGATTTGGCCTAGCTCATGTACCATTTCAATAGCTTCTTCCTCTGATGCTGGCGTCAGATGTAAGCGCCTATTAGACCCATGAACACAAGGTTTGCTTTCCAGGAGGTTCTGGTGGTCCAGCAACTCGATGGACACGCCATTGGCAATGCTTGGTGACCCAAAATCGACGTCCAGAAGTGCCGCGAGAGCTTTCCTTAGATTCAAAGAGACATCCTCTGCAGCCAGAGCAGAGCGTAGAGCTTTGCCATTTTTGTTCATCGAGAGAAATGCTGTGATTAATTTGAGTTTGTTTCGCAGATCATCCTCCGACTGGCGCTGAGCAAGAGCTGGTAGTTCCTCTATCATGGATAAAATGCGAGGGACGAGAAGCTTACTTGTATCTTTTTTCCAAGCAGCTGTTTCTTGGTATTCAGTGAGAACCCTCTTTGCGCCAGAGACCACACCGTCGTCACCATCCCTTGTGAGTATAAGGCAGGTCTCCACTGCCATAACACTTAAGTCGTCGAGCGTCTCTCGGTTCCAGCTTGAGCGCGAGTCGATGAGGATAAGTTGGCAAAATCCAGCTGCCTGATGTCGAATCGATGGCGACTTTGCAGATACTAGAAGTTTGGCCAGAAGTGTAAGTGGACCAAGAAGGCGTGTGTTGACCTCTGTCAGAAAACTATCCTCTCTCCTGGAGTCATTCCGTTGCGAATATGGCTGGTTTCTAGACGATGCACTTGATTCCACCAATACTGGTCGTTTCCTCGCTTTTGTCGTTGAGTCCATTTCGTCTCCGGAGCGAATAGCCAGCCGCTGCAAATTGGCAAATAGTTCAGCGTTGCCTTTCTTCTTCGCATCAACTCCTGTTTTGTCGTCGCTTTTCAAAGTAGTTCGGAGAAGTTCAAGAAATACCTTCAACACTGCATCAGCCACCTTAGATTTGCACTGTGGAGCTGATAACACTCCTCGTAATCCAACTATCAAGGTACGGAAGAGTGCCGCAAAAGTACCCGGAAAAAGGGCTCTCCAAGTCGAAAGATCAGGAACAGTGTTAAGCAACGTATGCAGAGTAGTAGTGGCAGTCAAGATTGTCGTCTCCTTCAGGTTAGACGGAGGTGCTACTATGGAAAGACACACATCTACTAGATGGGCTACCAGTGCACCATCCATTGCTTTTGCGATCTCCTCTCCAAAGCTGCCAGTGTCATCGTTGTTGCAATCAAAGTGAGAACCAGTTGTTCCCATTTTTAAAAGATAGTCAATGACATCTAAACTTGATTCCAAATATTCCTCTCCTCGGTCAATTCCAACTTGCCGAAAGGATGCTGTAAATTGTTCCGCGATTTCTTGTCCGCTTGGTAATACCGAGGAGCAAGTCAATATGAGTTTCAATATCTTGGTGGTTAGTAGAATACATTCACCTTGCTGCGATGCTGCTGCACCCCCGCGTGTACCCTGAATCACAATTTCCAAGCATATTTTCAAAGTTTGTGCTGAAATAGCGATGCTCTTGCGTTCCGCCCCTTGACGAATATGGAATTTCCGAAGATTTGTGTCCCCGTCTGCGTCTTGGTTCAACTTCAAATACTTGTCTCTGGTTGTCACTGGCCTCCTCAGGATTGCCACTAAGGGCAGCGTGATATAATCCACCATTATAGCCATTGCTCCTCTAATTTGATCCTCCAAAAGATCTGTATCTGAAGAATTTATTTCTTGACTTTTAATCCGATGAGGGAACTCGGAGATGATCTCTTGCACAAATAAAAGCAGCTCGGACTCCGCTTTGAGCAATCCCAGAATCTCTTCATCGTACTCTAGGTTTTGGCGTTCAAAGCTACCAATACTACTTTCATCTTTGCCGACAGGATTCTGTGGAAAACACTCCTCTCTAACGTGGGATGGAGATTCGACGAGTGCCTGATGTCTTTGCAGCACGGCCAGCAAGTTCCTCAGTGTTGGATCCAACTGCAAAAACAAGAGCTGGCCCAAACGATCGCAGCCTTTCGAAACATGTGATGGCTCCTGGGTCAATTTCGCAGTGTGAGTGGCCATGTTTGCATCGCTTCTACTTTCTTCATCTACTTGTTACTCCAGAGTACTATGTGTTTTGTTGCTTGCTTAATATCTCTTGCTTCACAGAGGTATTATTTATTATAACCAAGAGCGAGCGAGAAACGAGGAGATGAAAGAAAAGAAATGAAAACCCTGTTCCTACTGCATCCAAATCTCTGTCATACCCTTCCACTCGCCGTGGACGATGAAAACAGCTTTAAACTTACTCCAGTAGGTTAGCTACAGTGAAATCAATGAAATCGAATGGTATAATTTATGAGACATTTAAAAAAGCAGCTTAATATGCTTATAGTGGCCTTTGTCGTGGACGTGTATTGAAGTTGAAGGATCGTTTCAAGCTTCCCAGCCAGTCAGAGGAATGATCGGCTCTGTTAAGGGTAGGAACCGGGTATTCACTCATCTGAATTTGAAGGCTGTCCCCGCGATGCAATATTCTGCGGTATCGCCCATCAAAAGCCACCGAAGCATCGGCACGGGCATCGTCCGGTACGTAACATCGCAAAACCACATGGTCTGGGAATATCATCGACCGGAAACTCAGCACATGTGGGCAGATTGGCGTCACCAGTATAGCCGGCACAGCTGGATGAACTACGGATCCTCCCGCTGCCATACTGTACGCTGTTGACCCAGTTGGGCTGAATGATCATAAAGCATATTGTTTGGAAGCAAAGGTTAGGATTACCAAAGAAATATGACTTAAAACAAATTGCATCTATACAAAACGAAAACTCACGTTGCAAAAATGATACCATCTGCTTGGACCGTTGTCAAGTGGACGTCGTCGCAAAAGCACTCCAAATTTGCCAAGTAAGAGCTGCTTCCTCTATCAATGACGACTTCGTTCAGAACGTTGAAGCGTGCTCGCAAGACTCCTTCGCGATTGAAAATTTTGCAGTCAAGTCTCATACGGATAGATAAGCATATTCGTTCGCCGAGACCAAATTGAAACCGCGGCACGTCGATTTGTCCATTTCGCTTTCGCAGCGGTTCATGCATAGAGGGTGGCATAGTGGATGCAAAATCATTTTCCACTTCACAATCATTCTGATTCGGTCCTTCCAAGGCTCGGTCATCCCTTAATTCTTTGTTGCATATGCCCAGAGCAATTCGTATCGCATCAGCCATTTCCTCCTTCGAAAATTGAGTCAAAAATCCCAAACTGCCGCCGGCAAAAGATATCACAGGAGGCACTGGTCCTTGAAAAAGCATGCTTGCGTGGATCAGCAGACCGTCGCCGCCTAGGGTGCAGATTAGATCAAAGGGTGGTTCATAATCTTCGGGCAGGCCGGAAAAGTCAGCCATCAGAGGATCATCAGGGTTTACATGATTTCCTCCAAAGCCCTCGGTTCCTTCTGGCTCGAACAACTTCACACGATGATTGTCGATACCGTGAGCAAATTTCAACTTGCCCGCGAAACTACTGTCGATATAGACGATAATTCTGTTCGTTTCATTCGTCAATTCTTCCACGACCTTCGCTGCAACTTCTACCAGAGACTTATCATTTGGCCGCACCAGTAATAAAATAGAAGTTTCTGATGTATAGGCTTTGTTGTTCTTTTGTTTTTCTTCTTCGTCGTCCTTCTCGCCGAGTTGTTTAGCAGTTACAGTGATGCTTTCATCAGGTGTCCAGTAGTATGCCACTTGTCCCGTGGCGGGCCCTTCCAAAATAATTTGATTGCGATCTCCAGAAACTCGCTCTCGCATGGCATCTTTACAATTCCCTTCTGAACACCACATTAATGCCAATTTTTTACTTTTGCTTTTCTGCTGCAGTTGTTTTAGCGGTGGTTGGAGAATAGATGTCGTGCCTTCCTCGACTGAAGATATGGTAATTTCTGTGTCTTCGTCCTTTGCATCACTTAAATCTGGCGTTTGCGGCGGTTGAATCGACAAACTCTGACCGTTTATCGAAATATCTCCTTGCCTGATTTCTTTGCTGCTGCTGCTGCTGCTGCTGTCGCTTGATATGGGGTTTTCGAATACAACATGTTTTCCATTGCGGTTGGAGGGACTTTGGAACTTGTCCAAAGAAACTATCCCCGCACGCCTAAGAGTTTGAAAACCTGTCACCAGAGAAACATTCTGTGAAATTAAGAGCACCGAGAGCGCCAATAATCTCGATTCGGTTCGCTTCTTCGGGTGCAGTGCCATGGTGTTGGTGTTGGGTGTTGGGTTGTGGAAAAGATTGCGAATCTACCTGAGAGGGAGACACGTTACTCTGAAAACTGAGGACAGCACCGAAAAACAAACACGAATAGAGGAACGACGAAGTGCTCGCACTTCACTTCACTTGCTACCCCCTTGGTGCGGGGGGGGCTCCCTGAGTAAGGATTTAAACTGCACTCTGCCCTGCTGTTTGGCTAACAGCACAGGTACCAGCACCCAGCCTATTTTGCTCTACCACTGGATTCTGTTCC
>Ga0100402_1001450_pt1 | contig 27380 bp, 24 predicted proteins | sample CryGeyme20150102_FD_80419 | JGI IMG/M metagenome (GOLD analysis project Ga0100402, IMG submission 80419) | Groundwater microbial communities from Crystal Geyser aquifers in Utah, USA - Crystal Geyser metaG 2015-0102 | ecosystem: Environmental > Aquatic > Deep subsurface > Groundwater | place...
CAAATTTTCAGTGGAACTATACGAGGACATGCTTATTCGCACTTTTGATGAAGAAGACAGTCCTGTTTTCCACGTTAAGCCATGTTCGGACTACCTATAGTTGAAGAGAAGAAAGGTGGACAGATATTACTTCGGCTCAGATGACGAAGGCGAGACCAAAGACCTGAAGAAGAACATAGCAACTAGCTACAAGAAATGGCAAAACTTGCAGCACATTCCTCGTACGATATCGGCCACCAGCTAAAACTGATTTTGCATTAGACCCATTATACTCACTATCCATTATTTAAATAAACTCAGTCAATCAAATAAACATAATCACTGTTATTCACTATCACAACAGAGTAGAAGTTTAGACTTATTCTTCAAGTTTTATTTCCTTGCCTGAACCTTTGAAGACTTTTACGACCATTTCTGTGTTGTTTTCGCTGGTGAGCTCAAAGCTAGCGGGTGGGTATTGCTCCTCATGATACTCCATGAGTCTTACTTCAATATTGTTCTGAATCAGCCATATTTATCTGCCTACCGAAAAGACGTAAAGGACGAGGGTGACGAAGAAAGGCATGATGAGGAAGGTCGTCAGGTAATTCCACCTCAGAGACGGGTCAAAGTTGCTAAATAACAAAAGAGATACATGGCGATAGGGATAAAGTTGAATGCTTTAGTGTCGAATATTTGAATGATGATAATCAGAAAGATAGAGCCTGTGATTTGTAGAAGAACGCAAACAACGATACCAAGTTTTTATTTGGAATTATCAATGAGCAAGACAAAAAGATTAGCACTGATGACTGAAGTGATGAGTATTTGTCCGAAAATATTATTAACGAATTCATCTTGAATGATCGAAAAGCCTAGAAAGGAAGCCACCACACCAAAAAGGAAGGCTTTTCCTGACAATCTGACCATTTCCCAATGATCAATGTACTTGCCAACATCCCTCCTTTCAATGAACTGGTCATTCCTGACCACAAACTGATAAATTAGAGGGAATATAGTAAATATGAAATTGTAGAAGTAGAATATTTAGCTCAGGTAGGGGGCTAGCAAGTTGGTAGAACCACCTTGGAAGACCAAAAAGAAGGCAATTAAATTTGCTCCCAATAAAAATTGATTTTTGAAGATATGATTCGATGCTATAGATTGGACAACCTGTAGTGAGGAGTTAGCATGGTTCAGGATAAGCTCAGGTAATTTATCATACTTGGTAATTGCGAAGGTTGTCAGTTGTTCTGATGTAGCTCCATACTAGCAGATACTCAAGTTAGCCCACTGAAAGATATTATGATCACACAAATAGTTACTGATGTAGAGATGGTTCTAAAATATCTTGAAGAGATTGACCGCACAGATTTGTTTCTAAAATTGTGAACAGTTATAAAAAACAATGTACTTGCAGTATCGTGCCAACTTCGAAAGAGATTTCCGGATGTTTCTTCTTGACAAATAGGTGATCATGGTCGAAGACAGGAACAGGATGTTCTGTTTGGAGTATTAGTGACTTTCTCTTTGCTTTTTGCGAAGAGTGTTGCGGTAATCCTTTATGACTTGATTGATCTGTCCCTCCTCCCTCTCATCTAACAAAATAACACCATCAGTGAAGGCCGACTTCATGCCGCTCTTCTCCAAAAAGTACTAAATATACCACCTGGTTTTAGTGGTCAGCATCACTACATTAAATCGATTGACTATCTTTTAATCTTTGAGCATCTTCACAGCTTTCTTGTCAAACAATTCCTGAAAGGTGATGACTCCATACAGCATGTAGAGCTGATTCGATGAATCTGTATCTTCCCGTTGAATTTCGATGAAGAACATGAGAGATTTTGTGGTTTCATAATCTCTTTGCATTTTTAGAATTTATTATTATAAATCGCTGTCTGCAAGCTTTGTGATGGTGGAGTAGACTGGGTGGTCATTGAAACGGACAGAAAAGAGCTATTATTTGCCCTTTGATATGACCTTTATGTTGACTTGAATGCAGTGCTCACTGATGACAGTTTCCCTAACTATTCTTACCTTTTTGTCAGTTCTGCGAGATTTAACTCTGTTGAGTCTGAAGTACTTGGCAATTGGAACAATATGTCCAGCCATATGTTATCGCAACACTGTAGCTCCTTCCATGACTCTAAGCATCAGGTCTATATTGTCAGTCAGAGGAGCATTGGCGTTGAAGGTATACCTGAAATCGTCATTGTTGAAGGGTCTTTCTACAAAAAAGAAGTCGTCCATGATGAGAGTATCAATTTGTGCCAATTAATCGATGGATCTTGTGAAGGAGCTGATAGTCAGGTGATTTTTCATGTAGAGATGATCGACCAGGCGGAAGGTGTAGATGAGAATATACATGCTGATGTAGGCCGTGTTCCTAGATAGATAAAGAGTTACATGAAAGCAGGAATGAAATTCAAAGCATAACAAGCAGTATAGCTCCCGTAACTGTAGTCTATGTCTGCTGTGGCACTGCATTAAATGAGAGGTACGAGGTAATAATAAGGTTGACAACATAGGTGATGATCAGTAGAACAATGTTGAAAATAATCGCCAGCTTCAGGTACGAAGAGATGGCAGTTATGATGTTGTTAGGATGTGAAAGGGCCTGAACTAGATTTTTTTAGTAATTTTAACCGATTTGCTTCAGAACGATGCCGATCACGAAATCCTATGTTGTGATACTGACGCCTCCGGGAATGATGTTCTGATTGGTGAATACGAGTGGAGGTTGAGGTAGGGTGCCTTCATGCTGAGGACTTGCCGAAAGACCAGCCTAGAATGTCTATCCTAAACTACTAATGAAGCGATAATCGATCTTCATGTTAAAGAGCTATTTTTTGAATGTGATTGGAGATGCTTCGTCCTCTAACTTGACCATGTTATGGAAGGGTCGCAAGATGACAACCTTTTTATAGTCCTCCATTTTGTCTATTCTGGTAGTTTTTATCAAAACAGATCTCGATTTTGAAGCATAAGCTATGGGTAGCAAGTTAGTTGGATTGATTCTCGGGTCCGTTTAGAGATATCTTTCTACTTTTATGATTTGTCCCTCCTTCAAGTCGCCCATCTATGTGCTTTCCCACACTTCTCTATCCTGGTTCCAAGTTGAATACTTAACTTCCTTTTCTTTGAGTTTATCCTGATGTTGGTGAGCGAAATGTCGGTAGGTGTTGTATCTCGCATGCATTTCGAAGCCCATACACACTAACACTAAAGCAATTAACAGACAGGTGCTAAGGATCTCCCCTGAATCTTGGGGCTAACAGTACTTGAAATACTAAAATATGCCTGCATGTGGACATTCTTACTTTGGCAGAGGTAGTACAAAATATGAGGTTAGCGGCAGGTGAGCCACAAGCATAGAGGTACCAACTGGCAAAAAGGTTTCTGATGCTGCTGAACGGCTCGACATCCTTTTTGACCTATTTTTATGCGTTAAGTTCCTAGTTGTTAGCTTTCACTAACGGGATAAGGGTTGTTTTATCCTCTATTGAGATCGGTTGTAGAGCTCATACGCTCATCGTGTGATTAATTCTCATTGATCATCTATTGCCTTTTTTGATACAATAATGGAATAGAATTACAAACTTTTGACACAGGGTCATAGCAACAACAGTGAATTAAAGCAAAAAGGTTTATATAATTTTTGAAACTGTCGTCAAAGAGGAAGCTGTTGTTCTCAACGCTTTATAATTCAAATTTGATGTAATTCAGCGATATTATTGGGCAAACTGCCCTCTGCCGCATGGCTCCCAACAGTTCATTCTTTCTCTACTACGACAGCAAAAAGATATACGTACCTCTCTCTAACCCAGATCAAAGAAGCCTCTGTTGCTCTTGCTAACTTTGCAGTCATTGCAGTTCCCGCTCCTCCATCTGATATCGTTATATCTCCAAATTCTGAGCTTATTGCTGCCTTTTTCAAGGACAAGGCTCTCGCAGTTGTATATAATTTGCAGGGAACAATGATGGCCAAGATAGAGTAGATTCAGGCAGGCATGTCGGGTATTCTTTGGGCGCCAGATTCAGTCCAGCTCCTTATTTTTTCCTAGTTCCTCTACAAGGTGACAATCTTCAACCTCACGGATAAGACACTGAGCATGATTCGTTCTCCTAAGTTATCCACATCGAAAGGTTGTGCCTTCTCCAGAAATGGAAAATTAATGGCTCTTCTTGAGAAGCATGACTGCAAGGATGTGCTGGGAATCTATCACTGTGGAGATTGGAAAATGGTCAACAGCATAGTTATGGATTCTTTTGATTTGGTTGAGGTCAGGTGGCAAAGAAATGACTCGCATATTGTAGCGTGGGAAAATCCTATAAATTACAGATTCTATGCTGTATGTCCCTTCAAAGGTATTGTGCTCAGATACCAGCCTTACGACTATGCAATGGGAGTAAAATCAGTTCATCTGTCTCACACTTCCTATTTCGTGGCTGTTGGCTCTTTTGATGAAAAAATCCGCCTTTTGAACGCTAAAACTTGGAAACTGATCAGCTAGTTGGACTGCTCACAGGTTATCATTCAAAATGATAGCACAAAGATCTACAAAGAGGAAGAAGGTAAAGGCAAAGGAAGTCATCCTCTGAATCTGATTGACCGAACTCACTATAAAATTCCTTCTATCAAGCCACAACTCAGTGACAAGAGTGCTCCTCAGCAGGGTATCGGTCTGTTGGAGTTCAGTCCTGACGATAATTATTTGGCTTGCCGAAATGGTACGAATTTATTCATACAGATAACATGCCATATACAGTGTGGATTTGGAATGTTTCAACCTTGGAGCTCGAATCAGTCATATCTCTAAACTCCCAGATCAAAATGATACGCTGGGACAAGCACGACAACATTCTTTGTATAGCAGCAGGCACCGACAAGGTTCTATTCTGGAACAATGGCAAAATCCTGGAGTGCTCTTTCCAAATGTAGAACAGAAAATTCAACATTCAAAAATTCATTTGGAGTGAGGATCGAAAAAGAATGCTTTTGTTTGATAAGGCTGAGGTCATGTATGCTGACCTTGTCAATCTTGATTGCTGACTGTTTTGATAATGTATAATCATTTTGGAGTGTAATTCGATTGCTGGGATTTATATCGATTGCGATAAAATAGGTTGACTGAAGGCTCGTAATGGTCTATCATGATTGCCTATGATGACTTTCTCTGACGTTTTTATATCTGGATAGCCATTTTTTGGTTTAGACTTGGCAGGCTGTTGCTTCTGAGTTTGTCACGATTCAGACCTCTTTTTTTATCAGCTTTCAAGGGAGTCAATGAGCTAATTATTTGCTAAGAAACTTTCTAGAACTAGCTCTCTACAAGTTGATTGACCAATCTACTTTTCTGGTTGATTTCTTTTTACCTTCGAAGCTAAGCCAATTTCAGCATACCTTGGCACTTCATCACATTTTTGGTTTGTTTCTTCAAATTTGTTTACACCTCCTCAATGATGGGATACTCAAATCGACATACAGCATTCTGTTTGGGCAGCACTTATCTGTGAGGTCGAGGATGTGATTCTTTGATAGGGATGGACAATCGCTTGGTGAAACTAGGCTGATGATGCTTGATTGGTGGAGGAAGAGATGCTTTCTGATGCCAATCTAGGATGTACTGCGTATTTTGGCTAAATGCTCTCAGATTTTATTTAGCCAGCTCTTCTTACTTCATTGCTATGTTATTGATTTGTGATAATAATATTGTTTAACCGAGGTAAAGAGATGACAATCTCTTAAAGTTTCATTGCATTCCTAGAAGGTTTCATCACATTCAGGAGCATAACTGTATGCCTATACTATTTTAACTTTTTCTGATTGGATTGCTACTTTTGCAAAAACTGACATGCTGGCCTTCTTGCATGGTTTTTGGCATTATCTTTCAGTTAACTGTGGTGATAGCAGTATTCCTGGGAGTATAATATATTTATTGTAAATAATGACAAGCACAACAATTAAAGAGGGTAACGATGAGTACATTCTGTCCCTGAAGACAGTAACCTGGCAGAAAGACAGTCACTCCCTCTTCGACTATGAGTTTAATAAGAATGTTATCCAAAATACCTTCGAATTTCCTCTCACACCCAAGTACGTCTACATCTACCGCAACAACACAAGTAAGTCTCTTCACATGTAGCATCTGAAGTATCATTCGCAGAACATAACAAGCTAGTTCCGAATACTGAAAACACCCTCCAATTGTTGGGCTGTTTCCATCTGAAAGAGGACAACAAGAAGTTCAAAATAGAGCTTTTCAATGCTGAGCACATAAAAAATTTATAAAAAGAGGATCTGACCTCATCAGGTGCTTCAAATGGTGTCAACGCAAAGGAAGAAGGAGTTTACTTGATCGTCCGATCATTGAAAAACAAGAATAATTAAAACAAAGGCTACAAGTTAGGTAATTGCTAATTTACTCAGCTGTTGGTCAAATCATTAAATTAGGCAGGGTTGAATACCTGGTGACATCTATCAACAACAATAACATTGGGGCAGGTGCAGAGAGTAAATCGAAGTTTTGGATGAACAACAAAAAAATAGTGGTTGAGGAGATTGGAATGCCAGAAAATCCTGGATAGACCTTGGAGTGCAAATACTGTATGTTAGCAGAGGGTACCTAAGAGGGTGAGTTTTTGTGTAAACCTTGCAAATGCAGCGGAACTTGCGGTCTTGTTCATTTTCATTGTCTCTAGAAATGGAATCAATCGAAGGTCAAGAAGGAGGTCGTTGGTGGAACAATTCAGTACAATTTCGAGAAATTTTACTGTGAGGTATGTAAAGAAGAATACCCTCGTTTTATTGAAAAAGATGGAGTTGAGCACGAGCTAATGCCGATTGAAAAGCCAACAGGCCAGCATATAATGTTGGAGGGTGTGAGTTAGAAGGCTAACAACATGATGGTCATACAGAACATCCCAGTTGATGGTATAAAAATTGGCAGGGGACACGAATGTTAGATACGAATAACTGATATTTCTGTGTCTAGGACTCATGCCCGCATCGACAAGATCCAAGATGACTACTATATATTTGACAATAAGAGCAAATTCGGCACTTTGGTGAAGGAAGATAGACTCAGTATGGATGTCACCAGGATCAAGCAAGGGATACAGATTGGGCGGACAGTGATCACCTTTGAAAAGGCCAGGAAGGGTTGATTTCTCAGTGTTAAAACTCTATATCTATCATTAGCACATATTATTATCAATCTGCATTTTCAAATTTATCACTGAAAAAACCTCCTTTTGTTTTGAACTATCTCCGAAAAGATAGAAGCTCCCTCTCGTGTCGAGCCTTTGCTTATTTCACGTTGAGATTGTACCTCTGCTGCAGAGAAATTTTATCATTCCGATAACGATTGTTATAGTCTTCAACTTGGGTTTGCATCTTTTTGTTGAGAAGGTCCCTGTCTTTGCTGAATTTGTTCCGTAAATTGATGATAGCCTGTTATATCTTGTTGTCTCTGCTCTGGTGCCATGCTTTCAGCTAGGTTTCGTAGAGTTGGTTGATATGCTGTTAGATGAGGCTGGCCTGGTAGAAACTGGATAGGATGAATTGTACTCTTTCTGCTTTGACATATGATGTTCCATCTAGCGAAGGTTAAGCAGCTAGTAACTTTCCTTGATCTTTGAGGGCCATTGATCAGTCATTGTTTTTCTGAGGTCCTCGACATCTTTTTTATTTTGCTTATCTATTAATTTCATTTATTCATCTAGAGAGGTCTTATACTTATCGATGGTTTTACTCCATTATTTTTGGCAGTGCTCGATTTGGCTGTTGTATTCCTTTTCGAGCTGACTCAACTAATTATTATGTCGGTTGATCATGTCATTGGTGAAGGAGTTATCCCACTTTCGTTTTTAGTTGATAGCTTTCTGTCTAAGAGCATCGGCCTAAACATATTGTCCTTTTTATTAATGAAACAACATTTCTTCATAAAGTTTTTTGAGAGTATCTTAGAACTATTCTGGTGATAACACTTTCAAGGTTGATACGGTGGTCATGGTTATTAATTTTATTACAGAGGTGAACAAGCAAATCTAAGCAGAACAAATAATACAATTGATGGGTTAATTGATTTGTGTTTAATTTGTTACATTATTGCCTGCAGAGAATATGCAATAAAGACACATCTATCATCGCTTTAGAAACAACACTCGCAACCCAACTCAATCTGAAAGTCCAGGAAAGTCAGTTCACTTTCGAATCGAAAAGCCTGTTCTTGACTACTACAACAAGATCAGTCTGAACAAACAAACTAAGTATATCCGGATCAAGCATAAGTCTACTGCCGACAGGGCCAGGTAACCTGGTCTGAGCAGCAGTGCAAGTCAAGGGAACCAGGAATGGTGCAAGACCATAGGAAAGTACATGCAGTCCAAAGAACACATCCAAAATAAGAGGGACAATAAAGATCTCACCTTCAAGTTCCACCAACTAGACAAGGCGAATAGACATATCTATATCAAAAAAATAGCAGATCAAGCCATTCCCGCCCATTTTATATCTTTAACGAAAAATAGCCTACCTCCAGTGCAACGTGAGCCTGAAGATATTTCTCAAAGTTTCCACTTCAAAAACAACCTTCCAGAAGAATCCTAGTACCCAGAATAGGCATCAGCAGAACCCGGAAGAAAAATTAGTGAACAATTAAGCCATAATCGAACCTATACAGATGTTCAGGAGCACATAATGAGTAACTTCATTTCGAACTATTTCAAAAACAAGTACAGACAGAACCACAGACATGAACCTGAATATTACTTGACTCATTCTTTGCATAGACATCTTACTGATTGATTTTAGTTTGTATTAACAAAAAATAATAATTTTAAGAAATGGGAGTTGTCGAGTCAAAGAAAGATGGAATAGTGCGAACCTTCCAAATAAAGATAAATCTCAACTAACCAATCAAACCTGAACTGATGGGCCTCACAAATTGTACTCTATCAATTACTCAGGGTCATTTCCAGATATCAAACAGCTCTACGATACTCACTGTCGCAAAGGATAATGTCCTTACATCGATTTCTTCACCTTTCATAAGGTGATGCCCTTTACCAATGAGGTTAGCAGAAACATTTTCGCATCTATGACAGCCGGAGATTGTAAGTGTTATAACATATAGCTTATCTCAACATCTTCGAGCTTGTTTCCATATTGATTGTCATGGCTCACAACAGTTACCGCAAGAAGCTTCAATGTACTTTCTGTATTATTCAGTCATCTTTGTGCTTTTTGATTTTATGCACCAAAACCAGCTGACAAATAGATAGCTGATCCTTATTTTCTAGTCAATTCTGAATGGATTTTGCAGAGTGACAGGGCAGACAAGACCCAAATACGAGTATCTGAGTAAATATACTCGTGAAAGGTTCATCAGAGCAAATTCACTTGAGGCATTGGAAAAACCTGTTTCATATAGGAGATTAATTGAATAGGCTGAAGGAAATACTGACTGTTTTGAGCTTTTCAAAAGATTCGATCAAGAAATGTATGGACTTTTCACACAGGAGTCATATCTTTTCAGGGTAGGTGGCTTCAAAAAATATGATAAAGAAGACGTTGAAAAAAATTATCGAGTAATTAGAAAAGTCAGTGTGGATAAAAATTATGAATAAGTCGAACTTGTTGAGGAAAACAAGAAAGCAAGACTGGAGAATAGAAAGAGCCAATGCATCAGGCAACTATTAGAAGAAAGATAATAAAAATTCAAAAAATCAAACAGCGATCTCAAGACTAGGTCAAGTAGTATTGTTATAAACTCATCGAGACTACCCAGCATTAGCCAACGAAAATCCATTGCCAAACTGTCACCAAGTTCTAAAGACAACAAACAAACTTTGATTTCGAGTACAAAGAATTTGAACCGAAGAAGCAGAGTACTTATTTTAAATGGAAAGCTAGCCAATAAGTAGGACATTTTTGAAACAATTAAATATTTTAAGAGTCTTTCAGGTAATAAGCCAAAAATCACCCTAAAATAATTCAAGCAAAGTTTCAATAAAAAATCCTTCATTCAAAAACAAATTGGCTCGCTTTATAAATATTTTGATACCAAAAAGAAAGGAGAGGTCAACTTTGAATAATTTCTCAAGGCTTACTATCACAAAATTACACAAGCATAAATATAAATAATCAAGGAATGGCTATCTGAATTCAAGGCCATTCATGAAGCTGACCACATGGATTTATCATAAAACACGCAGAAATAGAAAAGAGCTCATGTATAGCTTCCGAGAAGTACTCTCAGAAGAATGGACGAAATATTCGCATCAGTTGACAAAGGCAACAAAGGATATTTAAGCTTCGAAGATCTTAAGCTTGCCTACAATACAGGCTTCACACTCACTGAGCTTCAGTAGATGATGAGAGATTTCGGAAACAATAACAAAATCAACAAAGATGGCTTTATTAGAATGACCCTTCCTGAAAATTGGACAATCGAAGGAACTGACTTGGTCGGAATTTGATATTTATTGTTGCTGAATGGAAAATGTAAATATCAGTTGTATCTGTTGATGAAAGTTGTTGCAAAAACATGTGGGAGGGTCTGGGATGAGGATTACTCGCTTTATGGGTTATCCTCATAGTCAAGTTCATTGAGCCGATCTTGATATTACTTGATCTTCAGCATTTCTTCATTTATCTTGCTCATATAGTTAAACTTTGATTTTGTTGTTGCCAGCTCTTGTAGGTTTTTCTTACGAATATGGAATTGTAGTCGTTCTTGTTTGATTTTTTCGTGAGAAAGGAAAGCCTGCCTTCTTAATTTTTATTCATTCATTCTGAAAGATTATCTGAATTTCTATATAGTAAGAGTATTACCTTTTCCTGATTTTTTTTATGATACTGCAGTTCTTCAATCCTTTTCAAATTGTCCTCTTTTCGTAGGTTGATAGTGATCTAATCCTCCCATTTCTGCCTTCTAAATCTCTATACAGATAATCTGAAATCCCGTTAGGCTTCTATTTTATGATCGGACATGGAAGCATTCTGGCTCAATATGAACTTTTTGTTATGGTAAAGTTTAATAAACTCATGTCTGCATAAACTTGCATCTTTTTCTGCTTTTTAGGCAGAATTCCGCAATCTGATATTATTCCTCACGGCTGCAAGATGTTATCTATAAGCTTCTTTACTCTTCTACCTTATTTTTCGTAAATAAGTGACAGGTTCATCTTTGAATTTACTGGATATTCTATGCAAAGTTTTATCACCTTTGGAGTCATCTTTGCGAAGTCTGGAAGAAGAGGATACCTAAGTCGAAAAGAGGCAGCTGTCATTAAATCGTTATTTCCAGAGATCGAGGTGTTTATCTATTGACATTGAAAATAAAAATATCAAGTTTCGGGTGTAATTAGTTTTAATCAAAGAATTAAAAATGAAAAAGGAGGAGATAAATCCTGTTTAGCTTGAAGTGAGGCAGCTTAGCAAAAAATTCAAGAAAATGGGTCGGGACTACATCAGAATCATCCATTAGTTCTGCTAATATGACTTCAGGAGAACCACAAAGGTCATGTCGATGGTTCAATAAATGAATAATCCCATGAGCATCATTGATACTCTCATCAAAAAGCCTGAAAAATCAGAAGAATTGATGGCCTAGCTCGAGTGGAAATACAACAAAACCTTTGGAGATCACGAGGACATTTATGAGACTGAAAAGGATGATATGGAGGCAAAAGAGGAAATGAAATCTCTTGGATACTAGTTTTTCGAAAAGGTTCCCAATGATACGGTCACAAAGATCATAAGCTATCTTGACCCCTACTCTTTCTTCAGGACAGGTGTAGCCTCAAAGAGATTCCACTAGATTATGATTTCTGAGGCCCAATCTGACTACTACAAACATCTCTGCACTCGCCTTTACAACATGGAAAAACCCAAATTGCCTTTCATTTGCAGATTTGGGCCCATAAAAGATTATGTTCTCCAGAGACCTCTCGAATATAGGCCAAACACTAGAAACGCTGTTCTTAACAATCTAAGAGACTATATATGGAAAATGGACATGAACTCATTTAACCTAGAGCCCAGCTACTACAAAGCATACGGAAGTTACTTCAACATGTTCAAATGCTGCCCCAGGATCAATCTCAACGGATACTATGTCGAAAGGGACAAATATGTGAGAATTGGAATGAAAGATGAGCGCAATCCTATTGCACCAATACATGTGATCTACTTCTACAGATATCTTCGGTTTTTGGAGGATGGAACTGTCCTCTACCATGTACCTTTATTTATATTCAGGTGAGAAACAAAAAACTAAAGCCAGAGCAAGTGATGACCTTCCTTTCAAAGGAGTTACTGGACAACAACGAAAAAAAAGACACAATGCTCGGAGAATACATCCATTACCAAAATAAACTGTTCGTTAAGGCCTGTCAGAACAGAGAAGTTTTCAGCTATGAATTTGAGATTAAATCAAGCGACAACAAGATCAACAATGAACTAAAAGTTGTCAAGTATACACTTGACTTGATTGACGATGCTCAGGAAATCAGACAGACTTTATATGCTGCTCATCCTTTAAAAGAAAAACTGTGCTTTTACTACTGCAAAAATTAGAACATCAGCTTGGAAAATAGCCCTGTTATGCATGCAAGTGGATTATGATTCCAACATTGATAGTCGATCTTTTCAAGTTTAAAACCATTGAAAAGAAAACATATATTGTAGAATGGATGAATAGATTGAATATTCATAGGGAAAAAAGAAAATCAAGTCTATTGGAAATTACCAGTTTTTTAAATGTGTGTCCAGCAACTGGAAACTGTATTTCATTTGAATTATATAGAATTTAGCAATGAGCGAACTCTAGGACTCTGTCACTAACTAATCAGTCTTCAGCACTCATTAGTGCTAATAACTACGCAAAAAGATAGCCCTCAGCAGCTCGTAACTTATCTAGCTCACTTACAACGAATGTACACCTTACCTTAGTCAGAAAAATTCAACAGTAAACTTTAATGGCTCAACTTAGCTGCAAAAAATCTTATCGAAGAGGATAAATATCAGCAGGCAGGAGTGTACCTGGACGAAGCAGAGAAAGTATTGGAGTATGCAGCAGGATGCGGCAAGACAATCGAAAGAACCCTCATAACGACCATCCTAAACAACCAGGCATGTTTGCTGCAACGTACTAGCGACTTCGAGCAGTCATCCAATTACCTTGAAGCCATTATTTTCAATATTGGATAGTTCCTTGAAGGATGTCACGAATTCGAGACCTCTCCTCAGTTGGCCAATTGCTAATCAGTATAATTCGCAGAAACTGCCACATTCTTCTAAAGAAAAACCTCTTTGGCATTGTACCATTTGAGATTTTGTGCACTCACATCTCATTCCAAAAATAATGAAGTAGCATTAAAATCAGCTCGGAAAGCATTAAGTGTGCTCAAAGACATATGCAGAGATTTGTATCTATACGAAATTTTTAAAGAAAAAAATCAACTGCTATCAAGTGGAACCATCTAGAGCTCATCTTCTCAGAGTATTGAAATCCTCAAAACCAAGCACATTCTTCGAGATTTGGCAAGTTTAAAAACAATAGAAGTAGGATAGCCGGCTCTTTTCGAAAAATACCTCAAGAAAGCGACAAGAGAAATAAATGCCTATCAGAAGAGGATCATTTCCTATTAGTATACTTCTTCCTTTGGATAATTTGAAAATTATTCCATAGGAAACCTCATGCAGGCTGCTCCTGTCTAAATTGCCAAACCAAATCATTCTGAATACATGTCAGGAGAGATATCCTCCAGGGGTAAAATGTATAAAATTTTGCATATGGGGATGGCTCACTTCACTGTAGCAACAGAGTTAAGACTGATATCTGGAAATAAGTATTCTCTTGATGAGGATCAACGTAAGTTAAGCCCTGAATTTTGTGAATCCAAATTGAACCATTTGCTGGCTTTGATTATTGTGGCAAGATATTTGCCTTCAAAATCGGTTTTCTTCCAGCATGCGGTAACAAGCTTCAAAAATCACTATGGAATTGACCTACTATTGGAGGCAGATAAAGAGGAAGGAAGCGACATCAAAGATAGCTTTTCAATCATGCAGTACTAATAGTTGAGCTAGGAGATCTAAAAAGGGGAGCTAAGTAGACTGGAGGAAGGAAATACTTATGAAGATGATAACAAGTCAATCCAGATCAACGAAGTAGAAAGTCCAAAAAGCAACGAATTAATAACGAATATGATGAGTAGTGAGCAGAATCCCCCTCCTCCAAAGATGGGGCAAGCACTGATGAAGGAAATTCACAATAGCAAAGTTTAAATAAAAAAACTTAAAGGTTTGAAGTCAAAACCTAAACATGAAAGAGGTCCTTCAAGTTCATCAAGAATGTTAGAAACAAATAAGAACCGTTTCAATGGCCAATCCAAGAACAAAGAAAACAAAAGCAAATCGAAAATGCTTCAATCGAAAGGAAAGGAGATCATACGAAGCCGTCAAAAGATATTGAAGACTGAGCATGATGAATAAGACAGAAGGAATATTTATTATGGATATACCAAAAATAGTAGAAGTAAATCCAGGAGAAGCACGATTGATAGAAAGACCAGCAAAAAAGGCTTCGGAATGATGCAAGGGTCTGTTTTTTAGAATAAGAAGCTAAAAAATTAGGTCAAGATTGATGAATAATATGGTGCCAAGTCTGCAGGTCAATTCGGAAATACTCTAAAATATCCTAGAATAAAAAACCTGAGACATTCTCAAGGTTCAGATGACTAAAACATTTATCTGTCAAAAAGTGGAGCCCGATTGGATGGCCCTAAGATGAAGAAGTTAAAAAGTCCAAGGGCAAAGAATGATGGCTGCAAGAGGAAATCAGTTTCTAAAGATAGATACTTTTGATGCAATGATTGATGTTATTTATATCATTTTTACTCTTTTTACTCCTCTTTGTTCTAATTGATATCCAAATTAGCCTCGGCTTGGTTTATTTACTCTTTGGTCTCGGTTTGTTGAGCTGCCTATGTCTTTTCTTAAGTCTGCTGTGAAGTTTCAACCTTCATATTTATCTAGCTGACTATCTCATTCTTGAGTTGCCTGGCTTGTCGTTGCTGCTCTGTGTACTATTTCTAGCTGTTTTCAGTTTGTTCTTATTCTTTTCTTATAGGGGAATTTGGATCGCTTGGGTCATTTAGGTTATAAACAGTTGAGAGTATGATATCAAGCTTTGTAGCTTTATCAAAGTAAATAGAGGTAGACCCATTTTTTCCTCTCAGCACAAAATCTGCCTTCTAACTGGTATTGTTGGTAAATATAGATTGAAGCATGTCGTTGAAGTTGGGAAGTTAATTTGTATCATTTTATCCTGAAAGGGGTTCTGTCGATTTTAGCAGAAGAATTTTGTACACACCCTCAAGATACCCCTTTTGATAAACCATTTTCTTAGATATGTCGTCTAATCTTTTCTTTGTGTTCAACAAATACTCCTGAGCTAGGTATATATGGTTCCTAAGAATTTGCTGAAGAGTTATCTGCTTGACCAGCAAATTCAGCAGAAGAGGAGTCTTATCGTCAGCATTCATGTCTTAGACGCGCATAAATGGGTCATCAAGAAAGTTTGTCTTGAGAAGTCTCAAATCATTGATGCTCAAATTGGATCCTGACAAAGAACTGAAAAATTGGGATATTTTTTATCTAAAGTTGACTAACTTTCCTTTGTGCTGTTCGTAAAAGGCATCAGTGATAGAGGCCAAATTCGTAAAAGGCACCTACTATCCAATCAGGCGCAGAGTGATCATAAGTACTCTTTTGAGCTGAAGAGGAATGTTGTTGCTACTGATCAGGTTGTTGGCTGTGTCCCAGTTAATGATTTCAATCAAAGCATGAATCAGAAGGCTCAATTTTTGAAAAAAAGGATTTCTGAGCTGAATAGTTTTGTAGTAAAACTCAATATCTTTGCAGAACTCACAAGCCAGGAGCTGAACAAACATCTCTCGTTTGAAAGTAGCATGCCACGATTCTTTCACATGATCTAGCCATTATTTGCAAACTGATCGAACTTGGAATAGCTCACTAGCTGTCAGGTATGGAAGAATATGATGAACGAACATCTCAGAAGGGATGTTTCTCAATGCAGATGTGGTGTCAAAATTGAAAGGATCCTCGCTCTTGATGGTCATAATATAACTCTAACTCATCTTAAATTTTATAAATCGTTCTGCAGAGTTGTGCTCCATGATGTTTGCTGTATAGAGATAGATATACTGAGAGCCATGGCTGTAAGATTGGACATGTTGGACAGTCCATAAAAAATGCTGAATACTTCTCGACCTGTGGGAGAACCTCGACTTTGTTCTCTCCCCTATTAAAGTTTATGATCATGGTTTTCCTCCTATTTGTGGGTGCAATTTGTACAAACGATCTTCTATTCATCTAATGATTCTTCATCTTTTGGCGACTCTTTTTTTGGTTCATCTTGTTTTTAAATTTATTGAGGTTCTTATGTCATTGATTCTCTGTGCACTTCTGGCTATTTTTCAGCTTATGGCTTGGTTTATACAATTTGAGTATTTTGACCGATATTTTCTTTTTCCTGCTCAGGGGGATTGTACTATCGAATGAAGACCATATCTTCATTTTTCTTAGCTGATTTTTACTCTTTTTATTCGCCTCCTCCCCCTTCTTTTGATTCATTTTATGATTAAGGCTTTCCTTTTTCATTTCTCTCGGCTTTCTGGGCTATTTGAGCAAGTGCTTCGAATCGTTTGAAGCTGCTACTGTTTCTATCTTTTTCGATATAGATGGCTTTTTTCTTTGACTTGAGAATGTCCATAAGCTTTTAGATTTGGGAGATCGCACTCTTTTTTGATTTGTCCTCGTACATATTTGACAAATTTTCAAGAATGATCTTGACATCGTAGACTCTCTGAGACAAAATTTGATTGATTTACTCCCTGGTGGTTGGGCTGTTTCCTCTGAGTGTTTCAAAAATTACTTGACGGGATCCCAAGGTGAGTTTCTGCCGATAAGCAGAAGGGCATACAAACTGTTGATGTGGTACTCTGAAAGGAAGATTTCGTTATTAAGGCTACGAACATGATTTTGCATGTATTCTAGAGGGTTCTGGTAAAAAACATCAGTAAGAGGCTGATCTTCTGAGTTCATTTCAAATATAGTACTATAATCAATACAGTCATTAAACTCATGTAAAAAGCTGAACGGACTCACTCGAAATATCCTCAAGGCATCAAAAGTAGGCAGGAGAAAAAAAATCCAAAGAAAAATATATTCTCCTTCATAGATATTCGATTACTAGTAATGTCAAAACAAGCTCTCTCAAGTCTGCCTGAAAGTAGTGAGTATGAGTTGGAATATGAGGTCGATTATGCTCGAACAATGAGCTAAGCCCTGTCAATAGTAGCAAAAATAAGAATATAACAGATAGAGTATATAGTGACTTCGACCACGATGAGAAAGATTATGGTCCAGTTGGCTAAACAAGTTCAATTCAAATAGCTTGTTATAGTTTTGCTCAAATAAATTCTGAAAGGATTGTCATGCTTTGAAGAGATTCTGCTGGGCTAGCTTTTTGACATGCTATCTTTTTTAGTATAAATGTAAGGTCTATCCCTACATTTGGCAGGATCAAGTCCAGAAAAGTAGAGCAAAATACTAAAGAAAAGTGTACTCTCCAGCACAACCCATGAGCTAGTCACAAGTATTGTTAAATGGTACAGTTGCTCTGCTTCAGGACGAGCTGTGGCTGAGAAGTATAAAGAGTTGCAGTTGGCAATAGAAAGGTGATGATTTTGGATTGATATTGTCTTATAATATTTTATAAGTCGTTAGGATAAATGTCTCGATTGACTACTCTTCAGAAAGCCAAAAAAATACTCAACAGCTACGATGATATCTAGCCCAGACCATGCAACATTCAGCCAATCAGTCGTTCAAAATCTAAAAGCAGACGTGACCTATCATACACCTCATCGGCATCCAAAAGCGCCTCGAATCTTAAACGAGATTTTTCATTCTGCAAAAGCAAGAGCAAGAACAATCTCAACAGTTCAATCAGATCAAGTAGCTCCTGTTTGAAGGAAAAGAAGCACAGTAATACAAGTTTCGTTTCAGCATACAATAAAGAATCAAGATACGACAAAATAATGAGGTTGAAAGTTAAGCCAACTTTCAATGAGGAAAAAAGAAACGATCGCACTAAAAAATCCGTTTTGAGTAATAGTATGAGCTCCATCGGAAGCAGGGATGAGAATAGGGAAAATAAATCAAAAAATAAATTTAATCGGTTGGATAAAATCATGCAGATTAAGGTTGTCAAGCCAAAGGTCAACTCAACTCTGACATACTACCAGCCCAAGCAAGGAGCAAAATCAAAGAAAATGTAGAAAAGATAAAGTGCAGTCAAGGAATGGAAATAATGTCAAACCAGGGTCAAAAAGGTAAGAGAACAGGAGGACAAAGAAGACCGACTTTGGAAAGTATTCGAGAGAGAAAGAGAGTTGCGAATGAAGTTGAAGAAAAATGCCGAGGAAAGACAGTAAAAATAACAGAGGAGGAAAGAGCAACGTTTTGAGAGCATTGTATCGAGATAAGTTCAGAAAATCGAGAAGGACAGGGAGTTGTCCAAGAGAAAGAGTGAAGGCTTTTCAAACTACCTCTACCCATTTTATTGATAATGACTGCCTTATATGGTACAATGGAAGTATATAAAGTGATCAAAGGTATTTTTCGTTGATCGCATAAACCGTGATAATGTGCTTGAAATCAATCAGAAAGTAACGCATCACTTTCGTCCAGCTTGTCCATCGCAGACGTTCGTCCATTTTGAAGGGATCAATGTACAGCTCAGCTATCTTACATTACAGCGGATTTATCAGAAAGGGAATTCTGAACTACTAAGAATATTATATAGCTTCAGCTTCAAGGATATGTTCAGATAGCTGCGCTGTTTAGATTAGTAAGGTTTAAAGCAGTTCTCCAATCATTCTTTATGACTATTTTGGATATAGTATGAGCAATCTCTTCTTTTTGTTCTTGAGAGTGACCTAGCTGTGCATGCCATTGAAGCGTATTTTTTCGATCAATTTGTATTCATAGCCATACTTAACAACCAGAAAGTTCAAAGTGATCAGCAGATGTCCAAGTCCAACTGCAACTTCCTACCATGATACATCGGTCCCTTATGATTTTTTACCCATGGGCATCCCTTGAATATAAGCAACGTTATCATCAATGACAATGTTAGTGAAAAGATGGATCATGCTCATTTTTGACAACTCTTATAGATGATCCTTAGCAAACTGTTTATCAAACTTGGTACTGGTTGATTTTTATTCAACTTTATTAGTACGTCTTTCTATTTTATTTATACCCTACCAAAATTTTTACTCTTCGACTTCAAAGTTAAAAATCTTTTCCTTCAATTCATTGGAATCTTCTCTTAGCTTTTCCAATGCAGAATCCATTTCCTTTTACTCCTTCTGAAGCATCACTATCTCTTCTTAGAGATTATTGTCTTGCTAAGTTATGTTGTTGGTGAAAGCAGGCCATTTTTAATGTTACTACAGTGACTCGTATTCTTTTTGATATATGAATCGTTATTATAGAATTTGAGTTTATCTCATTTCTCGGAGGACATATTGTTACATACATCGCAAGCAAAATGTTTGATTCTGATCGAGCCATATGGCATAGCAACCTAAAGACGAATTAGTGCCGATGAGGTTGTTAGGAAGAAGGGAGAAACTGAGCCCACAGTCCTGACATACTACCACAGGAGCATGGTTCTCCACTTAGGCAGTGGACTACATAATAATTCTAATATTATATCCAAAGTAATAGGATGGGATTCATGTTTTCGTAAGGGAATTATATACCGATGGTGTATAATATTATATGGAGTGCCCTAACTGTCAGCAGTATCATTTGGAGGTTCAGCCAACGACTCCCACGCCTCTATCATATCGCTCGTACTCTCTCTTAGATACAGGTTCTCAAGTCAGCTCAAGGATCGATTTGGCAAAAAGAGCAAAGCTGAATCAAAGCTGTCAAAGCTGACATTACCGTCAACTCCACCTCCTTTTCCCGAAAGTCTCCTGAAAACTGCTGCCAGAGAAAAGAAAAGCATCGCAACAGGTGCTTCCTCAGCTTTAACAGTCAAGAAAGAACCTGTCAGGAATCGTACTGTCAGCATGTTTGATAAAAAGATGCAGAGAATTCTTGAAAAGAATAAGCTCCACAAGTTGAAAAAATGTTGTATCCACTACAAGGAAACCAAAGCAGATTCCTTCAACAGTCCTGACAACAACCAAAATATTTACAATAGCCTTTAAGTAAGAAGTTAGCATTCGTCTGAGATCGAAAGATAGTCATTATTTTTAGAGGAGGAGGAGTTGATGGTCATGAAGGAGACCCCCTTCCGCAAGCCATTCAATTCGATAAAATTATTGGACAACCCCAGAGTTTATGATACTCTTCTGGACAATCGGTGCTGTGGGATGAATTTCTGCGAAGATTAAGGAGAGATGGTTTTTACAACTTAATTCAGGAAGGAGCTATTAATGAAGATGAAGATGAAATTTTGAATGATCATTTTTACTTCTTTTGAAACTGGTCCATATCGTATCTGTTCCTGAAGTAGCCTTGCTTCTGGCCGAGACTGCCTCCTGAATTCCACTCTTTCCACTTTTGTTGCTTTTCTTTGTTGATTTCCTCTACTTGAGCGTTCTTGTGCGCAAATTTCATTTTTTTAATTTTGTTCTTCTTGTTCTTCTTGACATTTTATGGATCGTTTGGCATTATCTTTAGCTTATCGGGGATGACAAACTCATCAGTTGAATCTACTTTTGGCTGTTACTATTGCTTTTCACTTGGATTTCCAGATGGCCTGAGTCGGTGCAATTTGACCATCTACTGAGTATTGTACTTCTTGTATTTTACCAAATAGCCCTATTCGAGCACTTTTTCAATAATACAAGGATAGAACTCGCCATCGCCTGAATAGATAGCTTTGCAGTGTTCTCCCTCCTTGAAAAGAGAAGGGTCTGGTTCTTTGAGAACTTTAAGAAGATAGGCTTGCAATTCTACAACATCATTATTGCCATATCTTTTAACTTTGGCAGTTTGTTCCTCAACATCAACCTATTGAACTACTGAGTTTTTCCATTTCCTATCTTCCAAGATGAAACATTTCGCCAATTTGCCAATATCGTTGGCAGTGAGCAAATCAGTGCTGAGAGGGTATGCATTTACTTTTTTTTCCTTATCTCTCAGTACAGTTAGTTATTCCTTGAGAGCAACATCGATATTTTATTTCATGGCCTCTAACTCTTTCTTTTCATCTTACTCAGTTTACTCGAGAGATATAAGGAGGTTGATTTTGGCTTATGATTTTTTGAGTTAGATAATGGATGCATAGTGATCGATGATACTTTGGACTCCTCCTTCTTCCTGAAGAAGAGCGTCATATTTGTTGGTGATCGGGTCCATGTTCTCTTATATTTGATTATAGTCAGAACTAGCTATAACTCTATAAATATAAGTGAAACATCTGAGCCAGCATGAGCACCAATCCCTTCAAATTGTAGACCGATAACAAACGATTTTTCTTCGATGTTGTCAACAATTCCGCTCTTGAGGCAATTCCTTAGTACTCAAAGACAGAGAGTGGAGCCAACAGAATCAAGAATATGTCGGCATAACTGTAGGATCTGGCCAAAAAAAGAGAAGAAATGCTCTTCAAAGATTCATAACTCAATTATATATTCAAAAAGGAAAAACCGCAAATAGGCCTGACAGATTTCATCACGAGTGTACCTTCAAACAACAAAGATAAAAAATTCAGAGTGCGAGCTCTGCTAAAATGTAAGTTTGTGTTGAGTTAGAAAAGAAAGAGTCAATTCATGACTTTCTGGAAAAGAAAAAATAGATTTACTTATCGAAAATGAACATCATCATAAAAAAATAGCAGACCTCAAAGCTGTAAGATGCCATCAAAGATGATGAGGAGACCCTTAAAGCTCACAAGTTGTATTTTGAGAACGATGTTTAATTTATGCATAAGTTTATCGAAGGAATCAAGAAACAAGCAGAAGAAGCACAGGCTGCAGTAGAGAGTGAACTCAAAATACAGGAATCTCTAGTTTCAAAGCTGAATTCTTTGTAGGCCTAAATGTAGAAAATAGATAACTTGATATCGAAAGATACTGAGGCCTTGAATAACCTAAAGACATATAAAGAGTTTATTGATTCTTTCTATGACCCTGACAGAAACTGGAAACCTTATGTCAGAAAGAACACCGAAGATCCCATGTTCTTGACTGAAAATATTCTTGAGCCTGAAGAAAGATAAAATCTTACAATTAGATATCAGCCCTAAAATTTACTTGAAATATTCAACAACGCGGAGGAAAATAACATTAGAGAGATCCAAAATTTGCATGACAAAGAAGATGAGGTCTAAGCTATTATCAAAACGTATAACAAAGAGCTGAGCTAATACGAGAAATTCAAAGAAGAAAAAGAGTCAGTAATATCAGCTCAAGAGAAATCTCTGGAAAGAAGGACTGAATAAGCGAATAAGCTCAAAGAGATGAAGAAAAATAATGTAAATAAAATCAGCATTCTTGACAATGAAAACCTTGATCTGGAGAAAGTGACTCACAAAGTTGTGGAAATATTCAAATAAATTAGCCATAAAACGGCCAGCGAGAATATCGAAGGCACCAACTAAAAAATTATGAAGAAAGCCATGACAGTAACTATTGGTTGATTTAGGAAATAGAGCATTAAATTGAAAGACTAAAGACCTCGATCAAAAGGCAAGAATAGATGAATCCAAATTTGATAGCTGAGGTTAACAAAGAGATCAAGGATAACCAAAAACGAGAGAATCTTCTTAAGAAGAAGGAGGAAGCCCGACAATTAGAGTTGAAAAAGCAGAGAGAGCAGGAAAAGAAGAGAAACGAGACTCACAATGAGAAGACTAAAGGTCGACGAGATATGAGAAAGGTGCTATTGGAGAAGAAGGTGGCTGTAAAGAAAGAGACCGATGTTAAGCCTGTAGACGAGAGTGAAAAGTACTTTACTTCCGATTGATATTAGGCAATATTTTTAATGCAGATTGGAATAAAATTTATTGACTTTGGTTTAAATATAAACGAACACTTAGAATCTATAATTTTATTAGACGATGGCTGCCTAAATCAACACTCCTTCGCTTCTTCTCCTCAAGGAGGGAATATTCACCGAGCAGATGCCCACTCGAGCTGCTCTAAACCCGCCAAAAACTATTCACTACAAACATACGATTAGAATGCTACCGGGTTAGTGCAGCCATTAGGATGAAATTGCTCGACTCAAGATGATGTACAGCAATGAGCTTCTTGAAAAAGATCAATAAATTGAAAAGCTCAAAAAAATGCTGACAGAAAAAGGATAGAAAAATTCTGAACAATTTTGCCAAGAGATAAAATCTCAGCTCAAGTTTTTGATGCCTCCAGACAATAGGATGGATTTGTCAAGAATTGAAACTGGTGCTATTTCTCAAATAAGCATCGGTATGGGTGAAAGCATTTTGACTAATGCTACAACTCGCAGGAATTCCTAAGTAGAGAATATTTTCTATCATTATGAAAAAGAACCCAGTGACAGTGAACAGGTACTGAAGGTAAAAAAAGAAATGAGGTCGACAATGGAGGTTTTGTCAAATATTACAGAGATGCTTAACAAACCTCGAATAAAATATGAATTCTACAATACCTCACTTCAAAAATAATTGGAATAAAATACCTCTCGGTTTGCCTATAAAAAACTTGAAGAAACGTCTCTCCAGCTTTACTAACACAACAATAAATGCAACCAATCTTTCATATAGCACTTGGAGCCTTCCAAAGAAGATGACAGCTAATACTTGGACTAATACGATGACTCAGATTTAGATCCAACCGACGAAGAAGAAGGTCCTGAAGAAAAGGACACCTTGAGTTTTATTGAGGGGGCTGTTAAGGAGCATGAAATACTGAAGCAAGCATTAATTGATTTGGAGGAATCAACTCGCAAAGAGTTCGAAGACATGAAGAGCTACTACGAAAGTGAAATACAACAGTATGTTGAAATATTGAGTCAGAGCTCAGCCAAATAGCCAGGAGCAAACAATTTGAACTCGACAAGAAGCAATATAGAAAGGTAGAAAGACAACGACAACGATTCCGAAGAATAAATAAACAAGTTGAGGAGATAACAAAAATTCGAGATAATCTTTCCCGAAGAAGAGTATCTCGACTCCGTGGATTGAAAATATTGATTACTTTATACTAGTGTTACATTCAATTTATATCTATCACTTGAATCGTAAAAATTGCTTAATCTTGAGACAGTTTTTGTCCTTAACGAGCACAATACCCATGATTTGCTTCCAGTTCAACTGTTTGAATGTTTACCAATCCATGTCAAAACTAGCCTTGTCTTTGCTGCTTCTTACTTGCTGTATGTGAGTTGAGCCAAATCTGTTGTGAATAGTTTAGCTGATTTTGCTCTTTCCTCCTGATGATCCATATCTTCCTTCAGTTGAGTAGCTGCTCTTCTCACCACGATCCATTATGTCAAGATATATCCCTGACTGTATATCTTCAGAGCTCTTCATCGATTGCACAGAAGCGACCAACTTATCTAGACATTATCTGAACAGCTGGTCATTCAGACTCGGCTGTTATCTTTTTGATTGACTTGACAGCTTTCTCCTGACTGGCTTTTTTTCAGAGTAGTTTCTATGTGAATCAAAAGTCATTGATGTGGGAGTGAATCTATCTCTCATACTTCTTGACCGAACAAGAGTGACTATGTCTCCTTTGTTCCGGATTCCTTATTGCTGTAGAGTTGACCTGATAACTTCCATATTTTATTTCATTCTTCCTTTGAGTCTGATCTTCTTCTCCTCAACTTCCTACTTCAGCATATTATTTCTGATCTTTTCTTCTGCAATTTTGACCTGATACTCCTGTAACTTTTCATTGAGCTTTTTGCTGAAATCCCTAAAAAGATCGAGTTGCACTGTGATTTACTTTCCTGACAAGATTTTAGCACAATGTTTCTCTTCTTGGGCTATCTTTTTCAGATAAGTGACTTTTTCGTGCTCTACTTTCTAGGAGATTCTCTTCAGAGGTAAGTAGTTATATTGAAGCACCAGAGATTGTTTCCACTTGGCGTAATCTATTTTGCTATTGAGATCGTCCACATATTTCTTGAGCCGGTTTTACTGATGTTCTATTTCGCTGTTTTCATTTATATCTGTATAGAAAATCTTGGGTGGTGGACTGTTAGGTTTTGGGTTTTTATTTTCAGTCATTTGATGTTATAAAAAATACTATACATTACAGACACTTTTTTGGTTAGATTTACCTTAAATAATGAGGTGGTTGCATTAATGAACTTGTTATAATTTAACTGCTTCTTTGATATATTTATTCACCTTACCTTCATGATTCATCTCAATTAGCAGTCGAAATCACTTCATGTCAATGATCAGAGCGAATAGAGTCACCTCAGAGCCAGGAAAAACATCAATCTACAGCTATAGTAAGTCCTTTTTGAATTCAGAAACTGTGGATGGAAAAGATTGTCGAAAATGAAATCCTCACCTTCAGCCACTTTTGGAAAATCCCAAAGAAACAGCGCTTAGAAATCGGATGGACCTGGTCCTGGTTGCTACAATATTGATTTGCCTATATCAGTAAATGATTTGTTAGAAAGGAAAAGCACATGATTAGTCTCAAAGGATCTCGCTTGATGCGCTATGACACCGATATTCCTGGCCCAGCAAAGTAGCTTCCCACCTATCTTAGGTACGACATTCCAAATACATTTTCATCAAAAAAATACTCCTTTCCACGAAGCAGTACGGCTATCATAAACTAAATAAGACCTTCTCCTTCAGCCTATACGATAAATTCTCCTGACAAACCGAAGGCAATCACCTTCTCTAAAGAAAAGAGAAGGTCTATGGTGGATTAATCTAAAGTAACACTTCCTGGTCCAGGAAATTACTTCACAGATAAAAAATAAACTCATAACTAGTGCTCCTTTACTAAATCCAGGAAGTTTCTTGAAAATTAAAGAGAGTATCAGGAAAAGAAGCTTATACCAGGCCCAGGAAATTATGAAATAGGCAAAAATAGGCACAAAATGCAAAGCTACAAGTTCACTCAGGCCTTAAAGACACTTGGAGTAAGATAAAAAACTCCTGGCCCAGGGACTTACAATGGCTAAAAGTCGACCTTGAGTCACTAAGGAGGTATCATTTGTCAATAGAAGAAATAATTTGACTACAGAAACGCAGTCCCTGGTCCTGGAAATTATAAATAGGTCTCTGTATAATCTTTCAAAAATAGAGAACCTCGAGCAGTGTAACATTTCATCTATGCAGTTTTACAAGAGCCAAAGGAAAACTACTTAGAGTAGCTACTGAAGCAGGACCAGGAGCTTACTTTAAAAATTAGAGTAGCTAAAAGATTCCAGGAGGTGTAATAGGTCGAGACAGAAGAAGTTCAATTGCCGTTCCTTCAGCCCCCAGTGCCCTTGACTACTCACCAAATTACGACGAAGTTCTTTCAAAAGCTATCAAAGTAGCATTTGGCAGAGAGCAACGTTCATATAATCTGAAAACATCGACTCCAGGACCAGGTGACTACAACCTTGATCGTTCCAAAAGCGTATTTGGGAAGTCGAATCATCGAGTGAATAGGACCTAGTTATCAAGAAAGTCTAGAAATGGAGGGAGAAGTGTAAATGTCACCTCTTTGAGCAACAAATGATCTTTTTATTTTTTGAAGGGTCATAATAATAACTTTAATGACATCAGTTTTTACTTAAACTAACGAAGTGCTTGCATAGCTCTGGAAAGAATGCAACCCACAGGAAGATTAATACCTCTAAAAAGAAAAAGTAGTGGAATGGATCAAAGCTTCTCTTGAAAAAACAAATACTCTATCGAGTGTGGGATAAGCCTTCGACAATTTAGAAGGTCTTATCAAGGAATACTTGATCGAAGTGCATCAAGTCAACGAGTAGTAAATGCAGGACATCGCATTAACTTATATTGAGGGTGTTGATTTTCTAAGATGGTTGACTTAAACCGACAAATAAGAAAAAAATGAATAAAAATTGCCAGAAGATCCTTAGTAAGAGTAAAACAAGGAAAAATAATAGTAAGCTGAACCATAAAAGCACCATTAGAAGTAATAGTAATAAAAACCTCAGGTTTAGACCTAAGAGATGAAACCTTCAAAAGCCTAAATATAATTAGTTGAATCAAGCAGCAATCCAAGATTGAATAACAGTAGCAGATATGAATAAAAATAACCTGAGCTGAGTAGGGTTTCTGAAAAACCTTCATAGAAGAGATCTCCACCGA
>Ga0100402_1001452_pt1 | contig 27378 bp, 19 predicted proteins | sample CryGeyme20150102_FD_80419 | JGI IMG/M metagenome (GOLD analysis project Ga0100402, IMG submission 80419) | Groundwater microbial communities from Crystal Geyser aquifers in Utah, USA - Crystal Geyser metaG 2015-0102 | ecosystem: Environmental > Aquatic > Deep subsurface > Groundwater | place...
GTAGCTAGTAAAAAAATTCGGCACAGTGGGTAAATACCCCCTGAAAGTGCAGTGGGTAAATACCCCCTGAAAGTGCAGGGGGCAAATACCCCCTGCAAACACACGAATCGCAAACGCAGCCATTCAAGCTATTTTTAAGTAGACTAGACTACTAGAAACTACTACCAGGTACAGTACTATCAAATAATTACTACGGCTGGTACCGTTACTACTAGTACTGTATTGTATTCAATGGGCTACCAGGTTAGTAGGCAGATTGCTTCTTCGTATGATACAATTGGCCAATGAAATCGAGTCGTATTTGCTATTGACACAGCTGCTCGCACACATCATGGTTCGCTTCAATCAGACTACAGTAGCCTAGTCTACTAGCTAGTACTCTACTTTAGCTAGTACTACTCCAGCTACTAGCTAGAGAGACTACTGTACCTAGTAGTACTAGTAGCTACTACTACTACTAGTCTACTAAGTTACTGTACGTAGTTAGGCGTAGAATGTAACGAAAAAATTAAGAAAACGAACTTATGTAGTACGAGGACTAAAAATTCTCTCCTCAAAGTCTCCTCTGCCTGCCAGACTACGCAAAAACCAAAGAAAATTCCTACTACCACAATAAATCCAGCAGCACAATACTGGAAAATTCACCGGAGGAAGTGTCGAGAGAAGCCATGAAGCATTTCTCCAACCAGCAGTCCCTGGGATCTCGAAAACGAAGACAACAAGTGCCTTCTTTTGTTATTCTTCTCGCCTTGTATCTGGAAGTCTCGCCACGCTTACCATGTGGTGCCTTTGTAGCAAGCAGTGTAACTCTACAGAATCGACATTTAAGCTACGACCCTCACGGGCCTATGAATATCCAAATTCGTTCACTGTCTTCTCTTTCCTCTATCACCCCCCCTCAACAATTCAACAATAATGTTACAAGTTGGCTCTCCAGACTGGACCCGCGACGTCAAGACATTTTCCCTCCGATGGATGGATTATTTCCATCACGAAAAATATTGGATACTCACGAAAAGTATTTGCAGAAACATCAAATTGTCAAGAAACGCCGGGTCTTTAAACGCATGGTTGAACTGGTTACCATTATGAATGGTCAAGTCTTTGGTCCTTTGGTGCGGTCCTTCCTCGAAACCAAACCAGATTTTACACACATTCATATTCCGACAGATGAAGACTGGGATGCCTTTTGGAAGGAAACACGCAGAGGCAAAACCAATGCCCAGCGACTGGCCGAAGGAGTCCCTGCATTGGGTCCAACTTTTGTCAAGCTGGCCCAGATTTTGGCGTCGCGGCCTGATTTGTTGAATGTGCCACTGGCTGAAGCACTGGGTAACTTACAGGACAATGTTGCACCCTTTGATAACCTCACTGCCAAGCGAATGATTCAGACCGATATGAAAACTGTTCTGAAATCAGCGGAAATTGAATCACAGTACATGCAAAGTCTAGATGATCTCAAGACATTTATGAAATTGCTGTCTGAAAAACCTGTGGCCGCTGCCAGTATGGCACAGGTCTACAAGGGTGATTTGCCTGGGTATGGGCCCGTTGCGGTCAAGGTGTTACGGCCTGGTAGTAAGCTCAAAGTCGAACGAGATGCTACTCTGTTCCATTCCATTGCCACGTGGGTCGAGTCCTGGAACAACAGCACTCTGAAACTTCCCTTTATAAATTCCAAGCATGAAAAACCGTTGGGGTCCTTACAATTGGTGCAGGCGGTGGACGAATTCACGGCCCGAGTTTTGGAAGATATGGATTTTACCCGAGAAGCGGAGAATATGCAAGCCTTTGCCGACTTGTACTGCTCCCAGAGAGGAACCTCCCCGACAGTGAAAGTTGCAGTTCCACAAGTTATTCCAGAGCTATGTTCGGAGCGTGTCCTTGTGATGGAATGGATGGAAGGAACGAAGCTGACAGAGCTTTGTGAAAATTGTGACAATCGACCCCAAGAAGTGGAAGAAAATCTGAAGCTGATTGTTCAGGCCATTGAATGTACCATTTCTCAACTGATCGATCATGGATTGTTGCATGGTGATCCCCATTCAGCCAATCTACTAAAAGTCAAACGCAACGGAAACCCTGAACTTGGGTACTTGGACTTTGGGCTGGTCAGCTATGTTCCACAAAAGTTCCGAGATGGCATTGTCTGTGCGGTCGTACAACTGGTGTTCGCTCGCAACATCGAGGCAGTGGCAGATTTGTGCGGTGATTTAGGATTGCTACCCGAAGAGACTCTCCAGGATGCTGGGGAAAGAAAGAAGTTCATGGATGCGCTCCAACACGTCTTGGATGAGATTTTGATTTGGCCCAAAGACGAACAAGGTTTGTCCACGTCCGTTCCTAAAGTTCGCTTCGAGAACCTATTGCCAGCCGTCAGTCAATTGGTACGCAGCTTTGAGTTTACCGTACCGCCCTATGGACTGAGCAATGTCCGAGCTTTGGCAACCCTGGAAGGAATGGCTCTAAAACTGGATCCCGAATTTAACATTCTCAAAGTCATTTACCCATATTCTATCAATCGACTTATGCGAAATCCCTCGGTGAGCGCCAAGGTCCAAGAGACGTTTTTGGAAATCTGTCGTTCACCAACGACCAAGCTAATTTCACCGCGTCGTGTCCGAATGCTGTTACATGACTGGTCGATGTGGACTGGATACCGAAAACGTAAAGTCTTTTGGGATCTTCTCACGTCTGCAGGAGGGCGAAGGGTAACACCTGTGATTCTCTATAACTGGTACTTGAATCGAGTGCGCAACGTACGCAATCTGGCCAACTCCACAAAACACGGTGTGGCGAGAGCCACGCGGAGAATACTGGGTTTTCTGTCACTGGATCACCGAGAGTATGTGCAAAACTAGAAAATATTAAAGCAATTCCAAACAACTAAGTAGCTACAAGTAATAATATTATAAAATCGATACAGCCTGCTAGTAGTAGTACAGTAGATATCCAAATCCGTGTGCTGCACGAAATATTATTATCGTGTTAAGGGTTAAGGGTTAAGGGTACCGCCTACTTTGAAACCAGAACAACCGTACCATAGCTACTACTCGGAGTAATAACCAATCGAGGAATCGAATCCTCCGGCTATCTGGAAAAAACAAAAACAACAGTATCTTGTTCAATGACCGATCATGCACGGCTTATCCAAATAAATTACGGCATGTAGGTAAATTTCCAAAAATTAAAAAGGAATAAACCTTTTAATTTTTAAGAATATTAAGCCACGATGAAATTTCACTCAAAATCACTCCTAGTACTCGTCGTCCTAATGACGCTAATGGCCTTGTCTCTAGCTCTGGTAGATGGTCAAGAAAATGAAGCACCGCCGTCATCAGTGTCCACTGTGGAAGACACAGAAGAGGAGCTAGAATTGGAAACTAAAGAGATTGACATTGAAGCGGAAATCAAGTTGCTTCAACAAGAAAAAGAGGAAACCGAACAGCTCTTGAGGGACGAACAAAAAGTTGCCGAGCTTAAAGCCGCCGAAGCAGCGTTGCAACAGCAAGAGGAAGAAGTTGAAAAAGAGATTCAACAAGATGAGGCCAAATTGGAACAATCCGAGCAGCAAGGAAATGATGTATTGGCAGAGGTAGAAGCGACAGCTACTCCTTCAAACGATGTGACTACTACGCTGGACGAGGATACCTCCACCGAAACGGATGCTGTCCCTGACGAAGACTCCGACACGGTTGACCATGAAACAGAGAAAAATGAACCTGGAGGTGACAAAACAAATGGCGTTTCTCCTCGAGAGACGCCGGAATCGGAAGATACAGAAGGCACGGATCAAGTGGAGGTAACTAGTGGTCCCGCGCTTGAAACGAACAGCAACAAAGAAGATGAAACTGCACAGGAGGTTGGAATTCTCTTGGACGAAGAGCTTTCGGACAAGAACGGTGGCGACGATCATAATAATGATGACGACAAAGAGAAGGAACGGGAAGAAACTGGTGATAGTCCTGAAGCTCAGGACGAACCTGCCGATAGTCCAACTGAAGAGAATACCGAACCTGCCGAAAATCTAACCGAAGAGGAGGAAGAGCCTGTCGATAGTCCACCCGAAATGAAGGAAGAACTTGGCGACAGTCAAAAATTGGGAGGAGAAGAAGAAAAAACCGCCGATAGTCCAGCTGAAGAGGAGGAAACCGTTGAAGAATCAGACTTGGATCAGAAAATTGATGGAGAAATTACGGAAACCCATAACGAGGCACACAACGTTCTTGGTGGTCCTCTCAAGGCCTGCAGCGACAAAGGCATGGCTCTTACTGGATCCATCGACCCTGGCTTTTGTGTCTTTGACGGATACCAGCAACAACATCATGATACCATTTGCATTGCCATCCATGAAAGTACTCTCCCTGGCTGGATGTACGGAGATTATGACTTTTGCGAGATCACAAAGCAAATCGATCCGAATTGGTGTGACGAGATGCATCCCTGCCACGATGATATTCAACAGTCTTGTCCCGTACAAAATTGGTGTGTGTCCGAGGTCAACTTTGCCGACTTTATTGAAAGCGCAGGCGGATGCGACAAGGTTGGTAGCTTGGATTGCGAGGCTACAAATGAAGTTGTCATTACGCATTTTGAGGACATTGTCCACAGAGAGGAAGATAAAGGAATGAAATTTGAAATTGCTCTTGCCTGTCTCAAGAAGCGCTGTGGACAAAGCATTCACTTTTAAGAAAGAACTGGAAGAAGAATGAAAGTTGTTCGCGGGTTGAGTGAGCGGTTGTGTCAGTGTTTGATGATGATGACGAAGCTAGAAATTTTAAATAGATTCTGACACCCTTCTGGTGCTTTCTAACAGTAGTGATCACCTATACTTCCAACGTTTAACTTTACAGTCAGCTTAGGTGGCTCAGCTGGAAAATCTTTCACTTCCATCTCGCCGCTCTTTTATAGTAGTATCTTAGAAGACGCATACACTAGCCCTGAACATTTATCCAAGGCAGTGGCGTCGAACAACGAGGTGGGCCAAAGGTCAGCTGCAGCGGTCGAGAGGAGGGCGCCCTTGAGCAGAACAGAGGGTTGCACTTGCAATTACCAATCTACCCGGTAACACAGCCCCAGGTAGCTACGTGGCCAACGGTGTCCTGCGCGTAATAATTAAGCCTAGTAGAGACCAGGTCAGCTGTTAGCGGCACCTGGCGAGCTCAAGAAAACTTGAAGATCAAATTTGCAGGGATCACAACGATGCCTAAGTATCATCAGTACGGGTGTCATTGGTACGGGATGGGTGCTATTGGCACCCCAAAAAGGGGTGACATGGTTGATCGCAGCCCTACAACATCTGGCCAGCTACCTTCTACCACTACGAGGTATGGTTCTTCCTACAGAAAACTCGGAATAGGCTGTGTTCTTACATTCACTTTTCCTGCTCTGAGGTTCGGGATACTACCAGGTACGATGCTGCGAGAGTTATTTATGTTACCCACGTTGTGCATTACTACGTAGTACCTGGTACTCGAAGTATTTCTTAGCAAAATCTTTTGTCTTCAAGATGGACTACGAATAGACAAGATGGTTCTCTTTCTTCAAGAGTTCATTATGCCGGCATTTTCTCTGACGTGGTGTTTGATTGACAGAATATTCAATAAAAAACCAAAGCTTCGTTAAACAAAAGAATGTCACTGTTTTTCTACCAAGTACTAGTACCTGCTACCTGGTAGCTACCTGGTACCAGGTACTACTAGCAGTTGCTTCAGAGAAGGTCAACTTAACACGATGAGAAGGGGAGCAAAAATTCTAATGTACTACTGGTTACATAGTAAGTCTTCGATTTGGGACAAAATGTACCTGGTACGGTAGGTTGTTACCTGGGAGTGGTACCACTCGTACCCAGGTACCGTACGATGTACTGATAGTACTATGAACCTGGTACCTTTTCTCCTCAATGAGAAGAGGAATACCGGCCGTCTTCTCTGAGGCATTCTGTTAAGAATGAGTAAAAACGTGGCAAGGAGCAACGTTTTACTTGAAGACACCAGAAGGAAAAAATATCTTCGCTTCCCTTTCCTTCATTCCTTTTGCTCACAAACTCTCAACAGGAACAACTACAAGCTACAAGTGTAGTACCAGGTACTTTGAATTCCATTTTAATAAAAAGCACCATGACTACCAAGACCGTGAGTTTTGCCCCTGAAAACGATGTTCAATATTTTGCAGTTCATCAAGACAAAAACACTTTATGGTGCTCTGCTGAGGAAGCCCACGAGTTTAAATCGGACACAAAGGAGCATGCCTCCAAGCTCCGAAGGCAAGGCGTTGATCGCCTGCTTGAAAAGTCATTTGCTAGTGCTACATCGGATGTTCAAAAATGTTTGAATGAATTTTCCAAACACACCTCTGGCAGAGGCATCGAACGGAGTATCTCCCAAAAGCACTTCAACGAACGTATGCAACAGCGTGCGCTCGCCATCAAAGTAATACTATTAGGACAGGAACAAGCCCGGAAGCAAGGTTTAAAACTAGAGGATGTTTCTGAACAGCTCCGCGAGCTTAGTATCCGCTATTGCGTCAACGCTAAGATCTTTGCTCGTCGCATGGGCAAAGCAGATGAATATGCTTGCAAGATCAAGTCCTCCTCTTGCTCCAGCAAAAACAGTGCCAGCCAGAAGAGTAAAATGATTGCCTCTCCCTCAAAACAACAAGCAGTGACCAAGCTTGCAGTTGCTCCTTCTTACTGCATTTCAACAGCACTTTCATCACAAACTATCTGTCAGCAACGCATCGCTCTCATGACATGAGCTCATTTTACCTATAATGTAACAGTAACGCTATTGTAAATATTGCCGCCTACTCTGATGCATTTACGTATTTGTAGGTAGCTAATATGGTACATGCTTGTTTGCTGAGCTTCAGAATTCACAAAAGCAGCAGCCTGAGCGCGCCCCCAATGCGTAGCAGTCGAAAAGAACTGGCACACGCCCTTTCACGGATTAAGTTCCTGTTGCCCCCCTTTTGCGTTCACGTGATCTGATAGTCAAGAATTACACCAATTGACGTAGTAGCAAATACTAGACTCCTCCTCCTAATATTTTGACCATCAAACCATTGCTAGACGGTGGACGTAGAAATACGACGATTGTGTGATGCTTACAAAGTCGCAAATAAAGAAGAGGCTACGGGAACTCCTGCTGCAGTACGTAGCTATGTAGGTACTGAAGTCGAATGTATTATGCCTACTAGTAGAATTTCAGGCCCACCCTCCCAGCTGGGCTTATTTTGTTTTTACGGCTTTTACGGCTAAAGTTTACTCCGGAGTAGGTCGTAAAGCAATCTTCATGAAATACGCCGAAATATTGCATGCAGTAGTCTAGTAGTCTAGTGTGGCAGTTGCGAATCTACTGTGCGTAGATAGCCCGACCAGAAGTCGATATGCCTCTATTTCAAAGTAAAAACTCCAAGCACGCCGAAAGCGCAATCTGGATTTTGGTAAACCTGGCAGTGTATAAGGATTTTGTGGTCCTGCATAAGTAGTGATAGCAACATTTGGCATATCTTGCTTGTGAAATTACCTGTGAAGTAGCAGCTTTTAGCGAAAAGCCACCGGGGAAGCTGCCTATCCCTGCAGCTCGGAAATTAAAGAAGTCTTCACAGTCTCCAAAGACAGTGGAATGGGTAACCCGTAGGAATAGAGGATCTTATACAGCCAGCAACTATGATGAGACTCTACAAAAAATCGTGCTAGCACATCGAACACAGTCAATAATTGGCTTTTTTAGCGCCAGTGGCAACCTCCGGAAAGGCCTGCTTTGCGACTTTGCCAGGGCACTACAAGGAGGATGCAATTCTTATTAGATCCCAAAAGGGTGCTTTTGCCGCTTTCCTTGTTGTAAGAAATCGCCCAAACGTCAAGCGTCCTGCAGCTGCAGCCTCTAACACCGGCTGCGTGGTGGGCAGTAATGGATACACTAGTTTTGCCACCAAGACAAATAAATGTGCTACCACACGTAGAAACGCCGGCAGAAGCGCACTTTCTAGCAGAAAAGCCCGCTTGGTTGGCAGATTTATAAAAAATAACGCGCCATGGAAAAACTCCCTATGAAACGGTTGTTATTATTATTGCCTGTGGGCGCCATAGTTGTGATCCCCGTAAATTAGATGTTCAATTTTTTTTATTTTTTATTATTGCCTTACAATCCATAACCTAGCTAGTGCCCAAGACTGAGCACAGTCGTGACTTAGCTTTGTGATTTTCGTATCTTTCAACAGAAAACAAAATCCCTTTCGTTATGTCAATATTATCATCCATAAAAAATTATAGCTTCATTTCATCATGGCGTCGTCGGCGGCAACCTTAAAAGATTATTCGGGAGCGGCAGCTTCTTTGTTCAATAACATGAAAACTCCAGCGTCGATTTTAGCCGGAGCGATCGTACCCTTGGGGTTCTTGTCACCATTGCCTCGCCCTCCAGATCGTATTGCGGCAGTTCCTAGACCAAAAGATGAACCCGAAATAGTCACTGTCGTTACCAAGAATCTGGATCGCGTGCTGCGAAAATCGTACCTGTTAGTGACGCTCTTTAGCTTTGGATCGGAATTATTGGCCGTCATGTGGGCGACTGGTAAGCAGCATTACTAGTTACTACTGAGTATTAGTTAGAGCTGCAATGATTCATTTTGGTTGTCTTGCAGTTTCGCTAATCTTTTCTTTCTGATTTTGCTACTAGTGGCTGTGAACCAACTTACAGAGACAGCTGTGGAGCCAGCAAGCAGTGTTTGGGCCCTTTTGAAGAAACAAGATTGGTTGGACTTGGCATGGAGCGCTACCAATAGCCACTTTTTGTTTGGTATGCTGGGATTCATGTGGATGGTGGGCACACGAGCTTATCTCATGGCTCAAGCCAAACCCTGGAACATCAATCCGTCCAGTGCCGGTGACGAAGATAATTCCTCTACGATGTCCCTGGCATCCCTGGCCACGGTAGCGGCCGCCTTTTTTCTCATGATTTCCATTGTCAATCGAGCTGTTGCCAACGGTGGAGGTCAGGTTGGAGACAGCTACGGTGGAAATATCGGCTCTTTGTTCTTTCATTACCTATCTCTTCTCTTTCAGCAAGCGACGGGAATTGCTGTGTCGCCGGTGGGTCCATTGGAAATTCTCTCTCTTTCATTTGGAGCAGCATCGCTCGCCTTGGCCTTCAAAGCTATCTTTGTAGAGCCGTAGCTAGCGCAGGAACACAGAGAAAATGTTCGACCAGGATTGGTAATCCAAACATTAGCTATGCTGAATAGCCCTATGCTGAGATAGCAAGAGGTCGTCTTCCTTCTAATTGCACAGCCAGATTCTCCAGCTTACGGTACACTGTATCCAACCATGACGATCGTCGTCTACAGACACTTCGTTCAAATCTGTGGGTACAGATCATAGGCGATGCAGGTAGTCACAGTACGGTTTCAGCTCGAGTACTACCTTGTGTGTGCAGTAGACCTACACTACCACTACGGCAGAGGAATAATCGATTCGAATTCCAATGAAACACTACACGTGGAAGCCATTGATGCCATGGCGCATGCTCATAACCTGCTATATAAGAAAAAATAGTACAGAGCATCTCTCCATAAACAATAATAATACACTTCAATCTTCAATGTAAACAACGGCGTCCAATAACTAATAATCCACAGATATTTATTTAGCAAGTCAAAGAGCTGCCGTTATTCTTCACGTGAGCTATCTCCAGGCAGTGTAGTGATGCGAGAAATCGGGTGAAGGCTTTTAATTTCTGTGTCAAGAGCAGGGCAACGAAGAAGTGGAATCCCAAAGCAGGCATTTGAATTATTTGACGAACGTTGGTACAGTAGGATACTGCAATGCGACCACTCAGCAACATAACAAAGAACAAGCTTGAAGATACCAGAAAGAAGGCACGCTGTAAGATACTTTGGAAACAAAGATGCCAAAGCTTCAAGGCAAAACGGCTGTCAAAAGCACTCTAAATTTCACAACCACAAAAGGCAACAAAAAGACCTGGTTGGATTACTTGTTGGTGGCAGCACTGCTGGCATTGTTAATGCACTCCATATCCCTTTTAAATCGAGGTCATGTATTGTTTGAACAACAAGAGGATGCCTTTCAAGTGGCACACAAACAGCAGTTTCTCATCCAACGCGAGAAAGTGGCGGCTGACTTTAGCGCTGGACGTGGTACATCGGAAGAGGCAAGTAGTAGCGCAGCTGCTGTCGGTCCTCCTGTAACAACAGAAAATGTCAATTCAGCAAAACAACAGCAAGTCGCAAAATTTGTGACACCGCAACAGCATCCCGAGATTTCTACATCCAAACTCGTCGATACATTCAACATTCTACAAGACTTGAAAATATTGGTAGCCATTGCCAGTTTTGATTTTGCTCAGGTTCCACATTTTGAAGAAACGCTTGATGGCTATCACGAGCTTTGCGTGGCCGGGGCCAAGGTTGTGGATGTGGTCATTCATACTACGGTGATTTATCCGGTAGCATGGTTGGATATGTGGTCGACGCGCTTTCCGTGTCCCCGCTTTACCCTGACATTTGTTATTAAAAACAAACAAGTACGATTGCATTTGGTGGATTTGCATCGACAGTTGTTCTACGACGAATTGAACAATTACGATTTGTTTGTCTATACCGAAGATGACATGAGGGTGACACCCACCACTGTCGCAACCTACTACAGTCAAACCCAAATGCTCGAACGGCACATTTCTCCTGCCGATTCTCTAAAATACAACGTTGGAATTGTCCGGTACGAATACAACTTTCCGTCGGTCATTATCAATGACAAGACGCGTCATGCTACCGAAAATGTCACGCGTGTATATTGGGAACACGGGTCGTACAGTTTGGCTCACAACCAGAGTATCATCCCCAATGTAGTGCAACCAGTTCCCGGACTGCCGTCTCTGAACGGCAATTTGTTTGTGCACATGACCAACCATCACCAGGGCATGTTCATAGCTACACGCGCGCACTTGGAGTACTGGGATTCTCTACCGCATTGCAATTTTTCCGTTGCGCAAAACAGGCCCGGTTTGCCACGAAAACCGAGCCAGCCCCTGTTGGGTACCCAACGAGTATGGATGTCGTCGTATCAATTGTATGAACCCAAGTATTGCAACATTCAACAAGTAATTCCTATAAATCTGTTCGGGGCTTTGACAGTTCATCATTTGCCCAATAAGAATTATCGTCGCAAAAAGGGCGGTGTCTCAAAACTCGATCACGACAAGCCAACACCACCACCACTGGACGTCGACGCCAACGGTGGGGTCGGGTTATTGACGGCACTGGAGTTGCACTTGACAATGCTCAGAGCATGGCCCGCAAAACCTCAAAAACCGTATCACAATCGCATACGGATCAAAGATGAAGTAACAAGAGATCGATCAACTATTCTGGAAAAACGATTGCGAGCCTTTCGTGATTATGCTGACAGGGGTGGTGTACTGAGTGAAGATGACATGGAACATATTGATTTGATTGAATGGGAAGAAAGGCAGGAGAAATTGCAACGAGATGCAGAACGAAGGGAGCGTCAAGAACAGCGAGGCAAATAATCCAAAAGTATCCTAAACATTTATTCATTCGAAATTCACTTATGGAAATGTACTGCAGAAGGGTTGCTGGCTCCCGTATTCTTATGCTTTCGACAAAAGTAGGGCTGCCGACTCTGCCTTGGAGAAAGTTCCGTAGGCATCTCCGTTCGACCTTTTTTTCTTTGACAGCCCATCGCTGCCTTGATCTTCGACACGGCTGCGGAAAGAGACGTTCGCAATATCCCCCATCTCATCATGATCTATTTTCCCTCTCGGTAATAGAAGCATCCCATTGAGAGTGACACAAAGCATTGACCCAACATCACTCAAAATGGCCACCCACAATTCAACCCTGCCAACAGCAGCGAACCCCAGCATAAGGGCTTTTACGAGCAAACTGAAGACAACGTTTTCCTTTATCTTCCACAACACTCGGCGGCCAAGTTGAAGACTGTATCTTAGCTTCTTCAAATTTGAATCCAGGAGGGTGACATCAGCAGTCTCCATAGCAAGAGCAGCACCAACACCCATGGCAACTCCAATATCTGCGATTGCCAGAGCTGGAGCATCATTCACACCATCCCCAACCATCATGACCTTTTCTCGTTTATTGAACAGATTAAACAAGGCAGAACTGCCTGATTCTCCACCTTTTTTCAAGCTCGAAACAATCGCTAGCTTGTCCTCAGGAAGAAGCTCACTTTTTACATTTTCTTTGGGCAGCCCCACTATGTTGCCAATTGCTTTTGCAGAGGCTGCGCTGTCCCCAGTAAGCATATAGGTAGTAATGCCATCCTCTTGAAGCTGACTCACAACCTCTGTTGTCTCGTCTCGAACCAGATCTGCAACACCGTACGCACATACTATACCAGAACCTTCAATACTCATAAAGCCAACAGTTCCTGCCATGGCCTCCCAGTTGCCTGCCATATTTTCTATCTCCTCTGAAAGGTCTTCAAGCAGTCCAAGGCGTTCGAAGAGACGAGTATTTCCAACGAAGACTTTCATGCCATCAATTTCACCGGATATACCCTCGCCAGCTAAAAAGGTGTGGTTCTCCACAACTTTTCCTTTGGGCAGATGTATGCCCTCCCTGCGTGCACCATCAAGGATTGCCAAACTCAAAGGATGATTCGCCCTTTCCTCCATTAGCATGAGGAACTCCATCACCTCTTGTCGCCTATAGTTGTCACCAGCCACAAAGACCTGCATAAGTGCATAGGAACCTTGCGTCAAGGTGCCAGTTTTGTCAAAACAAATGGATTTGACAAGACCAAGTGTCTCTAAATGAGTTCCCCCCTTGATCACAATCCCTCTTTGAGCTGCAGAAGCCAGACCTGCTACATATGTTACAGGAGTGGAGATCACAAGAGCACAGGGACATCCAACCACAAGAAACACAAGACCACTGTGTGTCCATTCAAGGCAAGATGTGGTATCCAGAAAGAGCCAGGGAATGGTGCACATAAGCACGCCAGAAACAACCACAATGGGTGTATACACACTAGCAAATTCATCCACAAGCTTTTCTGTCTGACTCCTCCCTGCTTGAGCTTCCTCGACCAGTCGGATCAAACGTGCCACAGCACTATTGTCTGCACTTGATGTTGTTTGGATCATCAAGTGTGATTTGCCACAGTTAATTGTTCCACCAGAAACCTTGTCCTTGTATACTTTTTGGACAGGACGGGATTCTCCAGTGAGCGATGCTTCGTTTACGGTAGAACGTCCCTCCACAACAATCCCATCACAGGGAACTTTATCACCTGTCTTGACAGAAACGAGTGCGCCCACTGGTACAATGGAAGCCTCTACCAGTAAATGTTGCTTTGTACAAGGATGCACCAGAAAGGCATACTCTGGTCGTAAATGGATCAATGCACTCAGGGCATTCTGAGCTCTGGTTGTGGCATTACTTTCCAAATAGTCGGAGATGGCAAATAAAAAGGCCACGGCAGCTGCCTCTTGAAAGTCTCCCAGACCAACTGCACCACACGCTGCAAAGAACATTAAGCAATTTGTATCAAACATAAATCCTCGCCGTAATGTGCGATATGCCTTGTTAGTAATGTTGGGCAATCCAAGGGCAACACCGAGCAATGCTAAATAATTAAAATAGGACCACGAATCACCCAAAAAGGCCAGGTAAGACAGTACCCAACAAACGCCGGATAACATAATATACCATTTCGGTAATTCGACTTTGGAATAGTCCTCGTTTTCCTTCTGCTCCTTGTCTTTGGCTTCCTCAATTTCTGCACTGTTGTTGTTGGTACCATCCAAAGTCGGAAACAAGTCATCCCATGGCACTGATTCAGCTCCATCCTTCAAGCCTGAAACTTCAAAATCTTTCTTGTTGGCAGATAACAGATCAATAATTCTGTGCAGTGGTAACGAGAGTGGGTTGTGCGATAATGTCACTTTACATGTTTGTTCCGACTGCGTTTGTATTTGAACAATATCAAAGGATGTCATCTTATCCTCCGACAGGGCTTGTACCTTTCCTTTGAGGAAATCGTGAACCGTACCCTCGACATCACTCCTGTTTATTGTGAGCACTTTCACCTGAATTGTGGATTGAACAACGGAAGGAATTTTACCATTTCCGGCACCAACAACACTCGTTTCCAAACCCGCCGTTTCTGTACTTGTACCGGCTGCTGCTTCTGGCTGGGCTTTGTTCTGGATCACTTGCTTCACTTCAAAACCTTCGGTTGTCAACATTTTAGTCAGTTCTTCCACAGTTATCAGCTCATTGTCGTGATCAATAACAACTTGCCTCAGCGGTACATTGACAAACGTTCGGTGAATGCCGTTGGCGCCTTTCAAAATTTGTTGAATGACAGGGATCTCGCGAGCACAACAAATACCACCACAAACGAGTTTGGTAGTGGTCATATCAGCTGCCGAGATCGGAGCAGGAGCAACTTCCTCGCTAACGCCATCCGTGTCATTATCTGTTGTAGCTGCGGCTGGCACACAGTGACCGCAAAACATGGCTCCGTGACTCACCATCATCTTCACTTTGGGCTTTGCTTTTACCTTCATCTTCGAAATAGTAGGTGTGTTGTTTGTACAACAACGAGGAGGGGGTAGAAAGAAAATAGACTTCGCAAAATTCAAACAATCGGTGTACCCTGCTGGATTGCCGGATTAAGTTGCTTGTCGACGTATTGGTCATCTGACCGCATCAACCAGAGGAAGGTTAAAAGATACTACTGAGTACCAGGTACCAGGGAGTAGACTATTAGTACCAGTAGCTACAGTACTATTCCTACAACGAGATAGTAGTAACAGCTACTACTAGTAGTAGTAGTACTAGTAGCTACTACTAGCTAGTAGTGTTGTAAGCACAGATCCTACCTAATCCACGTTTTAATAAAAGATTCAATCCATTTTTATCAATATTATGAGGCTCATTGCCCTACTCTTGCTACTACTAGCAGTAGGAGTCTACTTTACAATGCTGATCGAAAAACGTTCTATCGAACAGGACGCATATTGAATCTCAATAAGTTGCTCGTCAAGTCGTTTCACGATAGCGACGTCATCGACAAAACATGGTACCACGGAGTGGTACTCCGTACCTGGTATGTTAATAAAGGTTAGCAACCGAAAGTCGCCTTTCTCCGAGTGTTTGAAAATATAATTAGAGTACCAGTGGTAGTCTAGTGGTAGAAGCACACTTAAGCCACAGTAGAATGATTAATTACGTACGTTCTCCTGAAAGCTTCACCTCTTTACAACAGTTGATTTTCGAAATCTAGCTACCATACCAGATACCAGGTACCAGGTACGTACCTTGAAACACATGATGGCTATTGCCAAGCTACTACTAGCACTAGACTAGTACTCTACCTGGTACTACTCTCAGCAACTACTAGTCGTAGAGTAGTAGTAGTAGTACCAGGTACTAGTCTGGTGTTTAGTACCTGGTACTACTACTAGCTACTAGTAGTAATGTACTGCCTCTCTATTCAAAACATTTTCCGATTCGGCGAAAATAGTATCTGAGCCTAGCCTTTGTAGGTTTTACTAGTCGGCGTATTCATTGGTTTCCTTACCAGGATATTATTATTATTTTATGAAGACAACCACGTGAGTACGAAATGTGAGTCAATTAAAGCCCCTCTTTCAGACTTAGCAATCCCGATTTCTCTTGCTATGAATCAGATGACGTAGGAAAACTGGAAGCTTTAACTTTTCGCCAAATATGAGAATTTCACTATCCAAAAGCTAAAGACAAATAATAAATGACGGACGTCTAATCACGGTTGCGAGCTCCAAAAATACACGACAAAGTTGAATGATTACCTGGTACATAAACATCATTGCTCAACGTTGCAATTTGCATCTCTTACAGCCTCGTCGCTTTTGCTACTGCTACGAGTTCCGAGTACTACTACTAGTAGTATTAGTAGGAGCTTTTGCCGATAGTAGCCTCAATGACCAGCCATCTCACAAAATCCACTGTTATCAAGCAAATCAATTCGTCCTCGGAATCGTGCCTTAATTTTGCGTTTTGCATTTTGCATCCATACAACATACAAATACGGAGAAAAAGGAGAGACAATGGTGCTGAAGAAATTGTTTCGGAGTGACAATGCAAAGAAGCTGTCTCAGTTGGCATTGAAAGAATCTTCATCTCACACCGTGAGTACCCACAAGAACACTTCCTCTTCCTTTACGCTGGAAGAGGAGGACACGACGGAAGACCCTTCGGAGCACTTCGACGAACACAACGGATTTTTTCATGGAGAACTGAAGTTTGTCCGGGAGCATCCCAAGATTACCAAGGTCACACTACAGGACTTTGTTGGGCGTTATGAACGTGAAGATATCATTGCCCTCGAAAATATTATCCGGTTGGATCATCGATCTTGGAAGTTAATCAAGTTCGTCGACAAAGTCGATGCCGCCAACTATCGGCGATGGCTCTTCAAACGAGAAAATATCAAGCGCTTGCTAGCTCTGGCAGATCAAGAGGGGCGATTCCCTATTACTTTTGAAGCTATTCTTGATTTTGACTTGGACGACATTCCTACCGAATCGCTTTTCAAGTTATTGTTTCAAGTCAGGCGGGACCCTGAAATTAATTCGGTGCAATTCACGGGCGCCATCTCTCCCACAGATATGAAGGCCGTCGTAGGATATATGTTGAACATGCTCCGAGACGACGAAGCTAAGCGAAATTGGAAGGGCATTGTCTTTCGTTTTTCCTTTGATGGTCAAAATAGTTCCGACTACGATCAATGGGAGCAAGCTTTGAAGGAATCGAAACGAAAGCTCAAAGCATTTTGTACGTTGAAAAGTATTCCTGTAGAGGTATCCATCATTTAGTTGATCGGAGGACATTCGATCAGCGATGTTAATTACTTTGCTGCAACCTTGGCAGATCCATGTTAGCCAGAGCTACACCAAAATTTTGTGATTTAGAAGAACAACACACTACACATTCTTATAAAGACACTCTCTGTCTCCCTCGAATTAGTACTGAGTATGTTTATTTACAGTCGCGTAGTAAAGTTGCTCAACAAACGGCACATGTGGACGACAAGCTTTGCTATCATTCCACCACGACCATCAGCAGCATACGTTAGATGGGGCAAAAAGAGACATTCGTCGCTTTCTTTCCAACAGTCATCATTGTGACGCTCGAGTTTGCAATAGCACACATAGAGCTTGGCCTTGCGACATCCAGCCGTGAAATGACTCTGCGGGAGTCAAGGCTTGTCATTACGTGGTCTACGACGGCTTGCTGCGTGTGTTGACAAAAATTGTCTCATTTCTCACAAAAATCTGAAACGATAGAGCTGTTATAAACTGAAATAGTCTCTGCTTAAAGAAATGGATTCATTCGTAAAATCAATGTCGGCTTCACAACTGATCCTCCTGCACGTAAGCCTGTCTACCATGATTGCACTACTTAGCTTCGGCGCTATCGTCCAGCCAAAACAGCAAAACGATAAAGAATAAATGATTTGAAATGGATAATTGCTCTTGTTTCGAATGAAAGGGGAAGCAGATAATCCTGCATTGTACCTTGGCTGCAGTTAACATTATTTTAATCAAAACTTGTATTATCAAAATCAGCCTCACAAAAAAAGTAGTAGTTTTCAAACCAACAACTTAGAACCTAGAAGAAATCATCTTCGTAGGCTTCGGCATCTTCGTATTCGGCTGCGACCTCGGCATTGCTTTTCATTTGATCTGTAGTCATGATGCGATCGTAGCTCAAAGCTTCCTTCTCTAGCTTGGCATTTTCCTCTGCTATACGTTTGGCTTTGGCCTCTTGTTTTTGCTGCTCCTTTTCTTCTCGAACAATTTCTGCATTTCGATCCTGCTGTAATTTGGCTAAGTTGGGAAAGTCTTCTCGTTTGGTCTTTTCAAGCTGTCGAACAAGGGAATTATTCTTTTCGACTTCCAGCCGTCGGACATTTTCTGGACGATGATATCCAACTTGTCCCTCGACCATCCTTGCTGTCTTTTTCAAATTCTTCCAACGAGTGTAGATAACGTAGACGGATGCTTTCTGATGTTTTGTTTGATAAAAGGATTTTTTAGCAAAAATGACACGGCATCAGATCAAGCTACACAAGCAGGGTTGGCAATACCTTACACCTTCCATCAAATGATAATCTCTAGTTTTTTCAAGCACAATTGTAGTTTCGTACCTTACACCCCGCTATGGAATTGGCTTTGACCAACGACGCACATTCCAAGATTACACTTTCCGGCAAATCATCCAGATTCATACCAGGATTCATCATTCGCACGTAGACATGAGCACTGCTTAAATCGTCAACATGAAACCACACATCCTCGGGCAGGCCATACTTTATCAGCTCTTCATTTTCAAACTTGTCCTTGCCCATATAATAATCGAATTTCCCGCACAGAGATTTAAAAAAGTAAACCATTATTTTCTGCTCGAGAATGATGTTGCTGATAATCTGCGGATGGTCTCAATGCGTTGTACATCAGGGCAGTGTTGCTTTTGTTGAAATTTGAAACAACTCGTCTACGATACTTTAGCTCCTCTTCTTGGAAGGTCCATGTTTATTCGTACTGGTAGACTACTGCCATTACTCCTAGTCTACCAGTAGACCAGTAAAGTAGTCTAGTAGTAGTAGACGCTAGTACTAGACTAGCTACTTGTAGCTACTACTGCTACTAGTCTACTAGAGAGTAGAGTACTAATAATAGACAAGTACAGTAGTATTAGCTAGTAGTAGTAGACTACTAGAACTACTACTAGTTGTGCTACTACTAAGGTTGTTATTGTGATGCATCAGTGTGCGTGCGAGTTTAGTGGGGTTATCACCGGGGTTAACTGACTATCAGTCTTGTGTACAGGAGTGTGTATCAAGAAAGAAGAAATGCTGAAGAAGAAATCTTTCGTTGCTACTGCAACAAGAGAGTTGAATCTCCGCCTGGCATACCTGGTAGCTGATTGGAGTTGACAAAATAATAATTATGATACTGTACTACTCGGTACCACTGTACTACATGGTACCCTGCTGGTAGCAAGAAGGTACCTAAGGGCAACTGAAACTAAGTGCTGGTAACTGGCAACGAAAACATCCTAGCTATCTACTAGTACGATACTATTCTCTAGTACAAGTGCAGCCACACTCATCAAGTAGGGGAGATTCCACTGAAATTATAGCGAGACAAATTAGACTAGCTAAAGACTCTTGTCGTTGTCAATGGGCCTCGACCCGGGATATGGACGCATGCGATGATGGCGAACCAAATACAAAGGTGCAGTATTTAGTGAAGGTGTCCAATGATGGGAAGATCGGGATCATATCCAAGGGGAATGATCTTTTCGTGAACCATGAGTCCAAGGATTCCCTGAAGTGTTTAGAAAGAGGTGACAAAAATAAAGCGGGTCAGATAAGAAAATGCTATATTGTGGTAGTGATAGATGCAACAAGGCCAGATAACAATCATTGGTCGTACCATTTGAGCAGCACGTCCATTGTTCAATTCAACAGCACGCTTTTGAAGCTTGGTGTCTTCATCAAAGTTGTCCCATCCAAAGTCAATGTATCCGTTGCGGAAGTCACCAACAAATTCGTTTCCGGTTCCGGGAACACTCTTCATGAAAGCAATCTCGAGGACTCCAATGAAAGCAATGATCTGTACAATTCCAGCAGTAGGAATGGCATTAGGACCGTAGAGAGCGGCAATACCGTTGGGGTAAGAGTCGAAGGAGTGACCAGAGTAGTCAATGTTTCCGGGCAAATGGATTCCGGCACGAGTGACAATCTGTCCAAGGAAGGCCAACTGACAAATGCGTCCGTGCTTGATTTCGACGTAACGAAGACGATCGAATCGCTCTTGATCGGCTCCAGACAAAAGACCGAAGGGATCAAAGAATCCAAGAGGAGCCTGAGCACCGAGTTCGTCCGCAAAGGGGGAATCCGACATCTGCATAACAGAGGTGGATGCCTTCTGGGAGACAGGGGCAAAGGCAGCGACGGCCGAAAGAAGAGAGGCGAGAATGGCAAGCTTCATGATGATAGTTTGTCGGTGAATTTAAAGTTGCTGAAACTAGAAATTGTAAGCCTAGTTTTATTGGAATACTGCTAGACTACTAGAAGGCTAGAAGGGTCTACTGGGAGCACTTCTTTAGAGTTCTCAACAGCAGGTGTTATCACTAGTAGCTACTAGCTACAGTAGCTACTACTAGTAGCTCCTTTTTCCAAAAGATTTTTTCCACTTCCGTACCTGGTATCTTTATAGATCTTGCCCTTCAAGGTTCGCTTTTCTTGTGCATGCTGTTTGCGTGGTCGCACAAAAAGTGTGATTTATTTAGCGTATCTTGGATTGGATTCGTTGATTCAACCTGCTCTGGGGCTTTCGTGATTTACTGTCCAATCAAATTTTTTGTTTAATGGCATTCAGTCAAGAAAGATTCGAGAAAAAGGGTCAAGGCTATGCACGCATCCTTTCATTATTTACCAAAGATACTCATCATTCATCATTCAGCATCATCATCAATATACTTATCGGAGTCAGTAGCTACTGTAGACTAGCTATTGATAGCAAACCTCTTATTGGTTTTATTTCGTCCAGTAATGGCCACAGGCAAGAGTAGAATAGATAATTGCTGTGATCGTTCATCTTTCATCGGTACTAGTGGTACGCACAGTCTTTGTAGCAGAAGCGAATAGCAAACCTGCCTCTTGAGTTTTTGAGAGGAGCAGTACTACGTACGAAGCAGGTAACAGTAGCATTCGATAGTGCGACAAAATCGTTTTAGTCATGTCGACAGAGCACCTGGTTGACAACTCTCTAGAGGGTCTTCCTACGGTACTACCAAAACTTGGGTAGAGTCTTCCGTACACAAACGTTTTGGTTCAGACCTCGACCAGATCCGTTTTTTTGGCCAATCAAATTGTCGTTTGTCGTTTGTCCTTCGACTAACCACAAAACGTGTCTCTTGTTTACCCTTACTCCAGTTCGTTACTTTATCCACACCTTTCCGTGCTTCCTTTTGTTATTAGTCTTCGTCCAAATCCGCTAAAAGATCGTCTAATGTTTCTTCTTGATAATCGTCCACTACCTTCACTTCCTCTGCTAAAACGTTTGAAGAAAATGGCGATTCGTCAACTGTGGCGCTTACTTTTTGTGATTCCTCCACAAATAATGGTTCTGTGTGGACTAGCTCTTTCCGATTGCTGGTATCTTCTTGGGCATTCAGTGGATCCGCGATGAGTGGTTTGCTGGTGGTGTCGTCGTCGTCGTCGTAGTCGTCGCAATCAAACGTAATGACGTCTGTTTGTTCCTCTTCGATAGGATGGGATTGATGACGATGCAATGAGTGTTGTTGTTGTTGTTGTTGTGCCTTGACATAGGTTCTGATGGAACCATCTTCATGATTACGTTCGTTCCATACTTTGCGATGGGGACTTTGTTCCGCGTAATATTGCGGGTCCAAATTCGCAAAAGTAGTTTTGTCATTGTCAGGATGACGATTATTATCATCATAGTCGTGATCGTCCATGTCAATCCATTTCACGATCCATTCTTCGTAGGTTGCTTCGCCATTATTTTCCTGGTCGTCTTGTTGCTGTTGTTGCTTTTTGCTTTGTAAATAGTGTTCCAATGATTCCTTTATTTGTTTGAATGGATCATTATTGGTAGCTTGTAATTCCAGTGTATCGATCCACTCGGCGGCTTGATTGACTTTGGAATTGTACGCTTGTAGCAAATTTCCACTTTTTTCGGTAAAGGTTGAAAATAGCGACGTTGCCACAGCCGTGGCTTGTTCCACAACCGCATCTACTTCTCGTGCCACTGGATCATCGGAATCTGATCGGACCAAGAGAGGACTGGTGACGGTATCTGCTTCACCTAACCGTTGTTGTTGCTCCACCTTAGTCTCAGCACCACCGCCGCCGCCACTACTGCTGCTGCTGCTGCCGCTGCCAGTAAAAGGCCCTGTCATCAGACCCGCAAAGGTAGAAGTGAATGCAGATGTAACAGCCGCTTCGGCTGCCTCTAAGGAATGTTCCAAGGTTGCCACCAATTCTTCTGGATTCTGTTCTTGTTCTTCTTGTGGTGTTGGTGTTGGTGATAGAGTTGCTCGTTGTTGTTGTTGTTGTTGTGTCTTGAAATCTTCTTTTTCTCGAAAAGACAATATTTGTTTGGTAGAAGAAGATTCCTCATTCTCTTGCATAAGATCATCCAAATCGGCATCCAAATTTTCTTCTTGTTTTGCAGTGGTAGTAGTAGCAGTATCAAGACGACTATCAGCCACAACAGCAGAAATGGAAGACCACAAAGATCCGCCCCACGTAGTAGAAGAAGGAGCAGCAGCAGCAGCAGCAGCAGCATTCGATTCTTCTTCTTCTTGTGGTTTGATGGAAGAAGAAGCGTCCAGACAGTTTGCTTTGCTGTTACTGCTTTGCTCGTCTGTCATTGTGAACTGTGAACTACGAGTAGCTAACTAAACTAGTGTGGTGGAGTAGCTACTATAACAGTGTTCCTTTGGAAGGAAGCGTTTCGTACAGTGTTTGGGGTTGTTGCTATTAAAAATAAATAAAAACTGTTCCTACTGGTCTACTAGTACTTGTGCCTCTTATTTTGATGATGATGCGCTTCTTGTATCTGAATTCTTCAAAGTTGATGGAAATCGATGACAGGCGACGCGGCAACTGCTGGATGTTGTACTGTGGACTGGGTGCTGCTGCTGACCATCACCAGTACTACTTGATGATCAAGGACGGAGTGAATATGTTTCCGGGTGGACGGTACAAATAAAATTGGACCCTTCTTCAAAGCCTGAACCTTAATGCGTCTGTCACTATCATTATTATGAATCAATATTCCTCTTCTCAAGATTCAACGCATCGTTGGAATGATATTTGGATGGTATCTGTCCCTCTTTCCTCTTTCTCACTACGTACTCTACCATCATCATCAGACATATTACACACTAAACACAAACAGCCCCCAAATTCCAATCAACTTTGAAACATCGCGATACCAGGTAGTAATAAGAGTCAACAAGAAATCCCGTAAAGAAAAAATTGTTTGCTTCTTTTACAGTTTTACAACGTAGACGGTACATGGAGTCTACACAGGCAGTCACACACACACACATACACACATACACACATACACACATTCCCACCATCAAGGGGAGCTCCAGGAGAGAGAGAGAAGAAAGAAAGAAAGAAAGAAAGAAAGAAAGAAAGAAAGAAAGGCCAACATCGCACGAGACAGGATTGAAAGAGTATAGTGGTTTGCAGCAATTACTATTACAATTACTTTCCATACCGATCCGAGCAGGTAATCAAAACATTTTGGTGGTGAAGAAACAAAAAAAACTAATTGAAATAGTTGATTCAACCCAAAACAAATCTTTTTTAAAATCTTTTCACATCATCTTTGAAAGGCCATGACAAACCAACCAAACGAATACAGCAGCAGCAGCAGCAGCAGCAGCAGCAGCAGCAGCAGCAATAACAACCACAACAATGACAATGAATGCGATAAATCTTCACTTGATTCATTCGCACACCTTCCAGCAACCAATAACAGTATCAACCCATCAGTGGCATCCAACATTTTTCCTACTTTCATTATTTCTTCTTCTTCTTCTTTGCACGGGCGGAATCGACTCAGACAACGATGTCATAATGATGATGACAATGACAATGATGGTGTTGTTGACGACAACAATGATGATTATGATGGCGAGAATAATAATAATATTAATAATAATAATGGTAGTGTCTCCAAAACGACCACCTCCATCATCCACAGCAAAATGAACTGCAACAGCAAGTGCAGTAGCAATGAGGATGATGGCGATGATAATAATCATGATGATGATGATGATGATGGTCGTCCAAAAGACATTGCAATATGCCATTCGAAAGACCTATCATCCTCCACATCACACTTTTTGCCGAATGATACAAGCAACAACAAGCAACCATTAAAACTACTACCTCCACGGGCACCTCCCATCTTTCCTCTGTGGACACGATTTACGGAAGATTGGATTCATGCCAATATTATCAAAGTGATTATTTTTCTCAGCCGTGTATCTTCGAAGAATCCCTATTGGACCATAACAGCCGTCGTGACGATATCACTGGCTTTGGCTGTTATAGGGTGTGCTACCAATTTAGTGATTGTTTTTGATCACGAAGATATTTTTACACCAGCCAATTCCTTACCGTACCAGCACGGGAATTGGATTTACCAGCACGGTGGATTTGAAGATTCGAGTGATGTTACACTCATCATTCATTCGGATGGGACCAATATTTTGCACAAAGATGCCATGCGACGGACCTTTGTAGCACTCGATACATTAAGAGATACACCCGGTTACAAAGAACTGTGCGCTACGTCATCATATCTGAACTTGCGGAACAAAAACGATTGCTGGATTTGGAGTACAACACAATTTTGGAATCATAATCTCACAAAGTTCGAGAATGAGGTAACAACGGACGAAGATTTAATTCGCATCCTTTCGCAAGAAGAATTTGCCGACGGAACACCTGTTTACCGAGAAGCATCGTTTGGCAAGTACAAAAACAGTACAACCGAATACTATTACTACAATGAAGAGAAGGGACGGAACCAAACATTGGATTTGTTGACCTACACTCCCACCTTTACTGTTAGCGTCGGATTACCTGATACACTGCAAGGTGAATACTTTCAAGAAGTGGCACTGGAAAGACTCAAGGAGCTCAAATTGAGTTGGGCCTTGGAAGATGCCGATACCAATCCGACGGGTGTGAAACTTGAATTCTTTACTGTGTATGCCTACCTGTTAGAGTACGAGAGAGCTCTCATGAACGATATGCCCCTCGTTCCACTCACATTTTATGTGATGCTACTCTTTACCTGTGTGGTCTTTCACCGACTTGGACTCGCATCTGGTAAATCTCCCAATGGCAGAGAGCCGTCACGTTTCTCGTTGGGAATATTGTCTACTCTGACCATTGGCTTGAGTCTCATGTCGGGATACGGTCTCATGTTCTGTGTTGGAATACCATTTACCAACCTGGCGCAAATGATTCCTTTCATTATTCTGGGTGTCGGCCTTGATGACACGTTTATTATAACCGGAGCCTATTTCCGCAAACTTGCAGAAGAAAACGCTCTCGAATCATGTGGCGTTGGCGACGGTAACGAAGATGACGATAGTGAACGAGACGAAAATGCCCTCATAACGCAACGCATTGAAGAAGTAATGGAAGAGGTAGGCTTGAGTATTGCTCTAACAACAACCACGACAACATTCGCCTTTTGCCTAGGCTGTTTTTCCACAATCCCTGGAATCCAATGGGTATGTCTGTACGCCAGTGCAACAATTTCCATTGACTTTATCTACCAGATTACCATTTTTGTGGCATTTCTGACGTTGGACGAAAGACGAATCATAGCATCGCGTCGGCGAGCGAAAGAAGAGGGACGGTATTTATATATTGCCAACATTTATGCCGAGTTTCGGAGTCACCGTCCTGGCTGTGAAAACCTGCAAATAGATGACCCCAAACAAAAGCTTTTTACCCAAAGGATGATGCGATGGTATGCCAATCAGCTGATGCGACCAAGCATCAAGGTACTGGTGCTGGTAGTTTTTTCGGGACTTCTTGCCCTCTGCGCCTATAAAACGACCCAGCTAGAGCAAAAGTTTGATGTCGCCGACTACGTGCCCGCAGATTCGTACACCAAAGAATTCTTTCCCGTTTGTAAGTTCAAATGAACATAATCGATGGATTTTAATTGTTGTTTACGCGCGCTTACTTTTTTCTGTTCTCACGTTGTTACTTTTGACAGTGGATGAATTTTCCAGCATTAAAATGTCAATGACGGTTTATTTTCGAAACGTAAATCAGTCAGATCCTTTGATTCAGCAGGAGATGCGAGACTATATTCAAGCGCTTTCAGAGCTTCCTCAAATTCAACAGCCTCCCGATTTTTGCTGGGTCCGTGACCTTCATGCCTATATGACTGGAGAAGCAACAAGCGACGTGGACGAAGAAGAGAAGCGGGATGCAGAAATGATTGCGGATGCTATTCGTGGTGAAAATAGAACATTCACCGAACAGCTAGATGTAGCTCTGGGCATTCCAGTCATTCGTGATGTATTTGGCAGTGATATTGTGAGAGATGCCGAGGGCAACATTGTGACTTCCAGGTGCTACCTGTTTGTAAGACACATTGATCTCAATAGCATTCATGAACAAACGTCACTGCTTTATGCACAGCGTGAATTCGCAGCAAATAATCAGCCACAGATCACAGCTGGGACCGAGGAGCTTTCCTTTTTCAACTTTGATGACTTATTTTACTACTGGGAGCTGGTAAGTAGTGGTAGCCTAGATTGGGTTTATATTCATTGCTGAATTTGACTCTTCTTTCTCACGTTAAAGTTCTCTCTACTTGTCCTTCAGTACACTGTGGCTGTTGATGAGCTAGTTTTTACGACAATATCTGGAGTTATTGCAGTCAATCTGGTTGGTTTCTTGCTCATCCCACACTGGACAGCTGTCATCTTTGTCTTCCCAATCATTATAGTCTTGTACTTTTTCCTACTTGGAACACTGCAAATGTGTGGTATCTTCATAAATGCTGTCACATATGTTACCATTGTTATTGCCATTGGGCTCCTGGTGGATTTCTTGATGCATATTCTGTTACGCTACTACGAAACCAGTGGAACTACAAGAGAGGAAAAAGTCAAAGAGACACTGGAAACTATGGGAGCATCCATGCTCATGGGAGGCTTTACCACATGGCTTGGTGTAATTCCACTATCTCTCAGCTCCACTGAAATCTTTAACACCATTGTAAGTTTTAGAAACAGTGAGGGTTGGAAGGGTTTGTTTGCTTGTTATTCACAATACACCAGATTGACTTACAAATGCTTGCTTCCTCTGATTTTGGTGCGCATTATAGTTCATTGCTTTCATGGCAATGGTATCTTGGGGATTGTTAGTGAGTTTGCTTTTGATGCCAGTCATTTTGTCAATGTGTGGACCTATTGTGTGCACGATAGGACCTCGTGAGACTAGAAGTCAACAGATGCATGCCAAACTTCAACATAAGGCTGCTAAACTTACTGCACTTTGCCCACTGCCAGAGTAATGACTGCAAAGATGAGCAGAAGACTCTCCGACAAGTTGACCAGGGTTGGCAGCATGCATTTTTGAAACCTTTTTTTGAGTCTACTAGTAGTACGTAGTAAAAAAAAATTGAACATCTAATTTACGGGGATCACAACTATGGCGCCCGCAGGGCGCCAAGGCCACCCGAAGGCAACCATTGGCACCCCGAAGGGTGACATAGTTGATCACAACCGGAC
>Ga0100402_1001457_pt1 | contig 27339 bp, 21 predicted proteins | sample CryGeyme20150102_FD_80419 | JGI IMG/M metagenome (GOLD analysis project Ga0100402, IMG submission 80419) | Groundwater microbial communities from Crystal Geyser aquifers in Utah, USA - Crystal Geyser metaG 2015-0102 | ecosystem: Environmental > Aquatic > Deep subsurface > Groundwater | place...
GGCTGCCAGTTGTTAATAGTTGAGATCGAGCGGTGGTGTTTCGGCTGTCCCTCCTTCTCTTGTCTTCTCACGTCTATTTCTTTTTTGCTCCTTGGTTCTCCCAGTGTCGTGACACTCGGAAATAATAATCATTTTTTTTAACAATGTCCACACCCGTGCCTCTTTACATGGGAAGCACCAAATATCACATCCAATGGGCCTTTTACTGCAGAATACCATCGGGTATGCGTTGTAATTTGTTCTATTGTTGTTTTGGTCAAAATAAGTCGTTTGTTAGCAAGAAAAGTCTTCCACGTGCATTTGGCTCTCTGAGGACAACTCCACGTCATATTCCCCCTTGGAAGACGAATGCCTGTAATGATTGGCCGATGTTTCCTTCATTGAACAGTTTCTGAGGTGAAGAACACCAGGAACGAAGTCAACGCCATTGTCGTCATCCTCACCATCAGACACTTCCGAAAGAGCCAATTGCTGTTTGATTGCTGAGGTTTCGTCAGCACAGTCGTCGTCTGGCGAAATTCGTCCTTCGAATATGAGACCAGGATGGTTCTGGACAAAAATGAAAACGGACAAGGTGGAGCTGAAAATAGCAACGGCTCCCATCAAACGAAAGGCACCCACATAGGATAGTTGTCGAAAGCCAAAAGTAAAGGCAACAGCGCCGACGTTCCCGCCCGCCCCGACAATTCCAGAGATACTGCCTGTAATGGGAGGATCTACGTATGGTACAATACCATAGCTGGATCCTTCTGCCATTTGAACAAACAGACTGAACATGGACATGACCACAATAGCAGTGGCCAAAGACTTCGTTGTACTGAAAACCAAGATGAGACTTCCTTCCATGAACAGCAACAGTGTTTGCACAAAGAGCCGACCTCTCATACCCGCCTTTTTGTTGCCAAAATCACTGCAGAAACCACCCAGTCCTCTTGCAAAGATATTCATAAAGCCAAAGATACTGGCAATGGCGGCTGCTGATTCAGTGCTTTGACCAAACTCGTCTCGAAAGTAGAGGGCGACCGCATTGTTCATTGTCATTTCCACGCCAAAACAGCAAGCATACTGGACAAAGAGCAACCAGCTGTTCACGTTCTTCAGTCCACTCATGAAAGAATTCCCCATATGAACATCTTTCATTTCTCCTTGTCGTTTCAGTTGTTTGTAGTTGCCTCTAGGTGCATCGTCGCTGATAAAGAACATTACAATACCCGAAACGAAAGCTATAACCGCGGGAACAATAGAGACAGTCCTCCATGCCTGTTCCGCAACTTCTTCGTTCGTCACACCTTCGCCTTGTGAAAACAACCACTTAAATAACGGAAACAGCAGAGATCCCATGATAAGTTGTGCTACTGCGGCTCCAAGATTACCCCATCCGGCTGCCACAGCATTGGCAGTTCCAACGACATCCTTGGTAAACATACCAGAGCACCAGTACTGGCACATGACAAAAGTGCCACCGGCAAAGCCAATAAAGAGGCGACACACGGTCAATCCAGTGGCAGTCTGGACAAGACCGGTACAAGCGGTAGGGATGGCAGCAGCACACAAGACCAACATGTAAAGAATGCGAGCTCCGTACTTGTCGCACAGAGGCCCTAGGAGAAATCTCATGAGGATCGTACCGCCAACTCCGGCAATGCTTGATTCCCAGATCTGCTCGTCGGTTATGTCCAACGAATCGCGAATCTCTCCCAGAAGGGGAGCCGCGGCAAACCACAAGTTAAACGCTATAAAGTATCCCCACCCTGTTGTGGCAAAAGAACGTCAACAAAAGTAAATTAGTTTCAGATACACCAAAAACTGTGACACGAATTTTTATTGTACATGAAAGTAATACTTACATGCACAGTGGAATGCTCTCATGTGAGGTCTGGCAACGCTGCAAAATTTGATGTGTGTCGCTTTGTCCTCTTGGTCAGGGTCTATAGTCAAGTCGTAGACTCGTCGAGTAGTGCTAATGAGATCCTCGGCTTGACTACTGTCAAGACAATCATCGCCGTCCCGGCTGCAGGAACTGTTTGTACCATCCAATATTTGAGTATCATCGTTCGACTTCGTCGAGGGATTCTTGCTGGTGTCGTCGTTGTCATGGTCGTGTGTTAATGCTTGTAGGACTGCCGATGCTTCGTGACTATTTACAGTAGTGATAATCTGGGATTCTCCACGAGTGAATAGCTGATTCGAGGACATCTTGGATACCAGTAGTTTCTTGGCAATCTATCTATTCAGCCAGGTCAAGTTCTTGATACGAAAAGGCAATTTCTTCGCAAAGGATACCTTTCGGAAAGCACTTGTATACTTGTATATTGAAATGACACGGCAACTGTTAATGTTTGAAGGGCAAAAAGGCTGTGCTGCTCTTTAACTTCGGCAGGTACATAAAAGACTAAAAGTGAGAGTTTAATAGCGTTGCAATGGACTATCCAAAATCCAAATAAATACACAAAGCAACTCGTCGAAAATACTGTGAAGAGTTGAGGTTTCCTCCAGATTTTGTGAGCATAAATTTTTTCATCCACTCGCTCATCTAATGTTAGCGTAGACCATCCAGTGACAGGATCGCTCGGTCCCTTGCAGTCCTCAGCATTCTTTGAAAACTACGTGGACACAGGATCAAGTATCCAGAAGAGAAATCTAGGAAGTGAGCGTTGAATATGGTACTTAAGAGTCCTGTTCTTAATTCGTCCCGCGCTGCTTCTTCTCTGGCCAGTTCTGCTTAAGTTCTTTTGATCACTATGCTGTCGTTGCATTGGACTTTGCCGTTGCACTGATTTGACGACAGACAAATTCGATCGGAAATAAAACGACAACAGGTGGAGATGCATTATTAGAATTTCTATAAGTCAATACTTCAGCACAGATGGAATGACGCGCGTAAGCGTCGGTGTGCAGGCAATATTAATTCCAGCATGATCCCGCCGCGAATAGGCTTCAGTCGTTGGAACACTTGGATGTTGTACTGGTAGATGTTGATTGTTGATGGACGTGGCGAAAGGCGAAAACAGGACGAGGGAAAAAATGCTGAAAGAATCGAAAATAGTCAATATTATTTCTTCTTTTAAACTGTATTTTCAAGTCTGTCACCCTAAGTGCTCATCGTTCGGAAACGGTAAGCGTTCTTTTTGGTTCTATGTCATCGAGTTCTGGAGGGCAGGCATTGACGCTCCAGCACGAGACTTTCGTTTTTCTTCTGGCATGGACTCGGACAAGAGGGAAGGATCGAAGGATTCTTCGCTGTCGTCCAAATTCTGCCCGTTAGTTTGAGTAGCCAGACCACCCCGAGGGGCATTCTTGGGGAGGCCTGACTTTCTTTGCTTTTGACGCTGTGCACTTGCGCGGAGGGTCGAAAGCGATTTGCTGCGTCGCTCTCGTCCTGAGTGCTTCTTCCAATCAAAGGGCGCGTCTGCCGTGCATTCTGTTCCGTCCGTAGTCTGAGACCTCGTTGGGGTTGTTTTCTTTCTTCGCCTTTTCTTGACGCCATTTTCGGCAACCTGACCCTTCCCGCTATCGAAAACAGACGATGATCTGCGATGATTTCCGTGATTTCGCCGGACGACGAGCTCAGGTTTGACAGCGCTAGATGATTCCGCAGCTCTTAACTGCTGATCAATATCCGCATTTTCGCCACCGTCACGGTTTCCGTCATTCAATCCTATTTGTTGCAATGCTGCAAAATCTAATTGCGCAAAGGATTTCATCAAATGAAGATCAGGAACCTCATCCTCCGTTGCGTCCATGGTCAATTCGTTAGTACTAGTTTTCTCGTTGTTTTCGAGAGCTAAATGGCTGTCATTCACATCGCCGCGATCAAATTCTTTCATTGCTTGTTGCATGTTATTCGCCGTCTCCAGAATAGCCCGATCGACACTACCAAAGGATTCATTGTCCCCCAAAAGTGTCATACCTTTGGGAACTTTATCCGCCTTCTTTGTTTTGAAACGCAAACCTCCCAACAACGTTTTGCCTCCTTTCTTACTGCTAGCAGTAACACTGGGTGTTGCAACGGAAGAATGAGACTCACTAAAAGATTCGTCATTGTTGGTGTGATCGTCATCGTCCATATGAATGTCGTTCTTGCTATTGCCTCCCTCTGATGGTTTTTCTTTGACTTTGAGTGACAACCGTCTTCCCATACGTTTGGCAAGGCTTCCCAATCCTCCGCCACTGCTTTTTGCTGTCGGCGCCAATGGCGAGTATAAGGATGCGTCCATGGTATCTTGGCAATAACTGGTGTGAGGTTCATCCATGTACTCCGAGCTATCCATGGTGGCATCTGGTTCCAATGTCGTTAGTAGCTGCTCGTCATCTCTTTTAACCTTTTTATCCTTGTTGGTACTGCCACTCAATTTTCCTTTGACCCGGCTTGCCAATGATTTCTTCTTTTTAGTTGTGGTTGTGGTTGTGGCTGTGGTCGACCCAGCTGCCAGAGATGGTGATTGTGGATCATTTAAACTTGTCTTGGTAGATTCGCTTCCGGTAGTGCTAAAAGAATCTTGTAGTTCTTGTTCCTTGCCGGCGAGATATTGTGGAGCATTGTTGTTGTAAGCCGACAACAAACAATTGAGAGATTGATCCAAATCCACAGGTTTCTTGCTCGGAGGACGACTTCCATTTTCTTCTCTTTCTTCTTTTTCAGCTTCCTTCTTCATGGCCGATTTCTTCTCTTCCTCCTCCTCGTGCTGCTGCTTTGCCGGTCGACTACTACTCCTGGCGTGTGTCCTGATAGTGCTATCATGGCGACGTCTATGTTGATGATGTTGATCAGAACCATCTCGAATGGCTTCTTCCTTGGCACTCACAGTTCCTCGACGATCATTGCGCGGAAATTTAGAAGCTTCTTGTTGCTGTTGCTGTTCGCTGCGTTTAGAAGATTGCTGCTGCTGCTGCTGCTGCTGCTCGCTGGTCACTATTTTGGGATCCAAACGAGATTTTCGGCTGCTTGATTTCGCATCTCTAGAAGCGGATCGTGTTCGACTACGACGTTGTGTTGGTTTGGTCGTCGGTGGTCCTATTGTTGTTGTACCAGAGCATCGATGAGAACGAGATTTAGAGCGACGAGAGCCTGCTGATTGTTGCGAATCGTCCATATCATTTCTTTGTGATCGTTCTGGACAAACTTGATGGCGCCGCGAAATACTGCTGCTACTGCTGCTGCTAGTGGTCTTGGCAAGTTTCACATGGACATCAGTGGTACTGCTGTTGCTACTGCTATGATGATGATGGTGTCTTCGTAAAGAAGCATCACGCATTCGCACGGGGCTGCTGCTGTCAAGGTGATCGTTGCTGCCGCTACTATTGACCAGTCGGCGAGACGATCCTTCCTGTCGACCACTGGGATGATTCATACTACTGTTGCTGTTGTTCTTGTGACTATGCCGTCCTTTCGACGAGGATTTGGATCGTGGTCGTCGACTGCTACTGTTGCTAGGATCTCGTCGTCTTTCTTCAGTATCTTCTCCGGGTGGCGTTTGATGAGATTCATCTTCTTCCTTACGGGTCGAATTTTTGCTCATGAGACGACTGCGACTGGATGATCGCCTGCGGCTAGTGCTGCGGGTGGTGGTGGTGGTGGTGGTAGTGGTGGACATACGTGTCGATTGAGACGATTTGCTGCGATGAACTCGACTGCGTCGATTTTCTCGTTCCTCTTCTCGTCGTTGACGCTGCGATGTACGAGATGAGGTAATGGAATGACAAGCACTTGAAACTTCCTCGGCACCTTGGTACGGTAATTTTTGGGTAGCATCTAGCTTCAACAATTGTGCTGGAAGTAACTGTCCACTTCGACGGCGGTTTCGACCACTACAAGCAGAAGCTGGAAGAGAACTTGAAAGGCTGGCACGTCGTTGATGTTTTACTTCGTCATCAACTTTGCGATTGTTGAGACTTTGCAACGATTGACTCATTTCGGCAACGCTCAATTGAACCGAAGTTTCATCGTCGCCTTCTTCTTGTTGTCGGATCAAACGACTGCCCGCATGGCCACCAACAAGTCGAAGGTTCATCAAGGATGAATTCTTATCGGTGCCAGTGTTGCTGGATGTTCCGTCTGAGGTTTTGTTGCGTCTCGGTAAGCGTTGCTGTTGCTGTTGCTGTTCGTGGCCACGCTGCTCGCGATGATCCTTGCTGCTACTGCTTCGTCGTGTGCGCCGTCCGCTACTACGAGGATCGTTGGTTGGTAGCATGACCTTGCTGGAGACGGGAGCCACAACCAATTCTTCCATGACACTTGCAGGACTACTGGCTTCACCGCTCACAAGAGAATTTCGTCGTTGCTTGGTACCAGAAGAAGAAATAGTATTACTGTTGTAATGATGAGGATGGGTGCTAATGGTAGTAGCTGTTGTTGCTGTGACCATCTTCTACTTTCCTCTGTTTCGATTGTTAATTGTTGCTGACTGCTATCGCTGGTCCTGATACTCGGTTATTGATCACCCCTGGGTTATAAGTTATAAGTTACTCTACAAAAAGCCGAAGGCTAACAAGAAACTGGGTTTTGCACATGCGTAATGCGTAAACCAAGAAAAACAGATACTTGAAAGCAGAGCAAGATTGATTACTACTCTATTAGTACAGTAGTATGATACTGCTGGTTGCAGTGGCCTGGTTTGTTGGCATTACAAAGTAAGATGTCGCGGTTAGAGTACCTGGCACACGATTAAGTGACCAAAATGCACTTGATTTAAAAGTCGAGTAAAATTTAATAAATACTACCTGGTACTACTATACAATTAGCCAATAATGACTTAACAAACAAGAATTGTGGTCATGGCTTTCCTGAATGGATGCGAGGTGATGGATGGTTGGATAGCACCGAAGTCTGGAATAAACGAAAATAATGCTCCCTTTCGTACTGTAGAGTCGAGGGCCTGCCTCAGTCGTGACGTATTACTACTACTCGGAGTACTAGTTACCAGGTAGTATGTGCTCGGGCCTCAACAAGCCGTGATAATAGTACTGTGCAGCCGAGCAGGTGGAAAACAACGAGCAATTTCAGCGTGGACGCTTCTTTAAATGACACCACCGCGCAATCACACCTCTACACATCCCTCCTAAAGAAATAAACGGGAAATGCAACATCAAAAGAAATATCTAACGCGAGCCTACATTACGACTGTCTATAGGTAAAGCGGCTATGTACCTTCCTCCTCTTTCCTCATCTCCTTTGGCCAAACCTCCCACGAAGGCCGCAGGCTTGCTTTCGCAATAGCCACAGCCACATCTCTCTAGTACTCGCTAGCTAGCGGGTACGCGCTCCTTGTTGTCGTCTTCATTCCGAAGAGACTCCTTTGCTTTGAGAAACGCCTTGTCCGTGAGGCGGACAACGCTGCCCTTTTCGTTTTGCTTTTTAACATTCTCGGCATATCCCAAATCTTTGAGTTGCTGCAATGCATAGCTAAAGTAAGCACCAGTGTCACTAATGCCCAACAATTTTGCCAGTTCCTTTCGCGACAGACCGTGTTCACCATCAATCGTCTCCTTCTTTCCTTGATAATCTTGGAGCAAAAGATCAAAAATTTGTTCTCCACGCTGGTTCATGAGTTTGCATTTGATGTAGTCGTGAAGGTCGTCGTTGGATTCGAACGTTTTGTTTGTTTTAGCCTTGCTTTTCGCCATGACTTCCTTCAGTTCGTCCGTGGATGCTTCCTTACGGCCTCGTTTGGTCAGGTAAAATCTACTGGTAAAAAAGGAAGCATCAGGCTCTAGTTTTTCCGTCAATCCGTTAGTGTGAAGATCCTTCCAAGCATTGCGCCACTTGGTGTTGCGATCGTTCATCCCCAAACGGCTCAAAATGTCTGCAAACGACAAAGACTCAGTTTCGTTATTGCTGCGCTCATCAGCTTCGTCGTCATCGTTGTTCAGGAGATACTGCTCCATTAATTGACCCAGCAATACATCCCGCGGCGTGCCTTCCGTCTTGGCCTTGAAAGCCAAGGCGCCAGATCCTGTCTTGCTTCTCATAGCACGTGCTTTGGTCTTAGAGATGGCCCTGGATGCTTTGCGCTTTACCATTTTTGATTTTGTTTGAACTTAGATTAAATGAGATGGATATGAGTGCAGTCAATGTTGTGGTTTTGTAATGTTGTGGAGCCATCGAGGCATAAAAAAAGCACGGAGTCGCTCATCCTTCCACGCTAGCTAGACGATGACGATGTAGCGAACCACTGGAAGTCAGTTACACACACCACTTCCTCTGTAGATCTATTATAGTGCTTCATAGTAGAGATACCAGACGAAGGGCGGATCTTGTCACGATGATTGGAGTTACGCTATGAATCATGATCAAAACTCGATGCAAGCTTCATCGTTTTGTGGTTTCGTTCCGTGCACTAACCCAGAAGTACGTATAACTATAACGGTACAAGACACAGATTTCAACAATGTCGCACAATTGCAAACAATCAGCTGTCGTATCTCTTCTTTGTGTTATCGGAACAATTAGCAGAATCCCCTTCGTTGCAATTGGAGTGAGGCGGACCTTAGCCTGCAGCAAGAGAGCAGAAGTGTCGCAGTCGTGCAGTAAGTTGCAGAACTACTATCATCTATCATGGAAATAAAAGACAACCTTTTAATACCGAGGATTGCACAAAAGACACCAATCACATACTGCAAATAAAACATTTTTTGGATAACTCAAGAGTGCTAGAATTTGTTATACTACGTTCTACCTCCAAAAAGAATCGGATCACAGATCACAGTAGTAAGAAGAGACTGAAAAACATTCACAACATGATATTAGAGAAAATGAAAGTTTATGTGAAGCTCGCAAAAATTAATAGAGCATCAGCCCCTGGAGAGTTTGAAAAAGAGAGAGGACAGGGCTTCGTGTCCATCATATATTCCAAATGATGTTGGCACAGAGACATACATACGCACTTCAGACTTCAGAGTGCACGTCTCGTCTCATTTATACGACTCCCCAGAGAGCCACCTTTCGCGACATGTTTTCATCTTTCTAAAAGGCAAAGCATCCTGCGACGATAGCAGCAGCCGTTACCATGGAGATTCTTCCACCAGCAGAGATATCTTCATCAGCAGTTTCATCAGTTTCGGGGTCAGTCCCATTCACGTCCATGTCGATGGGCATGTCCATATCGGTCTCTTCCATTCCCATGTCAGAGTCGTCGTGGTCTTCTGCCATCGTCGTGTTTGTGTGTCCTTCGGCATTAACAATACTGACCATGGCCAAGGCTCCAACGAGCATCATTAGAAATTGAACAAACTTCATTTTATTTTTTATTTGCAATACTGTTTAGTAGTAATTGAAAGGTGTTTAATTGGATGGATGCAGGTGCAGGTGAGCAAATAAAAAATTATGGAGGAAATATCTGGTTCGTGGGAAAAGTGAGAGGAGGTTGTGACTCGCAACGCAACAAGAAGACGAATTTGAATTTTTTTAAAGGGCGGCCCTGCGATGTTTTCATGAGTACTAGTAACCTAACGCACTGTCACTGTCTAACGTCAGTAGTCTTTTCTTTAAAGAAGCTATTTCAAAGATAAAGGAATATTGTGTGACACGTTCTGGAATTAGCTTTACAATATTTAGGGATCGATAGCGCTGGAAAGTTTGTCTCTTCCGGACAAACTTCCGAGTAGTCTAGCGGAGTCGTACCTGGCACGAGTAGACTACGTAAAAATAAGAATGACATCACGTTTGAAAACCCGGGTAGCCTGCTTCAAGTTTCGTGTTGGTTTTTTAACAGGGAGACCCGCTTTCTCTAGAAGTAGCGGAAACAAGCTTCGTCACAGATCCACACTAAATGGAGGAGTAGAGATAGTTTCGGTTTTACGATCGAAGACCGCCGTTCAATCCTTCCCGCCCGACCAATGACAGCTTAACATTCGCTCCGACTATATATTTATGTCATTTCAAAGTCGATTACAGTATTTAGTAACAATAAATGTGCTACTCCTATTAAAAATACTGAACGGATAGTATTTAGCACCTGACTTTGTGGCCGAAAACGATCCGTTTCCGAACAATCATGCAAACAACGTTAGTTGATCTGTATTAATAGTCTAGTAGTACTAGGTCTGCTATAATTCAACGACTACACCATTGTTGCTGCTATCAGTACTTTCAAGTTAAGATGAAGTTTTCTCGTATGCTACTGCTTCTGGCGCTCATGTGCATGACCGTGAACGTCATTCATGCCCAAGGAGCCGACAAGGACGCCGAGGTTGTTGAAGATGACAAGGAGGCCGTCACTGAGGAACCAACTCCAGCTCCCGTGGACGAACCAGCAGGAAATGATGATAAGGATGCCGCTGCAGACGAAGAAGATAAGAATGCTGCTGTTGAACCAGAAGCGACTGATGCTACTGCTGACGTAGAGGAAGAAAACGATAAGAATGCCGCTGCAGACGCAGAGGAAGAAGACAATGAGGCTGATGTTGAAACAGAAGTAACTGATGCTGATGCAGACGTAGAGGAAGAAGACAAGGACGCTGACGTTGATGCTGTTGCAGACATTGAAGATGATAAGGACGCTGGAGACAAAGATCAAGTGGATGAACCCATTGGCTCGGCCGGATGCCCCAGTGTTGGTGCGAATTTTACCTGTGAAGAATGTTTGGAATCGGGTTGCGCGGTTGCCGTAAACCAGTGCTTGAGCGGGTGCGACGTCATTGCCGATGCCCCCTGTTGGGATCTTGCCAGTCCTGGCAATGCCAATAGTACTGCGGAGGAATTGTGCATGATGATTGCTGAGCGTGAGGCCGATGTTGAAATTTGTAGTAAGTTGCTTGTTCCGACGTAGCTTATCGCTGTGTTGTATGCTTGCTTTTTCAAGGTTTCTTTGGATACGTCGCTCACCAAGGATGACGGATTTATTCTTGTGAAATTCCTTCCCACAGATGGAGAGGACCTTACAGACTGCGAAACTTGTACTTCCACTGTCTTGAGCGATGGTGAAAGTGTCTGCTCTTGGTATACTGTTTTGGGAGATACCACGAATGGATTTTGTTCCACGGGCGGATGCGACATGATGGGCAACTGCCCTGTCGGAACCTGTGACGCATCGGGACCTGGTGAAGAAGTTACTGCTGGTGGGGGACCATGTAACGGATTTGCCGATTGCGAGCCATGCTTGAACAGCAGAATGGATTGTGCCTGGATTGCAAATAGTTGCCAACTCAATTGCGATATGATTGCCGACGCTGCTTGCTACCACCCTGCCAATTTCCCTAACATGACTGGACCTGAAATCTGTGCCATTGCTGCCGAACCTGTTGATAGTCCCACGGACGGAGGTATGGACACGGAGGATGATGCCATGGAAGAGGCGCCTGAGACTGATGCCTCGGAAGAGGCCCCCGCTGGAACATCTGACGCTCAAACTGAGACGGCCTCTACTGAGGCCATCAGTGCTTCATCCCAGCTCGTATATGGTGCCGTTGCTGCCCTTTCGGCTGCCTCTGCTCTTTTCCTGACGGTTTAAAACACTGTTACTTAAGGCTTTGGTTAATCATGGAATGCTCTTTGTCAAACCAAAGGGGAAAACGGCTGCATTCCGACTCTATTTGAAAATAGACAAAAGAATTGTCTGGCTTTACTTGTGTATGGGATATAAATACTTTTTAAGACATTACGGCAGTTTAAATGCACTGATAAGATGTGAGGTAGCTCTATTTTTGATTTTGTCGAATTCTCGTCGGTTTAGGCACTGGTGGCAGCAACGGTGTTGCCAAGAACGGCGGTCGAAACAAGCTGGTCGCCATTGGCAAGTGCCAATGCAAAGACCTTACTTCGCGCAGTCAGTTTCTTGTACCTGTTTTTCAACAACTTCGCTCGTTGATCGTTGCCCACTGGCAGCATCTTCATGGACTTTTGAGAATCTAATACTTGTTTTACCACATAATCACGGTGCCGCTTCATGTCTGCCAAAAGCTTCTTCTCCATTCCCCGGCCCTTGCTATTGACCAATTCGAGGAGTTCTTCATCAGATAGCTCCAGGGCTTCTGCATTCACCAACGCACATTTTTCCCAAACGCTATCGAGACGTTGGATGTAGGGGTGGACAGTGTCAGAATCGCCAAATCTGTAGCATGTCTCTTCAACATCATCGGCAATCGAAACCTTGTCCTTGTACGTCAGATAAAGGCGATCCTTTTCTGTGGATTCCATGGGAGGCAGAGCGTGGATGGCATTGCTGTCTAGATCAAAGATAACTCTTCGATTTTGAGACGATCGTGATTTGCTAAAAGAACTGCTTAGAGTTCCACGAAACCGGGAAAAGGCATCCTGTTTGGCCTTGGCTGATTCTCTTGAGATGGTCGATTTGATAACACTGGAATCTGTGCTGCTCATGCTAGGAGCGGGAGAAGTTTGAGCCGTCATATTGTTTCGTCTTCTTTTTTCTATGAAACTGTAGGATTAGCCAGGGCCAGGGTATTTGCCTAATTTTCCACTAGTTTCCATGGTCATAGAAGGCTTGGTCTTGAATCTAATATTATTTATTGAAAAGACCGTGCTGGCATTTGAAAATCGAAACTGCCCGAGTATCAAATCGTACTATTCCTTGCTGGTTTTAAATGGTACCGGTAGCTAACCAACTACAGTCAAATAAAAATATTATTCTGTCATCAGTAGCCTACTACCGTACCTTATTACCTGGTACCTGGTACAGTACCAGGTACCTGGTACTAGTCACACGGGCGAGTGAAGGAATACATTCTTTAGTACTAAAAATACTATGAAACGTCCTATTCCTTATCCGGGTGGATCTAAAAAAAACCATGCACTCAATCTACAACAGCTGAATGAGACTAGACTAGTCTAGTCTAGTCTAGTCTAGTCAGCATGGTGGCGTAGGGGCCTTGGGCTTGAGGTCATCTTTCGACTCTCAGTGCCGTCGAGTACTTTCACAAGTAACTACAATATTCAGTGTACTCCAGTAGCAAGTCTGCGGCAATGGCGTAAAAATGAGCGCAACAGGGCAGCACCAATAGCCTTTTGCGCAAGTGTGAACCCGTCAAATTTCACCCTCCATCGCCTTGGCTGTGAGCGCTAACTGAACACTGGATAGAACTGTGCCTAAGGAGGAGATTGCTGAACTTACTTCCAGTTCCAGCAATAAACATGAACAAAAGCTCTGACTAATATAGTTCTTGAGATGAGTAGAGTAAGCTAATTACACATTACAAAGACATCAGCACATGCTACAATAGGAGGAATAATCAACATGCCGCAAGCCGTGGACCATAAATTTCTATGGTTGAAACATTCGCTGTTTTAATCGCTTGTAACCATAACATCGTAGATGATGTCATTCTCGATGTAGTAGACAACAACCACTTTATCTCCAACAAATATTCCTTCCGACGAGGATTCTTGTAGACGTCTACCACTTTGGGACGCCAGGTGAGCCTTTCCAGCTGCCATAGCCGCAGCCAAACCTTCCTCGCTCAACGGGAGCGTGTACGAAATTTCAACATTGGCTGTGTTTGCTCCTTGAGATAGGGCGGCGGCAGTGCACTGGCAGGAACTCGCAAAGTCAGCTTCTGTGAGAGTATCTGCTTGGCTGTAGTCGACGGTGTATCCCAGATCTTGCAGAGTTCCCGCTGTGATTTTTGACAACTTCAATTTAGGACCGAAAAATCCAGTGTTTGTTGGTTCCATAAGTTCATTTCCGCGAAAGCAGCCCGAATCCCAATGCGCGCAGGCCACAGGTTCCATTGGGACAGCTGTACCTGGTGGGCAACCTGTTATTTCTCTGAACATTGCACCTGCCATAGTACCTGATTTGTACTCGCAATTCGATGAGGCCGGATTCGACACAAGATTAAACGTGGTCCAAAGAGTACCAACCCCCATCTGGTTTAGAAGAGCGAAAATCACGAAATGTGAGCAACGATAATTTAGCTAGTTGTCAGGCCCATACATGGTCAATACTACAAATAATACGTACGCATCGAAGCGCATAATGCTCCTGGATGATACAGTACAAATATTCAGAAAGATCAGCGTGAGAGTTTAACGACTTAAATTACAGGCATTTTTCAGCAATTGCATCACCTGGTTTTAATGCTTACCGTGATTTGTCGAAATTGGGGCTGGAAATCTTCAAAATTTGCATTGATTGTTAATTGACCAGAGTAAGGAAGATAGGGGTTGCTGTATGAAGACGACCGTAGTTTCAAAGGCTGCGCAAAACCGAAGACGTTGTTAGCAAGAGAGGAATCCCACTTAATGCACAGGAACAGATCGTCCACTGTTTTCGGTTCATCCTTACAATCTGTTGCCAAACTGTAATAACGGGAAGTAACACTCGCCAAGTCTCCTCTCACAAGTTTTTGAAGTCTCTCCAGGTTCAATTTGATGTCTGTTTGAGCAGATGTTGGAGCAGAAACAAAATCATATTGGAAGGCAAACTGTGAGGGTCCCAGCTCGACAGGAGCTGCTGTAGGAGTCTTGGTAGGAGACTTGGTAGGCACAGCCGTAGGAGTCTTGGTAGGCACAGCCGTAGGAGTCTTGGTAGGCTTGAGTGTCGCAGCGCTTGGTTTACTCGATAGACTTGGTGCATTCGATGGCATGCCGCTTGGCTGCATTGAAGGGACAAAAGAAAGACTGGGAGATCCACTTGGTTTAGTCGATGGAAAACCACTTGGCTTGTTTGACGGGAATTCACTAGGCTGACCCGTTGGAGCAGTACTTGGCAACATCGAAGGCGTACCCGACGGGGCAGCAACTGGAGCCATCGAAGGAGCAGAAGAAAAAGAGGGAGCCTCACTGGGATTAGAAGAAGGAGCTTTAGAAGGGACATAGGAAGGTGACCAAGAAGGCTGGGAGCTCGGAGTGCTGGAAGGCGCTTCTGTGTTAAATGGCGTAGCCTCATTCTTGTCAACGTAAATAGCACTGTAGCAGTTGACGGCGAGGATGGTGCCAAGTGCGAAAAAGTGTCAGTTGTTACTGTACTAATAAAACAGAGTGCCACTAACCATTCAATCAGGGGCAACTTACTTGATGAAATTGTCTTGAGGAAATGCTCTTCTGATAAAGTCAGAAAGGAATATATCATTATCGATTGTTGTCAATGAGTTTTGTACTGCTTCTGCCGTGGGGAAGCCAGGGCCTTCTTCGAAAGTGATTGTAGCCAAGAATTGCAAAGTAATTGTACCCTTGGTGGTCAGGGTGGGCCCCAAATTTGCAGCAGTCGCAGAGACATAGGCCTGGCCAAAGTCGGAAGAGAGGTGACGGACGTAGAAGATTTGAATATAACGGATAGCATCCAAAATTTCAGCTTCGGTGGGGCCAACCACTGCCTTCTTAACTACAATCTTCTGAACCATTTTAAACTGGTATACTATTTGTCCCAGGCGGCGAGAAGAAATATCTTCGTGTTCAGAAGATCTCAAGTTGGCAGCAGCATCAGTTCCTTTGAGAGAGAGGAGGAAGATGACTGCGACCAAAAGACGTAGCTTTGCAAAAAAAAACATTATGATCTAAGTTGTCAATATTGAAGCGAGCGGGAAGTAGAGAGTAAGTTTCTGGCTGTGATGTCAGCGCAAGTTAAAATTATTCACGGCCAATCCGATGGCTCGACAGATTCACACACAAGAAATCGTGTGGGAGTCCCTCACCCGTAGCCGGCCCATAATTTCCAGAGTTCACAAGCGCTGTATGTGGATTCAGATCAATTTGCCAACCCGGGTCCACACACGGTTCTCAAAACAAAATCTTCCTGGAAAATAAACGGCATGGCGATCTCTTGAAAAAGCAACAAATCCCTCGAGGAACAAGTCGAGACATGATGCTGGATACTGGACCAGACGTACCTGATACCTGATAACTGATACTGTGTTTCGCCAAAGAAAGAAATGAAAGGCTAAGACTAATTTTGAAAGGTTGAGAACTCACTTTGCTGGATGTGTTGAAAGATTTCCTTGGGATCTTTTGTACTGGTATTATTGAAAGTGGGGCAATCGACAAGCTAAGGAGATTTTCATTATTTGTTGGCTTCTTTTGATGTGCAAAGCAACTTTCGCGCGAATTAAGAATCTTGAGTTTCCAGCTACGACTAAATTAGCACGCTCTGCTTCTTTAATACCAGTAAAGAGCATGGCCAGCTTGGATACTTTTAGGCAGCTCTCATCCTGTAGATTATTATTTTTTTCGGCTGGTCGAACACCGTTGATTAAATAAGAATTTTTTGACTGCCTGGTACTGTAGTATGGTACCAGGTACTAGTAGACTAGCTAGTCTGATCTAAAGTACATAATAATATTCACCACTTCTTGTCCAATCCCGGAAATCTATTTACATTAAAATAATGAACTTTCGTCGAGTGGCTGATGAGCGTCTCTGCTGCTGAATCCGTATGGTACTTGGCTGGCTGGCTGGTGGAAGAACTGTACAGTACCAGGTTACTAGGCAGCAGCACTAGTCGTAGTACTGCCTAACTAGTACTAGTACTACTGCTGGTGTACTACTAATAGTACACCAGCCAGCCATCACTACTGTACTACTCGAGGAGTGCTGGCTGTTCCACTATTTTCCTCAGTACTCTACCAGGGTAGTAGTACCTGGTAGACTACTACTAGCTAGCAGAAGTACTCGAGTACTTCCTGGTAAGGTACTACCAGGTAGTAGACTACTAGGTACTCGAGTACCAGTTGCTATGGTACCAGTACGGTACTGTAGTACTTGAATGCATTACCTGGTACTACTAGTAGTACGGTACATGGTACTAGTAGTAGTAGTCTAGTAGTCTACTAGAGTTACCACTGGTACAGAGTTCGTTTTCGTTACCCAATTGCCAAATCATCATTGCAAAATACTCCTAGTAATAATGGATAATGGTTAGTACCAGGTACCATACTCGAGTATTATTTTGGAGTACTAGCTAGTGGTACTCGGAGTAGCAATAACATGACGCTTTTCTACTCGAAATATTGGTTTTGCGGTTGCTGTGCATAAGGTATAATAGTGTCTAGAGCACTAATAAGCACCAGCAACTTCAATATCATTCATAGCAAGCACATCCGAAATGCAGCTTTCCTGGTCAGTTGCGCGGGCACAGGCCAATTGAGCAGAATCCCTAGCAATGAGGGACTCTCCAAGGCGGCGCTGTTTGGAAGCCTCCATTTTTGCTTGGTCCGGCATAATACATTTGGTTGGGTACTGGGCACCTTCAGTGCTGTGAAACAACATACGTTCTTCTCCGCTCACCTGCCATTCTTGGCCAAACACAATTTCGTCAGAAATGACAGTTTTGCCATCCCTGCCAATCATTGAGCCACTTGGATAAGAACCCATCAGTCCTGCAGCACCGGCAAAGTTCTCGTTCTTCTTGGCGTTGACATGGACTGCCACCAAGTGCTTCCAGGTCTGCATGCTGATGGCATCTCCGTTTGGAAGATCGATGCGGAACTTGTGCTGCTTAGAAGAAATTTTCTTGTAATGAACAGAGAAGACAGCCAAGCGGGCAGTCAGATACTTCTCAAGATCCTTCAAGTGCTGATCATTTTTGACATCTTCATCTCCAGGCACTCCATTGATCCAGTAATGAGGACCTTCTCCATCAAGCCCTCCCTTTAATTCGAGCACCTGGTCACCTATCTCGATAGCAGCTGCTTCGATGTAGGACCACCAACTCTCAATCTTTGTTCTTATTTGGACAGACATACCTAGTCCACCAGTAAAGCGGGGGTTATTGAATAGCACAAGATCGCATTCACCACTGAAGAAAATCGTAGAAAGCCAAAAAAAACAAAGTAAGGTGAAGTATGATTAAGCGAAATCACACAACAACAGCAACTACAACACAGGATGAAGTGACTGATGTACTTACTGAAAGTCAAATTTTTGTCCATTCCAAGTAGTAACATGGGGGTCACCGCTCGCACCAGGCGGTAGCGCAGGGCAAGCATTTGAAGGTTGACATTGAACCGTACCATCAATGCACTGGCATATCATAGATGGATGAACACTGGAATCAGAGCACTTTAAATGTCCATAGTCACAAAGTCCCTCAAAGAAACATCGACTTCCTTCAGCAGGCGTTTCCGCAGGACAAGAAGTACCTTGCAACGAATTTCCCTCCAGAAGGACCCAGGAGTCATAAACACAGTCCGACGTATCAGCAATGGCAATCTTAAGAGTATTCGTACCAGCCTGTAGTGGACCACTAGCCTTAAACGTATCAGTAAATCCATCGGCTTCGAACCTGGGGTACGGAACTTCAGCTGCATTCAGTTTGTTACTGTTAAAGTATTCAGAATTAACATTCTGGTTGATGTTGTTGATGGAAACTGGTGTGTTTGTTCCAGGAATCATGGCAATGTTTTCACCGTTCAAATACAGCGCAAAGGCATCCGTGAATTGGCTCATCGACCATTCGAGGAATTCATCAGAGCCAAAGCAATACTGAAATTCCACAGATTCGACGCTTCGATCAGCAGTAAACTCTAATTCCAGAATGCAAGCGTCTTGGGTCGAGTAAGGTTGGGTAATCTTGTTGAGATCGCTGTCCCCAGGCGTTTTGTGACATGTGCTCTCATTCTCATAGTCGTTCATATCGAGTGATGTAGGACCTCCTGAGCTAATCACCAAACCACTGTCAAAAAGAAACGGCACTGCCGATTTTGCGTCGGTAAACAAGCCCGCACAATCAGGATGTCCAGTCAGAGCGGATGAGACAATGGTAATACCAGAGTCCCTGCCCAAGAGACTGTTGACGAGTTCGGTAGCATCATGACCAACTGTGACATCAACTGTATATTGCGATAGAGGTAGAAAAGAGGCGATCAGCACTGGTTTACTTGGATGACAGCTCCTGCTATTGATCTCAAACTAGCACCACTTACTCGACTTCACGACACCAATCGGAGCAACCGTGTATGCCACGAGGAGCAAATGAGGGATGCTTAACTTCATTGGACAGTGTAAACTAGTTTCAAAAAGAAAATAGGTTTTTGAGAAAATTTTGATGAATGTACCAAATGTCGAACATAGTTAGCACTTTGGCTGTGTGCTTTCGAAGAACGTTGAAATACATCAAGCTATCCGGGATGACCTTTTCCCTTCGATTATGTGGGATCTTCAGATTCATTCTTAAGCAAACGACAGTAGTGAGAACACTGTTGACCTCGTGAAGAGAACTGCTCTTTCCACTTTTTAAATATCAGGGCAGTTGAGAGGTGAGAGGTGGGTTGGGGGGGGGGGGTGGGTGCGTTTGGGTTTTGTGCACTCTGTTGTGCACTCAGGATATCCGATAGCGGTCACAAAGAAAGATTTTGCGCTTGTTCGTATCTTTGGCTTGTTCCTTTAATTATTACCTTTATTACGGGTTTATTGGCTATCCTTGCAGAAGTTAGACTATCATCTTCTGATGTCAGCAGCAGGACAGGATTTCGTTCTCCTGACTCAATTGAAAGTTAAAGGCACGCAAAACACAAACCAGCACAGACGAATGAAAAATGGAAGCATTAGTCTAGTCTACATGTAAGGAAAGAATATTATGTTTCGACGTCACAGCCCCAGGTATTACTAGTATAACACTGCATGCTTCCCTCCAACCGTAATACAAGATACATTTTTTCTCTCTGGATTCTACTCCGCCATCGCGGCGCCCACAGTTTTCTTTCCGCGAGTCGAACACTCTCGTCCTCGACTTCTGTTGCACTCGTTTCGTCTACACCATCGGGCCTTGATCTGTCACTTTTCGTCTCGTATCGACCAAGAGGAAGAAGAAATAACAGCACGACAAATGCGATGGTTTCCACACGAGGATCATTAGCGGCGGCAAAAGGTACCAATAGTGCCACTGCTGCCACTGCGACTACCGATAACACAAAGAAGGCGAGGAAGCGCCGGCCCACATCGAAACCAAGTAGTCAAAAGACGCCACCCAAAAAGTCCAAAACAAGCAATGTAGCGGAAACAACGAAAGCAAAATCCAAAGTGTTGACTGATATCCAACACAATGACAGATCCAAGCCTCTGCTAGACCTGACGGAAAGTGATGACCTGGTGTCTGTGACGTTGGTACAACGCCCTTCCAAGCGCAATCGATCACCGTATGTTGCAGATGTTCTTCTCAACGATGACGGTGGTAGTAGTGGTAGTAGTAGCAGCAGCAGGGAGGTTATATGTCATGTTCCAAATTTAGATATTGGTGGTAAATGCATTCCCGGTGCGATGATGCTCGTTAAACCTGCTCGCGATCGCCAGGGAATGCTAGTGGGATCCACTGCCGTTAGTCCAAAGTACGGGACTCCCAAATGTGAATTCATAAGTCAGTTACTGTGCGTCGATGAAACCAAGATAGGATACAGTCCACCGACGTGGGTGGGAGCGCATCCGTCGCTGGGTGAAAAAATAGCTGAGCAACTCTTGGAGCGTAATTGTCTCTATCCGCGTCTTCCTAAAATTGAATCCTTCCAGCGAGAGGTTCGGAATATTGGCGGATCCGATATGCGAGCTGATTTTCTCATCCATTTTGCCAAAGATGATGATAGTGGGACGCCGCACAAACCATGCGTGCTAGAAGTCAAGACGGTGGTCGATACTGACTTTGCCCCAGATCGACTTCCCGATCGAACCAAGTGTGTCTTTGTTGGTCAAGCACAGCCCTATCAAAGAGCCGGTATTTTCCCCTGGGGACAATCCAACCAAAAGGGACCCAACGGAGAAAAGGTGGTCTCTGCTAGGGCCATCAAACATGTAAGAGAGCTGACCAAGCTTGCGAAAGGAGAACTGAAAGGCGCAGCTGGCGAAGAGTACCAATGTGCCGTTCTTTTTGTTGTGGTTCGAAAGGATGCCATCTATTTTCGACCCAACCACGAAGCCTGCCCATCTTTCTGCGAATACTTAAAGCAAGCGGAAGATGCAGGCGTCCACGTATTGGCCAAACGAGTGGAATGGGGTGATACAGACGATACGTTGGGCCAGTGCCACGAGGGTCCCTTATTGGATATTGTGTGGCCCAAATTGTAAGAAGCTGCACTAGAATGTATTTACTTTTACTAGCACTTATCAATCATCTATTACAAACATTGCTTCAGAAAGCAGTTAACTGCTCGTCCGTAACAGATTTGGTCATGGTGTCTCTCTTTTTTCTGCCCCCCAAATTGACAATCAGCGGTTTATTGTCCTTTCTTTGTATCATTCCTTAGCTTGAGATCGCCTCTCTAACACTGAGAACAGACGCGGTGGTAGTGCTCTGTTCGGTTTTCTCCAGGTACATCTTGACTAGCGCGTTCCCATGGCATTGGATAATAGAGGCGATCTTCGTCAAATACTAGACGCGCTGCAAAGACGTGCGTTGCATTGTTGGGAGAAGACGGTTGGAAGCGCCCAGGTGCGCAGAACCATTTAGAGCAAGCTGTAGTCGTCAGATCGTCAACTTGTGTTTGATTCGCTGACGGTTCAAAGAAAACCCAGTCGCTCCATGCACTGTTACTTCTATAAGGGTCGCCATCCAACGAACGACTCTTCATTGGTGTCGGTGCATACACTTCCACCCAATTGTGATTGCCTTGGTCAGGTTGCCCATTCCAAGCCGGAGTTCCCACTACTCGCGCGGGTACTCCGGCCGTACGAAGTGCGCTTACCAACAAAATGGCCAGGCCGGTACAACTGGCATAACCAAAAACGAGAACTGACATGGGATCAAATATCAGCGGAGTTTGACCAGAATGAAAGTAAATGGACTCGTGACCCGCAAAGGCATTCCATAGTTTCTGATTGACCAAATGAACCACATCATTGAGTTGCAGCGAATTGGCAGTAGCATTCATTTTGTTGTGAATCATGGGTGTTAGAACATCCCACAGTAGAGGTCTCCAATTGGATCGGGCCTCATTCACATTGGCATAATTCAGAACGTATTCGTAAAATACAGTTTGCGGAAGGATATCCGTCCAAGGATAGTCAATCTTAGATTGAAAGGCCAGGTCAATGGTGGGTCCGATCATGCCTTGACCTAGTCCGTCGGGTTCTGGTACTGTTCCAAATCCCAAAGTTTCCATTTTTACCTTGTCGAATTCCATAATGTTATCTCTCAGAAACTTCCAAGCGTCTTCTTTTGCGTCGGCAATAGATTGTCTATAACACAAGATAGGGTCACTATCTATCAAGTTGTCGAGCGTTCGCCGATGAACAGCTGCCGACGTATCCATTATTATAGGAGGAGAAGACGGGGTTCGCCATGTTATCTCCAAAGTGTTGCTACGACAAGAATCAGCAAGAGAAGTTGCCTTTGTAGCTTTGAACACCAGAAGCAACAATACAATATACGTCAAAAAATGCAACTTTGACGGCATTTCTCTGCCTTGTTTCTTGTACATTATTCCTCTTGGGAGTGCTCTAGGTGGAGGTCAAGGTCTTTGCCTCTGCTGGACTTCTACTAGTAGAGAGTAGAATTGTATTACAGTAGATATTAGCACATGTAACATGTACATAAGTGTGCCGCTAATGACAACAATTGAATACTGAACTTAACGGGACATCGAGACAGTAGTGAGTCGAAATCCTTGAGAACTTCCCGGCTCGGCGGATATGCTGCTCGCATCTGTTGAGACGTTGCGGTTGTTTGGACTAGAGCACTACCAGTAGCTACATTAGCTACTACTGGACAACTGCTACCAGGTACAGTAGTACGCCCAGCAATGAGAACCTCGTTTCTCGTACTGGTACTACTGTAGCTAGTAGTATCAGGTACCTGGTTGTGCCTGGTACCTAACTACCTGGTACTACAGTACCTGGTACCATAGTAGCGAGTAGGAGTACCAGTGGTATGTGGTTGTGATTGATGGAATCTGCCTCGCATTGGGTTTGGCCTATTGGACGGAACTTTACGGCAAATAAAACACTAGACCCCTACTTAGTATCAGTAGTACCAGGTACCATAGTATTTCATTCAAAATAGTACTTGTAGACTACCAGCAGGGTTAGCACTGGTACTAGTCGTAGAAAGCTACTACTCCGTACCTGGTAATCCACAGGAATACAACTAGTAGTACTGTTACCTGTAGTAGCTAATGGTAAGACGTAGTACTAGTACTACGGTGAAAAGTATGTGTGTACTGGCAGAGCCTACTACGGTATTACTACCAGTACTACGAACGTACGGTACCACGTAACAGGTACCGGTACTAGTACCTGGTATTACTACTAGTAATAGTACATTACGAGTACACCCAACGGTACGGTAGCTATTATTTTTCCGGTTACTTTTGGAACTGCATTTCGAAAGCTGATTGATAGTTGCTGCTTTTGAAATCTAAAGACTGTTTACCATCAGTAGATAGATGAATTTCAAGGACGCGCTGCGCTGCCTTACTTTTTCGTTTTTCCGTGGTAAATAACCAGAGATTTCCCATAATACCGTACTATGGTAGTAGCGTACCTGGTACCAGTACAGGTAGCTAGTACCATGGTACAAGCCAAGCTCTCAAATAAGGAAGAGTAGACTAGCTATCGTACTAGGGCTTCCGTCTGACGCAGTGCACTCGCTCATCGTTGCATCCTGATGTCGTGTTAGTTTCGCCGGTTAAAGTAGCTGGTTACTACTAGTACCAGGTACAGTATTACAACGTGTTACTGTAGCTACCTGTTACAAGTACTAGTAGTACTGGTAGCTAGAGTGGTACTGGGTTGCTAAATACAGGTGGACAGCACAATCGTAAGCGTAAGAACTGCAGAAGTTATTATCGATTATTCCCCCGTAAGAAAGATTTATTGAAATGTGACGGGATTAACGTAAATAAAGAAATCCCCCTGAACACTCTATTGAGAGATTTAGCTCAAAAGGATTTAGTAACCTTGATGCCCCTTTCTAATTTTTGCTGGTTTTCTGTACCAGGTAGGTACTGGTAAGTAGAAAACGGAAGCATCCATGACTTTGAACAATTACTGGTACGAGGTACCATACCAGTACTAGTGGTAGCAGTTTTAGTAGTACCTGGTAGTACTAGTACTACTAGTACCAGTACTAGTCGCCCTTTCATGGAGCAGGCCTATTAAGAAGCTCCGATGTTCGACACCTACACTGCGGACGCTAAAGTACATTTTTTAATTTATTATTATTTAGTTATCTTTTGCTTATTAAATGCTGAAGAATGAGTACAACGAAAACCCAACAACAACAATATAAGAAGAGGAATGCTACCTCTTTTTCGGACAGACGGGCCTTACCTAGCATGCCGCCTCTCCGATTAAAAGACGATTTTAGCGCCCAATCGACCTTGAACGAAAAGCTGCCCATGCAACATTCAAAACAGTCTCTGAGCAGGCCTCAGTCTTATTTGCCGACATCTGCTCTTTCCAAAACAGTTCAGCTTTCAGAATGCAAAAGAGCAAGGTTTGATTCTAATGTATGCACTGTACACGCCTATAGCAACTCTATGGGATTGGAGAATGTTCGTTTCATGAACAAGATTGGTTGTGATAATTTGGCTAACGAAAATCGTGCCGAGGCTAAAGCTACCTTTGGTGCAGCTCTCAATCAGCTTCAGAGCTCTGGTCCACTCCTCAGTGAAAGGCTGTCTGTCACAGCCAGATCCAGTCTGGCTGTTTTGCTTAAGAATATTAATGTGTCAACCTGCATGGAACCGGAAGAACAACCAGACCGATCCCTGTACATTTACCAACGAGACAGGTATGATGAAGGTATGCACATGTACAAAGCAACACTGCTGGTACCAATAAATGCTAGTCGTAGCGATACTGAAGCTACGCTACTATACAACTTGGGACAAACACATGTTCAATCCCAGCAGTACAACCAAGCTATGGCGTGGTTTCAACTGGCCCTGCAGGTTTTGGAAACGTACAGTTCGCCAATCGACGAATTCACATCGGCCATTTCCTTTCGCATCCATCATAACCTGGGAAACTGTCGTTATCGGCGAGGAGAGAATGAGACCGCTCTTGAGCACATGCGGCAAGCTTTGATACTAGCCAGCCGGCGAGCCGGAAATGGTGGAGCAACCTTGGAATTGGCCGCATCCTACAATGCTGTGGCAGTTCTCTTGTTTCACAAAGCACATCCATCCGAAGCTTCCAAGATGGCTCTCGACTACCTCGATCAGGCTCTGGCATCTTACAAAGCCGTCCTTGGTTTTGAAGGAGAATGTACCAAGGAAGTTGCCACGGTTCTCAGTAACATTGGCCGAGTCTATTTCCTTCAAAGCGACTTTGCCAAGGCGCTGGAGCATTTTCAGCGATCCCTGTATATACGGCAATTTGTTCTTGAATCCCATTCGGTTGATACATTAACTTCTATGTTCAATGTGGCCCAAACACAACACCGATTGATGCTACTGGACTCGGCAATGAAGTACTATCGAGAATTTTTAGAACGAGCTCAGATAGAACTCGGAACAGACCACCGAGATTTTGCCGCTGGATTGGTCTTCCTGTCGGATGCTCACCGGGAGCGCAAGGAATTGCCGGAGGCCCAGGTCCTACTGGAGCATGCGATTCGCTGTGGTCGCATGGCGCTCGGTGAATCGCACCCCGATCTGGCACTTTTCTACAACAACTTGGGAAGTCTCAGCTACGAATTACGTGACTACGATGCTGCACTGGGCTATTATATGGAGTGTGCCAAGATTCAGAGCGAGTTCCTGGAACTAAGTCATCCACACACTGTCATTTCTCTGTTAAATATGGCTCAAATCCACAAGCAAACCGGGGCATACAAGAAGGCGTTCAAGCTTTATCGCGAAGTCTACAACATTCATTTTGAAAATTTTGGACCCAGTAGTGTGGAGGTGGCTACTACAATCAGCAGCATGGCCTTGATGAAGTATCTCGCGAAAGACTATCAAGTGGCGCTTAACTTCTACCAAGAGGCACTTCGCTTGCATCGGGAGCGGAAGGTGGACTCTTCTTCCAAGCATGACCTGCAGGTCCGGGACATGGACATTGCTTCCACTCTTAACTCGATCGGGCTTATCTTGTTCAAAATGAACTTTTTTGACTTTGCAAAGGATGCCTTCGTTGAATGCCTGAATATTCGCAAGAATGTTTTGGGTGAAGATCACCGTGACATTGCCATTATGATCTACAACCTTGCCACCATTTATTTGGAAAAGGGTGAAGACCACACCGCCATGAAGTTGTACAGCGAATCTCTCCGCGTCGAACGTCGAGCTCTCGGAGAAAAGCATCCCGAAATCAGTTGCACCTTGCAACATTTAGGACAGATGCACCAAGAAAAGGGAGAACTGGAAATAGCGGTCGAGTATTTCCAGGAGGCCCTGGATATTGAACGCACCGTCTTGAGCAATACTGCCATGGACGTAGGCAGCGACGGTGGCAATCACGGTAATACTGCGAGCACGGCCTCGGTGTGTAAGCTTCTCAATTTGATTGGCAACATTCACCTCATGTGTGGTCGTGTCGATGAGATGATGCAGTGCTTCCAGGAAGCCTGTCATTATGGGCGACACAAAGGAGAAGGTCTTATAATTGCCGGTCACAATTTCTACGGCTTGTCCCGCTTGCATCCACCCTCCGCGGCTTCGGCGTAAACGTCACGGCTGCGCTGCACAGCTGTATGTAAAAATATTGCAAATAGAGCACACGTTGAACAGTGCTCCTGAACATACTACTCGTACTGGAAATGAATAACGGCGAAACTAAAAACCTAATACTCCACTCGAATGCTGCAAACTATTCACTGCTGCACTGCTGCTGTTGTCAAAAAGAAGATTAGCTAGACTACTAGTACTGTAGCTACGTAGCTCTTGGCAGCGACTGTTGTCGTAGCTCCAGGTACTCCTGTACTATTGTACTACTGGTACCACGGCCGTGGTAGTAGAGTAGTGGGGCCGTGTAGCTAGCTATAGTACCAGGTAATACTACTCTCATCTCCTACTAGCTAGTAGTATTACAGTGCTCAGTAGCGGCGGCTAGTATGGTAATGCTAGTATTAGTAGTCTCTACCTAGACTAGTAGTAGCAGCTACTGTAGCTAGTAAGTACCCTACTACTCCGTACTGGCTAGTAGGAGTAGTACCCGAGTAGTACTTGGCTACAGCTAAGATTAGATTACGTCGGTTTCATGTAAGGTCAACCTTACAACTCAGTCACTGGTGGTGGAACGACAGCTACTACTCTAGCTAGTACTAGACTACTGTACTACTAGCATTTTGGACTCGGTGATTCTGAAGTTTAGGACGGTAAAAGGGCTTAGTGTAGATGCTTAACCCTACGTAGACTCTAGTACTCTTCCTACAGTATTGTTTCTAGTCTTGTATTTTGGTAGAGTACTACTCGTAGGTATTAAACTAGCTACTAGCTAGTAGTAGCTACGTAGTAAAATCACTTGTTGACCATAGCAAGAGCCAAGGGTTAGGGTCTGTAGGTCCAACCTTACAAACA
>Ga0100402_1001458_pt1 | contig 27334 bp, 19 predicted proteins | sample CryGeyme20150102_FD_80419 | JGI IMG/M metagenome (GOLD analysis project Ga0100402, IMG submission 80419) | Groundwater microbial communities from Crystal Geyser aquifers in Utah, USA - Crystal Geyser metaG 2015-0102 | ecosystem: Environmental > Aquatic > Deep subsurface > Groundwater | place...
AAAGTACTTAGGAGAATGTGTTAGCCCTGTGGACTTAGTGCGAGTGTATCCCCCTGTAGGTTCTGGTACTTCTTCTACAGTCTCATTTGTAGTCTTATTTTTGGCGTCTATGGGCGTAGTAGTCTACTACTAGTACAGTAGCTACTAGTAGTCTACTACTAGTAGTAGTAGCTTGTGTTGAAGAGTCACGAGTCCTATTTATTCATGATTGAAGGACAGTCAGTTATCAATCAGAGCTGGGTTGTGTAGGTCTTCATCAGGAGCAGAAGACTACGCTACTTTAGTTGGTATGCTTTACTCTCGGAGCGTCCTAATGCGCATCTAGTCAAAGAGCAAACTCGGTGAGACCACTACAACATATAAAAATATTTGCTAATCTCGTGCTCTGGATGTACGACTGGCTCTGGTCGGCACTGCAGGTAAGGTAGCGGCATTGTGTTCAGCGACAGCTCGTGGAAAGTCACTTCTACTAGGAGAAACAGGTGGGTCCGTACGGCCTGAGATGAGCCTGTGTGAATGCATTCAGATTTTTAGACAACGTAAGGGACGAATGATCAATTTGTTCTTAGCAATCTCTTAATCTTCAATAGATATGATTTTACTGCAAATTTAAACTGTTTTACGACAAGGCTACTGTAATAGTTGAAAAGTGAAACAGTTATGTACTCCATTCATAAAAAGAAATAAAATACTGCTACCAATTGATAGGCAGACTGGCCCTTCGCCGGTTAGTTTGTCATGATGAGTACCTGAAGCTTTCTTCTATTCCAGGAAGTCCATGGGAAGCACGCGATCCACGAAGCTACTACTTAATAAAAGGACACGGGCAGCATTTTTTTTGCGGCAAACAAAGCCGCTGCTATATACTTGACCCTCACGGCCCACCGTACTTCGCCGAATCACCTGGCATGCCAAACTTGCTTCCATCAAGAACTTCCATAGCTCCCAGGAACTCTCCAAATGGTGGTTGTCCGGTGGCTCTTCTAAGGAGTTTCCCATTCTTTTTTACTGTAATAGTGACACCTTTCTCGAGAACATCAAAGCCTTGACCTGACGCAGTTTCTATTTCCGATGCCAAGTACTCTGTCCAGTCTGTGTTTCCGCGAGGAAAAGCCACTACTGGTTCGGCCCGAGTAATGTCAAAGTTCCGATCTCCCTCTTTGCCTTGGACGGCCAGCCAGAAATCACGAGTATTATCAACCACAATTTTACCACTGCCGTCCTTTTTCAATAAAACAGGAACCACCATTACTTCAGCCTCGGCCAGTTTATCACAAATGCTATTTTCGTCCTTCAATTGATCCGCCGTTAGGGATCGCGTCAGCGTATCCATGTAGTCTTCGCCTCCGGCTGCAATCAGGACTCGACTCTTGCGTCGATAGTCCGCCAATGCGGCTCGTCCGCCACTTGCTGGATCGACCAGCAATTTTGCCAGCTGACCACCCTTGGCAATGCGCTGAAGGTTGGTCTGTCCCGCTTGGTATTCTCGATAGGCAAAATATCCCGCCACTACAACTCCCGCGATGTTAATGGCATCGTTGGTCAAGGCCTCTTGAAGCGGTGGTGCATCTTCAAAACCACCCACGATAGCTTTAATAGTAGACAGACCCGAAAAGTAAAAGGCAATGGTAGCTGATCCGACCGTGTACAACAATAAATATAATCGCACTTTACGAAAGGGCGATTCTACTTCTTCTCGCAATCTCTGCTTGACTGTGAATCCTCCCTTTGTCATTTCGTTCAAACCATTGTTGTCATTGCCCATTGAAAGACTGGTAGTCGTGATATCTGGAAGTATTGGTGTGGAGGAAAAGGAAATCAGTGTTTGCAATTGAGAGAGAGTGGCAAACCCATGACAACCATCAAGAAATAGGAACAGCACTGCGAGTCTGGCGGTGTTCTTGATTTGACTCTTCATGGACTCTAATAGTTTTCTATCAGCGCGTCTAAGCTCTACCCTTCCAATTTCTTCACAATTAAGACCGCCAGTAACACACAATTATTCCTGGACTACTTCTTCAGGGCAACTTCACTGTTGTTCGATAGGAGGATGTTGTCGGTTGTTGTTATCTTGTCGTACTACTGTACTACTACTAGCTAGCTACTAGTAGTCAATTGGGAGTGGTACTAGTACTACTAGCTAGACTAGACTAGTAGTAATAGAGGCTGGCCTGCTGCCTGGTGACTCAAAAGATACTGTATCCAACAGTCGTTAATGATGTCATTCATGAGTGGTGCGAGCAACCAGCTGAGCTCGGCATTTCGCAATAAACGGTAAAAAAATGCTTCACGCACGATTGGAAGTGGACGTTATCGACGCAACTACTACAACAAGTAGTAGACTAGCTACTACTGCTGGTAGTAGTCTACTTGCTAGTAGTACCAGGTACTAGAGTAGACTATTAGTAGTGGTACGCTAGTAGAGTAGGTACCTTACTTACAAGGTACTAGTACCAGGGGGTACCAGGCACGAGTAGTGGACTCGTGCAAACATCTTAGTTGACGGAAGGGTTCCGAAAGAATCTTCGCCTCATTTCGACGAAGTGCAGTTGAAGATCAGATCAGATCAGATTATTACATAGGAAGCGAAGGCGAAATATCACGGATCACACTGCATTACACATAATAAATGCAATTGCACAACGTCCTTGCTTCGCCGCCCTGCATCATCATCATCATCACCATCATCTCGCAACTACAAAGCAAGAAATTTTACTCCGAATGACAACCGAGCTACATTCGAATGTCTAGCATCCCAACTACTTCTAGTTTGCGCAAACGCCTGTCCTCACAGCATCATCCAAATTATAAAAGTACTTCTTCTACTAGTGCCGACAACGCCATGGCCACTGATTTGTCCTACCAAAATGGGGAAATTGCCGCCATAGAAATTCACTCCGAGCAAGTAAAAGATAGTGCAGACGTGACGGTACCAAACAATGAGGAGCATGCTGGTGAGATGAATAGTAATGATAACGGAGATGACGACAATGACAACAACAATGACAATGGAGAGAACAGCGATGATGAAAATGGCGACGACAACAACAGTAACAATAATAACGATCAAGACGCGGCAATAGTCGACGACGGAGACGCTGCATCCATTTTATCGTCCTCACGTTCCGATTCAATGCGAGAATATTTCTACAATTGGCGTCTCTTCTTTCCTGCCACTGGAAACCCGAGACACTGGTTCCGATGGTTAATGGTCGGCGGTGGCGCCTTTGCGAAACCCCAATCGGATGCATCCTTGAACTACAGCTTGGCCGGACTGGCCAGGTGCTTGATTTTAATGCGTCAATATTTGGAGCATTATGGCTTGCCAAGGCAAGGTGGTGCTCGAGATCAAGAGTATGTGCTGCGAGAAGTGATTCGAGATTTGTATGCCGGCGGCGTACCCCTCTGGGCCTTGGAACCTGTCATGCAAAAGGCTGCAGAAGGATTAACAGGACAACCAAACGTCAACTGGTTGCTTTTTCCTCGGAAAGCCTTTGTTTACAGTCCCTCCACAGGCGCAACGTCCATGTTTAAAATGGAACGTGGCTTCTTCATACGGAAAATGGATCGAATGGAGAAGGTAGCTGTTCGATTGGCAAGTTTTGCCAGTAACGTTCAAGGTGTTGCCAATATCCCAGCACGATTTCCTAATCCCAAGGAATTCACCAGGGCGGCAAGGACGGAAAGTATGCGAAGTCTCAACAGAACAGAAGATGCTCCCATTTTGGCGCGTAAGATTCTACGTCTGGCCAGTAAGAATAAGGGATTGTTCTATTACATCAATTCGCAAGAATATCAGGGCAGCAATGATTCCGATACCATTCAAGAAATGGAGGATTTACGCGCAGGCAGCAGAGACAGCCACAACGGTAGAGATACCGCTCCTCCAATACGAAGACCAGATATGAGGCCATCTGCCGTCAAAGATTTTTGGGTGGTCACCGAAGAAGAACGAGATTTGTTCTCTCGACTTGCTTGCCAAGAAGCCATGCGCCATATTAAGGATATTGATAAGGTAGAAAAGGAGGAAAATGCCAACAGCAATGCTTGGTTGATCATTGCCTACCGGATGTGCGCGTCTGCGGGAGGTGCGCTGCTCTCGTTGTTGTTTTGAATATTGCGTTACTTCGTACGAAGCATGGCTTACCCATTTGTTGAACTTTGATCATTCCATGCCGAAAAAAATTACAAAAATTTCAGCTTGTGCTTTTTGGTTTCAAGGATCTTGGGTGGATATGTTTGTGGCAGCTGTATTGGCAGTCCTCGTCGCTGCTATAGGTACTTCAAGTATTCTTTCAAAGCAAGAACGCCTTATTTACGAGACCATTGCAAGCTTTTTTGTGGGACTTTCGTCAAGTATGATTGCCCTCACATGGCCCAACCACACTTGCTTTGCTGCAATGGCCATTGCTGGAATTCTAGACATTTTGCAAGGCTTTCGAGTCGTTTACTCTGTCATCGAGCTCATGTCCAAGCACACGGTTGCAGGCAGTGCAGATTTGTTGGAAGGTACGTTTCTTTGTATTGTGCTTTCGTTCGAGCGCAATTTCACGCCCCGCCTTAAACGAGTCAGGTCGTTCTGTCTGTAATCTAATGAGAATCCTCTTTGCTTCTCCTTTACACAGGTATTTTATTCACCGGGCTTATTGCTTACTTTTTGCGATTTGGCCAATACCTTGGCCATGCGTTGCTGAAAGAAGGCGACTTTGAAGCAGACTTCACGCCATGCACGAATGGCATCGATGAATTTTGGTACATTTTGTTTGTTCCCGCTGCGGCTCTCTCTTGGTCGGGACTCTTTTACCCCAATCGAACTGACCTACCCCTGATGGCGTTTCATGGAATATTAGGATACGGCGTCAATTATAGCCTTACCAAAGCTGGTGTCAGCGCTGAAGTCAATAATTTTATTGCAGCATCGTCAATTTCATTGAGTGCCGGAATTATCTCCCGCTTTACAGGACGACAGGCTGTGGGCAATACAGTGGCAGGCATGTATGTTCTGCTTCCTGGTGCCTATTTGGTCAAATCATTGTATCAAACAGAAGTTGATGGCAGCTTTCTTTTTGATGTCATTTCCCAGGCCATTATTATTGGTAAGCTTTGCAAGCATTGCCAAGCAATGATTGTCTTTTATTTCTTACAGTTTATCCTCTCGCCGTTTTTCTCTCATCTTGTCCTTGCTTTTGGAAACGAACAGGAATTGGAGGATGGACAGGAACTATTCTTGTCAGTCCCACGTTGTTGGGAACCACGAAAGGTCTTCTGGGACAGCAGCTAGGATACAATCAACAGAGAATTCACGACGGAGACGATCCAAGTGGACGAGGACACCACAAGCGAGATGATAGCCGTCTCCCTGCAAATTACGATACTGCCGCCACCATGTTATTCTTTTAAAATTAGCGCAAACTATGGGTGCGAAAAATTCCGGTGAGCGCTCGCAGTTTCATTCCTACGGAATATTTATTTAACTTCTCGAGTACATCATTTTCCACCATAAAAATAAATACAGTTGAGCAAAAGAAGAAAGTAGTGTTGTACAGTGCTACCGTAACTCCCCTCCATAATACACATGCCTACTCTCATTTGTAGTTGCTTATTTCATAGTTGTTGAGACGCGAAGTACTGGTGAAGAGCAGCCAGTAGTCTACTACGGTAAGTACAAGGGACAAACAGCAACTGATGACCGAAAGGCGTAGAGTAGAATACTACTAGTACTAGTAGTACTAGATCATTACTACTACAACTACTACTAGCTGTCTGTAGCTAGTCTACACTACTACTCCAGGGAGTAGTATCTTTGATCGGGGCACATGCTGCCATTGGTCAGCAGCTCCCGCGGGATCGGAAAAGCCATCTGCTTCGGACTCTCAAGTTCTCAAATCATTTTTTTTTACGTGTTTTTATCAAAAATCTTTTTAGCCATCGGATAGAACGGAACTTTCGCAATAACTGGAAGAAATAATACACTATTCGCAAGCAGATGGAATTCCTTTGTTCATGCTCCGTCACACCGAGACCTATCGTTTTTTAGTGCCTCCGGTTATATAGTTTCGTTATCAAGCGAGTGGTGGTTTTGTTTTAGCTGACATTATTCACGAACAAGAGACCTGTAGACAAGGGCGAACCAGAATGATCTTAAAAGACTGGATTCAGCTTTTGGAGTCGAATAATGCCGAGAAGTTGCAATGTGCCATAGCAAATGTCCGCAGCAACAGCCAGCTGACTGCCATACCCAATAATTTGATTCACTTATCATGTCAGGTGGGAACTGATCCTGCCGTCCTTGAAGTTTTGATGACCGAGCTTCCTTCAACGTGCTCACTCGAACGAGATTACCAAGGAAAGATTCCGTTGCATTACTTGTGTCAACGTCGTTCCTTCTCGGTTTTGGTCCTTTTGGATGTTCTTCTCCAGGCGGCTCCCAACATCATTTTGGTAAGAGATGGGGACGGGAGTTTGCCTGCGATTTTGGCCCACAATGCATCGGCACCTCCCACAGTTGTTCAGTATCTTTTGAGACGTCAAATCCAAGCCCACAAGGGGGTGGTCTTGTCTCATGCCGATCTTTGCCATCTACGCTGGAATGAATCAATCTTTTTAGAATATGTTGCAGTTGCTCTACAACAAACACTTTCCAACAAGCAACATGAAGTGCATCGCATTTCCTTGGATGACTGCCAATTCGAGTATCCAACATGGCAGCTGCTACAAAAGGCCCTGGAAAAGATTTCCGTTGCAACATTGACAGAGCTGAGGCTTGTGGATTTGCACATCTGGCAGAGTACCCTGCTGAATACAAACGAGAGCTGGCGAGTTCATAGAGAACGTGTGACGTCCGACGTGAACTTTTGGCAACAAATGGTTGAGAGGCATCGATCAACCCTCAAGCGAATTGAGTTACCCCACTTTTACGCCTTGACGACAGAGACAGCCAATCGTGTGGCACAACATTTAGCACAACAAGAATTACCCTGTTTGGAAACTTTGGATGTCAGAACTCTTCTCCATTATGGAGCTTTGTCGTCATCGTTATTCGATACAGGTAGTGCAAATAAAGCTCCGGTGCAACAAGTTGAAGTTGACGTAGATTATCTGGTGAAGGGTATTACGCCCCCCTTATGTTCATTAAAGTCGCTGAGTTTAGAAACCTTGACAGTAAAAGGTTTTCAGAAACTTCTCGCTGGATTGCGAAACAATCGCTCAATTATGTACTTTCATGTTGCCAAGGTGGTCCCAGATACGAAATATGACCAGGAGGACAATACTTTTGCCAGCAATGTCACAACTTCGGCAGATGAGATTCTCTGGGATAGCGTGCGTCACAACCTTGCTGAAACACTACGAAACAACACGACACTGGAAAGCGTATTGGGTCCTTGTCATCTTATCCAATGTCCCCGTGTTCAACACTTCCTGCACCTGAATCGAAAATTCCATCTACGCGATTTAGGGCACTGGCCACCATCCCTCATGCCCCATGTCCTTGCCAAAACAAAAGAAGACATTCGTGCAAAGGCTGACCAGTCCCACGATAATTACGACAACAAGAGCAACGATAATGGCATCGGCACCATAGGCAGAAACAATTCACCTTACTTCTTTATCACCTCTAAGTTGCTAGATGCAGATCACCATGATCCACGATCCACCATATTTTACATTCTAAAATCACGGCCTGACATAGCTTTGTCCAAGCAATAGTTCATAATATCAATGGTCAGCACTTTTCGGAAGACAATACAGGAAAAGAAATCATTTATTGAAGGCAAAAGAAAAGGCGTGTAGTCCACCTGTCGAAGCTAGGAAGCCAAAACAGCAGATTGGTCACTTGGAACATTCGAACACGAAACTTCCAGTAACAGTAACGACCACAGAAGGTACGCTACTTATGGAAAAGGAACCGAATCGCCCAAGAACATCAGTGGAAGCTATTGAAAAGCCAGCAACCCAACCGTTGATGCTGTCACTAAGAGTAAATCCGTCATCTACAGTCATTGCAATAACCAACGTCGAAAAAAAGACTATCCACACCGTGTCTATCGATACCCGCACCGATCTACCAACCACAACGCAATTGATGATATCGCAGGGCAATGACATTGGAAACATCTCTCTTTTACGCGAACACCCGTCCGTGGAGAGGCCTTTGACTTCACGATTGAGGTCCATGGACTTGGACGAATCAACTGTAGATTCTTCGTGTGTTAGAGCAACGGACGAGAATACTAACGACCACGACAAGGGGAAATTTTTTTCCGCCGTTTCTTTACGCTCAACGGAAATTACTCGTGACGACATTATGTGACTACCGATGCAGGACCTAGTTTGTGTTCGAGATGATTTGGCAAAACCAAGCAACACTACAGACGACAACAAAATGGACAAGACTGCAACCAACAAATCGGAGAATTCTTCTCCGAAGTATGACGGAGCTGATCTTCCCGGAGGCAGTATTATGGACGTAGACCTGACCCATCCAATGCAAAAAATGACTCGTGACGCTGTTGTGCTTGCGAGTATTGAAATTCCAGATCCTGCGACTACCCGAGACTCGGTAATGGACAACGAGAACTTTCCAGATAGAACAACGAATATGCAGCGGGATGAGAGCGAATTGGATAAGATGAAAAGCAACTGTTTCAACAAGTCGACTGTCAAAGAAGCTTGTGCCGATCAAGCTTGTGTCGCGGGCACGAATGCGGCCGAGAAAGGGAGCAGCAACCAAATTGTACACTCTGTCGTGTCGCTAGGATCGTCATCAACGTCCCTTGTCTCTTTGATGGCATCGGCGCCCTCATTGAAAAACACTGACAGGATCCACTCGGCAGAAATGGCACACGCAACCAAAAACAGTGTGAAGTTTATTCACTCAAAGCGAGAGGAGATCAGGTGTCAGGCAAGTGAGATAATAGCGCTTTCGGTCCAGGAACTACACGAAGGTCAAGACCGGGATGCTGCTACCGAAATGCCAAAGCCCCAATTACATCATGCCGACGAAAAAAACCACCAGCAAAAACGAGAGAGGCTCAAATCGAGCTCACGGGGGACATCACAAGAAGGAAGGTATAGCATCATATATCGAAATCGCTTCTACTCAAGCTACTACGACACCAAAATAGCCGAAGTCCAGTTGCAATGTAGCTCATTCTGCAAATCCGACCAAAAATCGCCCCGCTAGTGGTTGTGTTGGGGTTGCAGCTACTCCAAAGTCGCAACGCCTCGACCAAGCGAACACATTGCCACACTTTGAACCGGAGGTAGTTGAATGGACGAGCTCGGCAATTCAGTCCAATGTATTACGACAGAAATGCTGCAGCGGTACTTACTGTCTCCGAAAGGCCGCCAAACTTAGCCCGATCCAATTCAACGTTAGTGATCTCTTGGAGTTCTCTGCGACGTTGCTCTCTATACAGGCTTCCAGTTGCGTACCTGTTCAAGCTACTACCGCAGAAAAACAAGCGGAAAATGAAAAAATCTGTCCACACTGTCACTGTCCGATCCAATGTCTTGAAGCTTTCCCGGTCGATTGGACACACCCCTTGTACTATCCCGCCGACGCCAATATAATTCAAGCAATCAACGCGCACGCAGCGACGCACCATCATAACTTTCCCTTGTGGAACACATTGGAAGCTACCGTGTGTCGGCAGCTTGCTGATGCTGCTCCAAAGACGGTTATAAGTCCTAAAGCTTTTGTTCGCTTGGCACTTCGGTACTTCATGTGTTGCAGCTACGCAACTGATGCTTCTCTGCTGGACATGAACAAACTCCGCGATTTGTTGGTCCGTGGTCTTGGTATTGTCCGTGGCTTTGTCGAATGGAGCTCCGATTACTTTCTGAATAGGCGAGTACTTTAGCAACAATTCTGGCGACGCTGGTGTCACGAGTACTAAGCTCCGAAAGTCGGCGCGGTTGTTTCTCACCTTTTCGGAAGAGCACATTCTTGATCAAGCTTTTGTCAGGTATTTTCGAAGAACGCACCGCCTCGCACAGTCGTTGCCGCTGCAGGAATGGCAGAACCGCGTGCAACTTGTGTTTTTAGACCCCAATGGAATCGAAAACTCGTGGTTCACGGACGATGCAAGCTTGTCGGACAACCCCGGTGTTTTGAAGCAGTCTTCAGCCTAGCTAACCAGTCATTCATCTAGCCAGGTACATGCGACTTCTTGACTAGTAGGGAAACACTTAGATTTTTGTCACCTACTGTATATGTACAGTGAAATATGTGAAGTCTTACTTGCGATTTTTCTCCGCAGGACCACTACGGCGTACGACCGAATTAGGTTGACCTGGTGAGAACTTCTTGCTAATATTGTTGTACGCGTAAAATTGTTGAAACCAATATGCTCGCTCAGCACCACCGGTGGGAAGATGGCTAGGTAAAGGAGCGGGGATAATGTAAATTACTAGGTGGGGATGTGGCTACCCACTTTCAAGACTGTTTCTTCGTACTGCATTTTTCATTCTCGCTGTAGTTTGCCGGTAGATTACGGAAAGCTTTGCAATACTATGCGTGTCGATGCCCTAAAACCTGGGGGCACCGGTAACGGAGGCAAGGCAGCACGACTGACGAGCAATTGTATCTGTTGATGGAAATTAAGCACTTTAAACATGGGGCGACTTCCGCTTGTACTCACTTAATAATTTATTTACAGCTACAGCGCAAAGGTATTTCAGGCAAGTTCAGACCAAAAAGTGTAAAACTACTACCGTAGTAGTAGTACTAGTAGAGGAGTTGTGGTACTGAAGCTGAAGCTCGATTTGTTCCATAATGAATGAGGTGGCTATTATTTCAACTGTTACGGTACTGGAGTAACCCCTGCCACCCGATTGACCGTGACTTGGGGAATAATTCCAGCATCGTTAATAATTCTTTACTGGAGAAGTCCATGGCCGAACGGTTACCAGTACGTTTCTTCGCTGGTGATATTTCGACAGTGTCCACTAATCTATTACTAGTACTACTGTAGCTACTGTACTAGTAGACTAGTACTAGTAGATTTGTATCAGGTGGTACCTGGAACTCGTACCAGGTACTACGCACTACAGTACTCCTCTAGCTCTAGCTCCTAGCTAGTACTGTTACTGTTACCAGGTACCACTACCTGGTACCCTCTGGTACCACGGTATTTTACTGTAATTGGCGACCAACGCGAATGAGAACAATAATGAAGTCTGCTGTGATACCTGGTACATATAATAGCTATTATTACCAGGTACCTGGTACTGTAATCAGTAGCTTTACTTTCATCAACGGCAACGTTTCACAATTTGATCGATACGCTTTCCTCTTCATAAAATTTCTCCACACAAATAACATTTCGCAAACAAACATAATATAATATGAGCACCATGACCGCAAGCAGACCTCACAGCTGCACGATGCCGAAAAAAGTACGGTTTGTAGAGCAGGATGAGATTATCGTCTTCGATGGTAGCATGTCAATGATTGAAAAAAAATCCATATATTACAAATTCGATGAGTATCTGGAAATGAGACTGAGCGCTCGCCGCGTCGCCAATTCCTTTAAAGAATATGAGATGCCGGACATGCATGAAAGCGCGAGGGGACTTGGAAAATTCATCTCCGTTGACCGAACGAGGCAGATCAGGAGAAAACAAAGGGTTATTCAATCGGTCCTCGAGTTACACAGAATGGAAAAATCAACCTCTGAACTAAGCGAACGAAGCCAAGAGATTCGCAGAGAACTGCATCTGTATGTATGTAAGTATTTGGTCCAAGCAAAGGCCACTGCTGAAAAGACAGCCAAGATGGACGCCCTAGAGGCCGCAAAGATCTACAACGAGGACAGTCGATCTCATCATTGTATCGGCGTGTTGGAAAGGCCGATGTACAAACATGTGTCCCTTGCTGCACTGAGTGCTTAGATTACGACGGTGGAAACTGTATTTACTTTATAAAATATATTCGAGTGTTGAGTTTTGCATAGGTAATTAGATAGCCGCTTTTTGCGCTTCAATCTCACTTAGCTAGTAGTACTCGTACACTGTAATACTACTCTAGCTACTACTACCGTACTACACAGCTGGCTTGTGGCCCAACTGTAATAGACAAAACAATGGAGTATGGTGATAACATTCTCTTACTAGCACACAACTAGAGCTGGAAATTCGGTATGTTCACACGAGAGTACCAACTGTGAAAATAAACCCGACTCGACCCAAGAGCGCGCAGGGTCTAAAACAACTAGCTCAAGGCCGGCCGCTTCACACGTCCAAGCACCTCTCACTACGCAACCGATATAAAAGATGTTCTTCCGAAGCGCCTTTATTTATAAATTTAAATAATATACATTTGTTGCAAGGTAGCACAGTGTTCGCCAACTGTGTTCCTCTTATTTTGCTCTTGTTTCTGGCATTGTATCCTTGCTGTTGGTTTGCGATCAAGTTCAGTGTTGCACTAGTAAACTTAATTTTCTTTGGAATGAAAAGCACACTTTACTGCATGCTTAATTTCTTTGCGCATGGGGTTCTTCCCATTTGGTTCCCGCCCATTTGGTAGCCGATCCTTTAACAAATTTGGAAGATCCAACATTTCCACCCATAACATTAGAGATTTGACCCTTTGCCACAGCTGGTACAGTTGGCAGTAAGGTCTTACTGGGTGGGGTCTGGTTGACTCCATCGTCTCTCTGGACGGTGGGTTCTTTCATGGTTGTTGAGCTCCATTTGGTAGCTCCTCCTCCTTTTAGAAACTTGTCAGATCCGAGGTTTCCTGGAGTAAAAGTCGCACGTTCACAATTCTTTGTGAGTTGACCGAAAAGTTAAAAAGAGCAAAGTAACCCTTAAACAAAAGTGCGCTTGATAAAGATCACAGAAAAAGACACTCACCTCCGGTGACAGTCAAGATCCGTCCTTTTGCGAGGTGGGCTCCCGCAGGCATCTTGTATCCGCTTCCTGAGGAAGGCGCTGCTGTCTCTTGCAGTCCGTCATCTCGATGCACATAGGGTTCTACGTGGGAAGTTGTACTCCATTTTGTTGGGGGAGGATTCAAATATTTCGAGGCGCCGAAACTTCCACCCGTTACAGTGGCAATTCGTCCTTTCGCCAAAGGAAAATCCGCAGGAGTCTTATTTTGTTTTCCACCAGTACTCATCCGGGCAGGAACTCCCGAATGAGGATTGGTGTTTCCCCAGGGACTATCAATGCCAACTTTACCGTACTGGTCGGCCATGTAAGAAGAACCCGTGGTTCCTCCATTCTGTGGCCCGTTGTACAACTGGACGACGGTTAATTTTTGGCTGCTGGAAGTAGTTGGGAACACGAAAGCATCACTGGAACCAAGGGAGAGAGCAAGAACGCCAAGAGACGAGGTCTTCATTGTCGATTTCTTGTTAGCTGTTCAGACTGGTTTGAATAAAGAAAAAAGATAGAAGTAAGTAATAAATACTCGAGTATATCTGTAGCACAACAACCTGATGCCGACGGCAAGAGAAAAAATAAGAATGATTAATAATAATTACAGAAAAATGGCACACGTCATTCATCCGAGAATCAAGGCAACGTCAGCTCCGTTTATCGCACCTTAACCGTATTGCAGTGCAGACATGTTTGTCCTCACGGCTGTGTTCTTTACTACTACCAGTTAGTTGTTATAGTAGTACTAGGTACTACTACTACTGTCTACCAGGTACCATACTCGTGCTAAAGTCCTAATTATGCCGCTCCAAAAGACAAGATGCTGGTACTTCTACAGATTTAATAGCAGCGCGACCAAACAGCGGGACCTCCATCTTTCTTGTTCTTTCCGCATTCCTGGGAAAATTGACGATGCAACAAATGCCTCTGACATTTCAGGATTTGATTTTTTATGTTGTCATGCTTCGCGTTGTTTACCAGTACGAAGGTAGCCAACCTTTGGTTTACCAGTGGTAATTCGTTGTTTCCTTGAATAGCTAGCTTACTGGTTCGTAAACAAAAAAAAGTGATACCGCTGGACTTATCTTTTGCAGTGATGACCGCCACATCAGGTCGAAACCACAGGTTTTTTGCCTTGGTGAGTTGACAATGCTGGTCGTGGTATCCTTTTCACGCAAAAACGAAATACAGAGTGCTGTCATGATTCTTTGATTCCATTCCAAACATTACAACTATGCTAAGCCACAAAGTCGATCAAGCAAGCATTGAAAGACTTAAGTTGTAGCCGAGCTTTTTGGCCCATGAGTTCACAGATCGCGCCGTTGAGGATCGCAAATCTATAGTCCTAAGGAGAAGAGGAACTTTACTTTTAAGAGAACTGAGGCAGCAACCACACTGCTTGTAGTACTAATGAACTCGTTTTCCTTTGTTCTGATGAGCACAGACCGAGGGAGGCTACGCATGCTTGTTTTCAACGTTGATTTGTTTCTCGTGTTTTTGTAATTTCCGTTGTCCCATTGTTGGTTAAATGCTCTTATTGATATTTGCTACCACATTCTGCCCTGAAACTTCTACCTGCTTTGACATGCAGCGATCTAAGTGGGGCAAGATTTTAAACTACACCAGAGGACTCGCGTGACATCTTTTAGTAGGCGCATTGTTCGGATAATTTTTTACTGCAACACAGACGAAGTATAGACTACCTGCTGGTCGACCCTTTGGCGCAGCGTGCAGTCTACTGTCTATTCCTAACTACTCTTAGTAGCTACTCAAAACTCAAACTAATATATGTATGTATGTCCATCAAGTAGAAACGTTCATGTATCTGTTGATTTTGCCCTCAACTGCTGTACAAGAGCATGGCTGCGCACATCTCTTATTCCACGTGTAGGGCCTTCGCTTTCCCATTGTCGTCGTGACTGGCAGGAATCAGATTATGGGCTTCGTCTGATTTTTTACTCTCCAAACGACCCCGTGATTTTTTAGTTTTGCGAAGTGCGTACCAGGTTGTCTAGGAGCGCTGGGGATACATAAAGTCATACAACTACAAACTTCGTAATCAATTATTTTCTCTTGTGCACACTTCCGTGCTCATTCTACTACTAGCCTACTACTTCTTTTAATAGTCCTCTGAAGCTGCCGTCTTTGCTAAGGGCGCACTACTGCAGACCTAAAGTCAGGGTAGCTGCTACCGCCACCATCCTCTTCAGTAACCAAATTTGAACTCTAACAATTCAGTCCGCATCAAAAGCATTCTAGAACTACGAAACAGTGCACCTGTAGCCTGTAGCTGCCACCAACTCCCCCTGCTACAATCGAACCACCGTCATTTTGAGTTTTGGAAGCGTCTCCGCTTTCTTTTTCTTTTTAAGATGGCCGCACAAGCACCTACCGAGAATGATCACATGGCTGGACCGCCCCCAGGTGATGAGTATGAAGAGATTAGAGAGCAGGTAGGTTGCATTTTGGTCACTGGAATATGGAATTGAGGTTGACATGTCAGATTTCACTGTGCCAACCGTTGCACGTTGCACTTCGTTGTGATGCTGCGTTTGGTAGCCACTACCCCAACATTAACACCTGTATCCCTACCTATCTATCACCATGTATTTATCAGGATCGTTACCTACCGATCGCCAATATTGCTCGCATTATGAAGAACACACTTCCGGAAAATGCCAAAATTGCAAAGGACAGTAAAGAAACAGTTCAAGAATGTGTCAGCGAATTCATCTCCTTTATTACATCGGAGGCCAGTGATAAGTGCCTGCAAGAGAAGCGGAAAACGATTAACGGAGATGATTTGCTGTGGGCCATGTCAACATTGGGGTTTGATAAGTATGTTGAGCCTCTCAAACTGTATTTGAGTAAATACCGCGAGGCTGTTCGAGGGGATAAACCAGAGAAGCACCCGGCAGGTCGTGCTGCCAACAGTCCACCAGCGTCTAATACGGCGAATCCTATGGTTCCAGGGGACAGTGGACTGCCACCCACCATGTAAACGTAATATATGTGTTAAATGGCAGTATGCAAAATGTGAATACAGTAGCCACTTCGTGTTTGCTACTCAACGGGACGAACATCTTCTTTCCGACATTTCTTTGGACTGATGTGAGAGCTGCAGCAGCTAGCTAGCACAAGATACTAGATTGAGAAAAGATTCGACGTTTTAGTGTCGGGCTTGTTGGCGAGTAGGTATTAACCCAGAATCTTGGGTGGAGCCTGCGGGTGCAGCGACGATCTTACAGCTATCATAGCAGCAGCTATGTATCTTTTTCGAAACCACATTAGATCGATAAAGCAGGTATTTTACTTAAACTTCGCAAAACAGTAGAGTCGTTAAACTAACTCAGCCGGCATCCTCCTCCTTCTCCCCCTGCTCCTTCGTGTCTCGTCTGCATTTCGTTCTGGTTGTGTTGTAAGAAGGCAAGAAGCTGCCGTTCCATGGTAGATCTATTAACATCGGGAGCCTGGGCAAGAATACTTTGAGCCACGGGCGGACTTGTTTCAAGCTGTCTACTGAACTGTGTGTTTATCATTGAAGACAACATGCCGGAAATATCGATAGGAACTTCAGCAGACCAAGCTGGAAGACCTTCCAGCTGCGATGCCGCCATAGAAGCTGAGTAGGTCGCATTGTGCGTGGAAGTGTGATTTACGACCTCTGCGTTTCGCATCAAAGACGACAGGTTAGCAACGTCGATCGGAAGTTCGGCTGACGTCCCAAGTCTTCGTGAGGTCGTCAAAGCAGCTGAGGCCATACTGTTTGAGATATCAAAGCTCTCCCGACCAATACTTTCCTGCTGGCGACGCAAAAGAGCCAGTATATGCATCTGCTTTTCGTATTCTTGTTGTAACAATGAAATCCGTTCTTGTCTTGGTAGCAATCCAAAATTGTCCTGCGACCCGAGAGAAGAGACGGATGGCTGGGTACTTGAAATATTCCTAGCATAACAGTGATCCAACATCTTGACGGTAGCAAGCACTTCTTCTGCATTATTTCCAACTCTAGACACATTGGAAGAAGAGTTGTTTACCAAAGCAGCCAAAAGCTCGCTTGAAAAGGTGGAAGGCCTGGCTGGCTGCGCAGCTCCGGTTACAGGTAGGGCAGCTCCTACCACAGGCTGTACACCTCTCGTTGCAACACTCCCTGCTACCTGTCGCTTTACCAAAGCAATGGCTTCTCGTATTTCCCTAGAATTTGACTTTAGGGCTTCATTTTGGCTTGATAATTCATGGTATTTGGAAGTCAATTCTTCAATCTTTAGGACCTTCTTGGCGCGCTTCTTCCGCTCATTGTTTCGATTCAGACGACGCTTTCTCTCCATCTGGGTCTCATGAGGAGGAGCTTCATCTGCCATGTCCTCAGACTGGCCATCCGATGAAGTTTGAGTGCGACCCTGCGCGAGAAAACGGAAGCTGGAAGCAGATGTTCCGTTAAACACAATCATTCTTGCATTTTGTGGAATGCTGCTAACGCCGCCGCCGCTGCTGCTGCTGCTAGATACTTGCTTGGGCATCTCGTGGTCGCTTTTTGAAGCAGCAGCATTACAGCGGCTGCGCTTTTTGTGCTTCTTGCTATCTGCCTTAAAATTAAACATGGAGAGTTTTTGTTTTGAATTAATGATAGAATGAGGTTTTTGACTTGTCTTAACTTTGTCACAACTTTTCTCGGAAGTAAGGATTGAAGAAGACAGCCAGCAGCCTGTCCCGACTTGTTCTCGGTGAATCCTGTCGATCTTGTTATTAGCGCTGCAATTTTCCATCAGGGATCGACATTCTTTAACACTAGTACCATGGTAGTATTCGGATCACACAGTGGTGATGATCAGCTCCTCACTAAAAATTTATGAAAACATCACCCGCCCTAAATAATGTCTGGATGGCAAAACAGTCATGGGGGGTGTAGCTACCTGGTACTACTAGTAGAGAGTACGAGTACTCCTAGTACCCGCAGACAACGCTACTATTACTCGCCTGGTACCAGTACAACGTAAATCCACTTGGCTAAACCTTACCTGGTAACGCTTAATCTGAAACGATTTCCAGTACCTATCATGGAACATAAAGCAACATCCTTTAGTTTAGTTGTTTACCAGCCTATTGCTGTCTGCGCACAGCATGATCCATGGTTTATTGAGCAATGCTTTCGTAGACCTGCAACCTCGCAACTCTACTATTTATTTTACAATAGCTACGACCAGCCAGAACCGACTCAATGTTGCACTCTACTTATTGCAAGCATCATAAATACTGTGGGCGTTTGCTTTTCCTTGCCTGTGCTGCAATTCTCGAAGTTGAATGGATGAAAGAAAACTGAGTGATGATTCGTACCAAGCCAGTTCATTTTGAAAGCATGGCCCTAGCCACCAACGATGCAATTATAAGTTCATGGGGTGAAACTGAAGTCTTTGTACACCCAAGAAGCACAGTCGTCTGGGCCAGATTTAGTTAGTGGGCTGCTCTGCTGGCTGCACCCAACCCACGCATTCCTGACCCCTGCACTAGAGGATAGTGGATGTAAAGCTGGCAAAATCTCTTTCTCTAATCTGAACCTAGATTCCACCTTCATGGGTCCAACAGTCTTTCATGGAAATTTTATCGATGTCTGTGTGTTGGAATTCTTTCCACCCATTGACTGGAAGTGCTTGCATTCTGCCTCAAAAAACCATTCTATCTGGCAAGACAGTGAACCAACAATTTTAAAAATGGATTGAAGATGCGCCCTCAACCTGGTCCTGTAAGCAACCAAAATATCACCTACCGCAGCCTCTTTAGTAGAATTTTGTTACTCTCAAATATCTAGCTATAGACTATTCAAAGCACGCAGATTTCTTTGGTTTCCCCCATCACTTGCAGCACTTAAGCCTTGATACAAAACTTCACAGGCTTGGAACTCTTCGCATCTTGTCGTCCTGCTTCCCTTGTCTACAACCGCACAGGTTCTCCAAGGATTGTTGGTAAAGCAGCAAGTTGCTCTAGCGCAAATGTTGACACAATCACTAAGATCCGATAGGTTTGAGCAGGCTTGTTGCACCTGCACTGCATTGCTGGGTGTTAAAGGAGTCAGCACAATTTCACATGATGCATACTTTTCGCAAAAATCAAACGGCAAATAGAGTGGACAACTACTGGACTCAGTTTCTGTACCAATTTTTGCATTAAATCTTGCATTCGGTGAAAAACAGCAAACGCCAGGCTGACAAACTTGTTCGCACAACGTAACATGCCCTGTTGCTGTAGCTATGAAGTTGTTGTGATTGAAACAGGCATCTCGAATGGTTTTGGCCGAGTAATTTAATGCAGAATTTTGGTCATTTTTGTCCACAGTGGTGACTTGTTGCTTCACATCCGTTACTGTTCGTGATGAATTAAATGGTGTATTCAAAACGTCGCAAGTTGCCCTATAATTCTTGCAGGTGGCATCACTGGCAACATATTGACACTGACCCGCAATAAATGGATTCCAGCAACACTCGGCGGGTAAACAAATTTGTTGACACGCCAATAAGGCTCGCAAGTCGACTTGAATGATGTCTAATTGGCAGAGAGCTTCAACATTGGATGGCACAGGTTTGAGCATATTATTGTTTGTTTTATCAGTGGTCGTGTTCTTTGTAGTAGGTTCCGAGTTGTTGACCGATGCGTCTTTGGCGACAAGATACTCACAGGCTTCTTGATACGCAGGACACTCGGGGTTTGTCCAGCACCGATCGGCAGCATTGGTCAAACTGCGATCCCAGCAGCAGCGTGCCGTATTACAAATCTCGTGGCAAGTCATGGAGGCCCCATAAACTTCCTCCTTGCTGATTGCTTCTTGACCACCGAAGAATTGGACCGCCTGGCATAATTCAGCTAGCTGCGAAGGGGCTGGTCTAATTAAATTTGGATTTTCCCACAAGACAAACGCGTTTAGAAGAATATTGCTAGGGTATTGATCTCTCGTACTCTCAGACTCGGGACTTAGAGGTTCCAGCACAACACATGCCTCATGGTAGGTACTGCAGGCAGCTTGATTGTCCCTCCAGCATGCCCTGTCACTTCGATACGAATGTTGGCAGCACTCAGCTCGGCTACATATCTCTTGACAAGTTTGACGACCAGCTGGTTCCAAGATTCTGTCAATATTGCAGTGGTCTCGAATATTCGCTGGAGGCGGGGGTAAGTGAATGGGGATATTGACAGACGTGGAAGTGTAACTTTCATCATCATTTTGAGACAAATATTCGTCATTTTCGTTATAAGAGACGATTACCAAGATCAATGAAACAATCACTAGAACCACGATTGCCGACACCAGACAATAGCAACACGAAATGGGCTTGTGGGACAAGACAACTGGGGATACGGTTCTTAATTTTTGGTTCCTGCCTCCATGATGCAGTCGGGTAGCCCTCCTCTTCCCATTATTTTTAGGAGCAGCGACACTCTCATCCTGTTGCCGTCGCAGACTACTCGGTTCTGCCAATTCGTCTTCAAAAATCTCAGCGGCTCGTTCAATATTCGTTTGTTTCCCTCGACGTTGTTCGTCTCTTCGGGATGTGGGGCATTTGCCGTTGGCAGTAGCTCTATCTCCTTTGCTTGTAGCATCTTCTGCTCCAGTCGGGCAAGCTGGACGGAATGGACTCTGTTGATTGCTCATTTCCGTCGTCATAAATTTTAGATACTGCACTGTACTAGTAGATGATAGAGCAACTCCTGGTGCTAGACTTTTGAATGTAGACTGCAACCTCCGAAAAAGTGACTGTTGAAATCATAGCTATTTTCTCGCCTTACTTTGACGGGTTAATGATACGAGTCCGGGTGGATTGATTTCTACCACGAAAAAATGACAAAAAGTATGGTACTGGTCTACTCGAGTACTAGGCCTACTACTAGTAGACCACTACTCTCTAGTAGACTACTAGTAGTAGTAGACCTGATCTAGGTCTACTCGACCCTACTAGTCTACACTACTACTAGACAGGTAGTCTACTCCGGAAAAGTTTGGAAATGCACATGATTTATTTGCACCTCTCATAATATTCAAATTTCTGCCAGATTGCGCAGGCCACAACTCCAACAAGTACGGCAAGTGAACTAATCCGTGTATGAAAGTAGAATGGCTGCTTCCTCTCATTCTCTGTTGGTCGTTTGCCGGTTGAAATTTGTAATAACTCGCAGGTTGATTGCTGGATTCTTGAATTGGTCAGACCCCTACTACTCCTTCTTGCAGTCTGCTTTCTAAGCTGCTTTGTGTAAAGTAAACATTTTACTTCTTGATGCTGTGTTCGACTAAGCTACAAGTCGCGACTTCCGTTGCGTCATACCATTGCGCCATTCACGTGGCTTGTTAACCACGCACCATTCACGATCGTCTGTACCGTCAGCTAGATCCAAAGAGACAATAACTCGACGACCACCTGTAGTGGCTGGTGGTGATCGATGAACACAGGCAAAGTTTCGTTGCCAGAAACTAGTAACCAACGATGATTGGTGTTTATAGTAATCGCCTTTCATGACGATGAACTCCAAGTTGCCTGCTCGTTTCAAGCTAGTGTCCAAGCCACCTGGGAGCGTTCCAAGTCCACGCAGTGTCATGTATTCCAGTGGAGTACTCGTTCTCATCATGTAGTCTGTTCCGGGACCATAAAGCGTTACGTAGCCTCTGAGTGGAGCCTTGTCGGTATGAAACATAGGGTCTTTTGCCTTGTAACTATTGGCGCAGACTACACGTAGAAAAACATCCCGGCATGTTGTTTCAAAAGGTCCGTCCGCTAAGGAAGAAACTCCACGTGCCAGCTCCTGAAATGCCAGTGTGCACAGATCTGTACTATCTACTTGCTCTAATTTGTCATTTTGTTCTTTCCTGATTTTATCTGTGCGAGTGACGGCGTTTCGTAGTTGATGGCAGTCATAATAGGTATGGCCGGAAGAGGTCATCCGTATTCTAGCCCGAAGATCTACATCTGAGGGACTGTTGGACAAATAATCTTGTAGGGCATTCAGGTGGGCATTGATCCCTGTCACTGCGACGACACAACATTCTTGACTCCCTAGCTTCTGTTTAGCCTCGGCCCAATTCCCATCCAATCTTGATTTTGGAATCGCCATGGAGCAGACGAATAAATGAAGATATAGTGAGCTCGTAGAGAAGACGAAAATATGAAGATATAGTGAGCTCGTAGAGAAGAATAAGATTCTGGGATTCATTTTTTGGGGCAGCATCGCATGTTGCTATCATTTCCAATAGCTGCAGTGGTACATTGATTTGTTTAAGATCTTTTGATCTGAACTGTGAAATAATGATAATCATGAGTGATGAGCAACGCATATTGTTACCTGGTAACCATCAACATTCCACGTGGAACAAAATTAGTGCTGCTCATACACATACCAGTACCAACCTAAAAAGAAGAAGCAATAGAGTACTCGACTACTACTAGTACAACTACTACTAGAGTAGCTAGCTAGAGTTACTACGGTACTTAGCTACAGCAGCTAGCCTTACTCTCTAGCTACACTACTACTACTAGTAGTACCTGGGACCTGGTAGTCTCAAGATACGACTCGCCTAGAGTAGTAGTACCACTCTACTAGCAGTTACTACTAGTCGAAGACCCTACCATGGTACTGTACTCTACCAAGGAATTAAAGTGACTCGACGAAGATGTGTTGTGGTAGACTACTACCAGTACTAGTAGAGTACAAGGTACTAGTCTACTACTAGAGTAGTAGTACGAGTAAATAAGAACAGACGAGAACGGCTGGAAAACCCAACCCACCGAGATCAGATCCCACGATTAGGCATGACGACGCATTTGGTTTTGGGTTGTGGCTGACTTCACGACATCTCAAGGGACTTCATCACCATTGTCAATCTGTTGGAACATACTAGAACACATCAAACACGTCATCGGAGCGGATTGTATCAAGCACGACTTGCATTTAGGTCTACCTGGTACTACTACGTACCTGGTAGCTACCGTAGTACTCTAGTATTTTGCAGCCGTTTCTCCGAGCTTTGCTAAATTTACTTGATATTCTATGATGTTAATAATTTGGTCGAACTTAGTCATCACAAAAGATAATGAAAATCTCCGGACAGTTTTGATACCTGGTACAAACCAAGTAAATCACTGTTTCGCATAATTTTCATATCTTATACTTATCAAACAACATCGTTTCACACTTATTTCAATTTATCAACCATGACTTTGACTACCGTTGTTGGCTCCTCTGGATCGGGAAAGGTGCGGCACATACATTCTTCCATCTACTGAAGTGACATTCAACATTCAATCTGTCATCCGTCCTCTACCAGGATGCATTTTCTCACCTCTCACCGCCGTTCTTTCCTTATTTCATTTTGTTATCGCGTCACACAGACCACTTTTTTGAATAATGTGCACAAGTCACATAAATGTACGTTTATTCGACAATACCACAATGTGAGACCCTATGTCGCCGTTTCCAAGGTGCCAAAGTTTGACCCTACCAAGTTGCCCTACTGGGATATCTACGAGCGAGAAGGCACAGCCCAAACCATCCAGCTTGGAGGTACGATGGCAGGCGAGTTCACGGCTGGTCTCAGTGGAGGACAGAGGAAGCTCTTTTTGTTTGAACTCATATATCAACGCACCAAGGATCAATCCAAGCTCTTGATTGTGCTTGACGGTAAGTTTTACGTGTAGAAAGTAGGGTTGATATCATCTGCCTTCGTGCATTACAACTTGTGAAGAACTTCTCTCACCATTTACATCCTCCCCAACGATTCGACAGAACCTTTTGCTGGAGTTACCGACGACTTTGTCCCTTTCATTGTGGATCGCCTCAATCTCATGCGCCAAACGCACAACATTCTATTGGTTACGAATGACCACGTGGAAACTTTGACAAAAATGGCTGACAACACCATTACAGTCTCGGCCATCGATAGAAAGATAGTTAAGGTCAACGATAACAAGAGTGTTGACAGAGAAAAGGTGATTCATGCATTGAGTGTGGGAGATGAATACGTCTACAATGCCACAAATGATGATTTGAAGTTCTTTGTAGATGTGGAAATTGTCAAGAATGGAGGGATCATGGGAGTTGTGGGCTTCACCGCTTTTGCCTTCCTTCTCTTTCTGATTTCTTTTTGGGACTCTTCTGATGAGTCAGCAGCACTTGTGTTGATTGCTGGAGGTGTACGTAGCCGGAACAAATGCTCCAATGATGTCGTTTTTAATCCTTTCCAGCTGATATTTATTTTGAATCGCGCTAATCGCTTCTCTCATTTCATATTACAGATCATTGCATACTTTGCTATTAACCCCTATCTCTTGAGTTTGGTCGATTGGAGAAACTACATGAACGAGGAAGCCGAGGCCCTTCTGCATTCTAGCAAGTCTATGAACAAAGCTTTGAAGTCAAGTGTTACAATGACCTTGATCTTTGCAATTTCTTTGGTTGAATTTGGCCTCGTCAACGCTGTCGTTGGCGGGTTATCAGATTTCAAGTTTTGGATTGCTATCTTGTTTGACAGTGGAAGCATGACTTTTCCATTCCTTTGCTTTGGACTTTACACTGGCTTACCGCATCAGGCAGTAGAAACTCTCTCCTCCATGCCGTTCCTCTTCATGATCTTCTTTAGCACGACGTTCAGCCCAGGTGCCGGAGTTCCTGTGCTGAAAGAATTGCGATATTTGTTCAGCCGATTTTACTTTTGGTGTATGGTACCAGGTGTACAAGATATGATGGAAGGATGCCCTGCAGATGAAAGACTGAACGTTCTGTATTTGTGCCTTTCGGGACTTTTGGGTGTGGTCTTGTTTTTTGCTTACCAGGCTGTTTTGACATCTATTCGAAATGCCAAGAAGGCCCAAGCGAGTAAGTTGCGAGAAACTATGATGGAAGACGATGAATTTATTCAACTGCAAGTAGAGATGTACGGCGAGAAGCAACTGCGTCGATTGCAGCACATCGACAGTAGTGGGTCTCTGGCCAACAGTGTTCAGTCCAATAACAAGGCCGCCGACGTCACCACCAGAACAACTATTTATTCAGATCACGATTTTGCTGATTTGGAGAATGTTGGCTTGGAAATCGACTGTTGAGAACTGTTGCAGCATGATATTCGTTATTCATAACTATAGCAGTGATTTTGTGATCTCGCATCATATTATTATTTAAGAATATTCAGAGAATGAGTTTATTGACTATCTCTATTAATTCAAACTAGAGTTTAGAGACCCTATTTTCGAACGGTTTTCTTGTCGCCTGTGATCGCTTCCAGAGGGCCACAGTTCGAAATCGTATTCTCCTTGCGCCTCTAAATCAGTTATTATTTTCCAGAATTCATACGTTGTCAGTAGCTGATGCGGACCACTTCCCAAAGGCTTTGCAGGCGGCGCTGGTTCAACTTCCGAGCCAGAGCCAGTTTTTTTGTCGCGTTCAAACTTGGTTAGCTGAAAGTCAGTGGTTGTCACTACTCTGTCATTTATTAAAACACGAATTACATGACGCTTCATCCTATCTTCGATGGTGGACATCCCTGCGTCTTCTATTTGTACATCTTTGTTGTCGAGACGAACAAGTTCAATCACGAGGTTGCTTGCGTATGAAGGCCAGTATTCTCTCCACACGGCACTTTCTTCGTCTGCTAAGAAGTCCGCACCCAAAGCATAGAGCAGCGACAGAATCGTTACGTCGTGACAACTATAAATGCATAAAAAATTGGTGTTTTGATCTTGCAATGGCCGAATGGATTCCGATTTGCTCACGAGATGCTCTAGCTGCGAAGCAATTTCACGCAAGGGCGGCGCGGCAATAGCAGCCAGTAGCTTAGGGTTGTTGTACCACTTACGGAATCTCCAAGCTAAATGTCCTAGTGCTTTGTACGTCATGGCGGATAAAAGCTGCTCCACGTTGTCGTCGTGTTCAAAATCGGAAAACTTGGACAAGGGTAGATTGTGGGATTTCCGACATACAAAATGATCCGCTGCTTCCACCCAATTTATTCCGCTGGGCGTAGATGCACTGAAGTCTTTCCGTCCCTTGCGTGCCAATCCAGGTAAAATGTTGGCCAATCGAGCTGCCGTCCCGGCTGCTTTAGCATCTGTGTTTTGGAAACTACTGGACTGCATTACTTCCCCTACCAAGTCTCTCATCAAATCTGGATTCCGATCAAACGCATTCAAATTGTCACAGGTTTGATCTCGAACTCGAACAAAGACTCTTGGTCGCCGTATTTTGCTTAAATCATTAGCTCGTCGTTTGGAAAGGTATAAAAACCGGGCATTCATCTTGGGATCGTTTTCCGCGTCACTTCCATAGCCCTCATCCTCGTCACTGTTTTCATCCGAATCATCATCGGAGTCGGTATCATATCGGGAACTTTGAATGAAATTGTGATCGGGTACCGGCCATTCTTTTGGTCTCATTTGGCTTAAGTCTATATCCTCTCGTGTCTTTTCCGGGCAGTAAAGTTGAGTGTGGAGCAGGCCGTCCAATAGAGATTGAACACTTAGGACAGTCCGCAAGTAATTTGTCGAATATGCAGATATTCTCCACCTTTTTAGAAATCTCTCGTCACATTTTTCTGCTTCGGGTCCAGTAGCTTCTCGGTCAAAATCGGGATCATAGCGTTCTCTCAGTAGTCGCCCCTTTTCCTGCATCTGCATCAATCCCTTGTGGGTTAGAAAACCACCCGGATTTCTGTGCACATCCATAAAGATTCCACTTGGATCATCAATAAGGGGAGGAAAAGCTGTGCAGAATTCTTTGTAAGCATGAGCGGTACTGGGATAAGGTAATTTACTCAACCAGAATCGGTTCTCCTCGTCCTGCCTATGGGGAGGACAGAGAGGTCGACTGGGTGTACGGTCGCCGTGACGGCAAAAGACCCAAGCACCAACAACTGCCCCTTCGTTTTTGGAAGGTGGATCCTCTTCAATTGGCGGTAGTTGACCCAGCAAATCTCTACCCAAAGGTTCTTCTCGAGTAGATAAACATCGGCAGTTAATGTGGAAAAGTGGTGCTATCTGTCGTTGTGCACGTAAAAGACGCCTGCCTACGACAACAGTTTGCTGTCGAGGGAATGTCATTCTATTACTGGCTCGCTAGAGATTACCCTTTCTAACTCTTTTCTTTCTGTTATAAACCCAATATCTTTCACACCATCGACAAGATTAACTGCACAGCCAGGATACAAAGAGAATAAGTGTGTGCTGGTACTAGTAGGTGAATTGATGAATTGATGAATTGATGAGAACAGAAATGCTGAACGAAATACTGGAAGAATTGCAAATCCAAAAGTAAACGTTCGCTCTCTACATGAAAACACAGCTGGACTTGTAGTACGGTACAACTCAGAGCCAGCCGAAGGGAACGTGAGACAAGGAGACCCGAATCCGACGTCACCGGAATGACCCGAAATGCCCCATCCCGTCTCCCACTCAGAAACAGGAACACATCGGGAGAAATCGGA
>Ga0100402_1001460_pt1 | contig 27310 bp, 18 predicted proteins | sample CryGeyme20150102_FD_80419 | JGI IMG/M metagenome (GOLD analysis project Ga0100402, IMG submission 80419) | Groundwater microbial communities from Crystal Geyser aquifers in Utah, USA - Crystal Geyser metaG 2015-0102 | ecosystem: Environmental > Aquatic > Deep subsurface > Groundwater | place...
CAACAACAAAATTATGTTGTGGTGGTGCAAAAGCAAAAAATTCGGCACAGTGGGTAAATACCCCCTGGAATTGCAGGGGGTAAATACCCCCTGCAAACAGATGAATCCTAATCTTAGCTCATTTTTTTCTTGAGCCAGCAGTGCCTAAAACTTGCTGCCGATGCGAGCCAACTCGGCATTGTTCGGGAGCGCGCCAAAAAGGTACTCTCTTCTCGATACAGAAAACGGGAATTTTCAGCACGGATACAACATGAGGTTCATATCCCAAGGAAGAGCAACATCAGCAAATATTCACAAAAAAAATCAAACCATGGGCATCAAAGGACTAGCTAAGCTGTTATCTGATGAAGCTCCCGATGTGAGTTAGCTTGTTTTTCTGTAATGTGGCATGATTGAAGAGTTTGGCTGATGTTTAGTTATGTCGTTTCTGGGGAGAATTAGTCTGAATTCTGAATTAGTAGACAGGCGGGGGAAACGAATCAGTCCTTCACTTCTCTTGTCTTGTGTTATGACTCAAATGAATTAAATTTTTCCTGCAACATGACATCTCCAAACTTAAAACAGTGCATTCGCGAAGTCGAATTAAAGTCGCTCCACGGCCGTAAGATTGCTGTGGACGCCAGTATGGCCATTTATCAATTCATGATTGCCGTTCGGACTGGGGGTCAATCCAATCCGGCTGCCATGCTGACAAATGACGACGGTGATCCAACCTCGCACGTTCAGGGAATGTTCAATCGAACCATTCGGTTCTTGACGGAAGGTGTCAAGCCAGTATTTGTCTTTGACGGTAAACCACCAGAATTCAAGTCCGGAGAACTTTTGAAACGTCGGGAAAAGCGAGAAAAAGCACAAGTTGCCCTCAAAGCCGCAACGGAGGAAGGCAACGTAGAAGAGCAGGATAAACAATCCAAACGATTGGTCCGGGCTGGCCATAAGGAAAACGAGGATTGTCAGAAATTGTTGCGTCTCATGGGTGTCCCGGTCATTTTGGCCCCGTGTGAAGCCGAAGCACAAGCATCGGCTATGGCCAAAGCTGGATTAGTCTATGCCACAGGTACGGAAGATATGGATGCCTTGACCTTTGCCACGCCCATCTTGTTGCGAAAAATGACCTTTGCGAATGCATCAAAGAGTACTGTTCAACAAATAAACTATGCCAAAGCCATTGAAGGGCTTGAGATTACACATGACCAATTTGTCGATTTGTGTATTATGATGGGATGCGACTACTGTGACACCATGTGAGTACATGCGTTTGCGACCAAGTGAATAGAATATTCTTTGAAAAATTGGTATTCACATTTGTATATTATGTTGGTTCTGATCCGCATAGCAAGGGAATTGGCCCGAAGACGGCACTCAAATTGATTCGGGAACACAAGAATATTGAAACTATTTTGAAGCACGTTGATAGTAAAAAGTACGGTATTCCGGAATCATGGATCCCAAACGAGAATTCAACAAAAAATAATGATAGTAGCGAGGAGGAGGACGAGAATGGCCACCCAAACAATGCCGACGAAAAGGAGGAAGCGATCCCTGCATACGTGCAAGCTCGTCGCTTGTTTTTGGACCATGAAGTGATGGAAAAAGACGAGTGTGCTAGTCAGCTCAAATGGAAACCTTGTCAGAAGGAAGCATTGTCCAAATTTTTGGTTGAAGACATGTGCTTTAACCCGGAACGTGTAGCCAACAATATTGAAAAGCTCGAAAAGGCCTACAAGGCCAACGCAAAACCACAATCACGAATGGACTCCTTCTTCAAACCTGTCCCGCAGGATCCTGCCAAAGTGGTCGAAAAGCGTAAGCGTATGAAGGAAAAGAGCAAAGCCGATGCCAAGAAAGCCAAGTCGGCAACCAAAAAGAAGCACTAGATGACAGCCGCGGAATGCTCGTGTCCAATTACTGTAGGAAGCGGGGGAAAGTGGCAAAATCTAAAGAGAAGTAGAATAAAAATTTAAATATTTCCAATCGATTTTGACTTTCATCATGATGTGTGTGCCCAAGTCTTCATTTCGGCTTATGTTCTTCTTGATCCCTCTTAACAAAAATTGCCTCCGAATTTAATCTTTCCTTTGCTTAACGAATCACGTCCACCAAGAAATCAAAAATGTCCGTCTTCTGTATGGCTTCTCGAATATCTTCTTTCTGCAGCGTCCTGCGCTTGTGCAGCTGCGAATAATTCCAACTGCGAATGCTCAGATCCAAAATAAACAATTCGCAAGCCTTGGCAAACAACACGGGCGCTTCGGCACTAATCATACGCACATCTTCGTCCGATTTCATAATACGCTTGATACGAGCCAACGGCAAGTCATTGTGGTTCTTAAAGTCTTGTTCCGATTGATTCTCCAGTGCCTCAATAGCACGCATCTCGTCGGTCCAAAAGGATCCCAAACTCGAATTCAGTTGTGCCAAAAAGGCAGGAGAGTTGCTCGAAGGAGGTGGAGCTTGAGTAGCATCAGGAGCATATGCCATGAGCGAACTATCTGTCATTGGTGTCGCAACAGGAGCCGCTGATGATGTAGCCCCGGAGGTAGTTGCCAGTGGAGCTGCGGCGGCAGAAGGATGAGATCCATCAGGAGCATGTGCTGCGACAGGAGGCGGCACGGGGACCGCCGCAGCCGCAGCTGTTGCAGGGGCACTAACTTGCACAGATTGTGGCGTCGAAGCTACCACAGCTGCTACCGGGTTGGGTACCCGAACAGCCGTTGGAACGTTACGGGCCGCCGATTTTGCAGCTGTTGTCGAGTTGGCTCCCGAACGGAAGGATGCCTGCAATTCTTGACGCTGTTTTTGATGCGCCTGATCCAAGGCTGTACGCTCTTCCGGTGAAGCATTAGATTTAATCAAGTTTTGAGTTTCTTGCCTCTGCTTTTGCTTGAGTTGATCCATTTCTCCCATTTGCGACGCAGTCATGGCCTGGTTAGCCTTTTTCCTATGAGCGCTGTCACCGCCAGAAGCACTAGTATCGCCCTTGTAGATCCCAGCCTGGACCAAGCAAAAGTAATGAGAGAGGTTGGGGTGGGGTGGGGTGGGGGGGGGTGGGGTTGAGCTCAAAGAATTATCATATCCTGCCGACACTATTTCAATACTAAGCAGCAAACCGTGTTCACCTACCTGGATTTGAGCTTGAGTATGAGCATGAACCAAAGCCTGTGCTTGCAAATGAATCTGTGTTTGAATCTGGCTCGGAGTTCCTGGGCTCTTGCGTGCGTGAACGATTGCTTGGGCCTGGATCTGGCTCAAGGCGTTAACCTGCGACGCATTCATGGGAACCAAGCCATCTCCTCGGGACTTGGCGGCTGCGACGACAGCTTGCGCTTGAGCTGCAGCTTGCACCATGGCTTGGGCCTGGGCCTGGATCTGTTCGGGGGTAATATTTGCCTGCTGCCCTCGGGCTGCCGCTGCCGCCAATTGAGCTTGTAATTGGGCTTGGAGCTGTTGCTGGATCTGCTGTTGGAGCTGAGATTGTGTCGAAGTGGTTGGCTTTTTGGCCGATGGCTCCCCCGAGCTGGCAGAGGCAGCCGAAGAAGCAGGGGCTTCACGTTTGGCCCCAGCAGCAGCTCCTGCGGCGGCAGCAGGAGTAGCGCTTGCCGCCACGGCTAGCACAGAAGGTCCCGCAGCGACGGGCTTTGGGGCTACTAGAACTGGGGCTGGAGCAATGGGCGTCGGGGCTGTCGCAGCCGCAACAGGGTTTGGCACAGTGGTGGTGGCGGTGGCGGCGGCGGTGGTGGCGGCCGGTGCTGGAGCAGATGCAGCTTCCGTAGAGGGCGGGTCAGTTTCCATTGGTGTAGACATAATGATTTATCGATTCTCGATGTGGAAAGCTGAAAAAGTAGCGATTATTCGTTTGACGCAAGAAATGCAACAAGTAGTGCTGGTGTGGTGGTAGTGGTCACACAACTTATTAGGTATCAAGGTTCCGCGGCGAATATCGAAAAAAGGGATTAGACAGCAGTTTAAGAAATTAACTCGTACAACCAGGATGCCGTTGCGAGAGGAATATTTCTTTGTTGTTGCCTGTGCGAAATATGCTGCCAATGATCTCTCGCTACTCTGATCCGGGAGGCTTTTGTCTTGTTCGGCGGCCTTGACGGATTGATTATGAGCGCTATTGGTGCCTTTTATTTGCTCCAAATGGAGGTTGCCGTGGCAAAAGCTTACATTTGTAAGGATTTCCGTTGAGAGAAAAGGAGAGGAGGGAGACTTCAATGTCATTAGGTTATCAGCTTACCTGAAATTATGAGGGCTCTGTCCCGTCAGACTGGAGTCAAACTACTTTAGTTTTTCTTGTCGCATTTTTTGTTGTCGTCGTCCGTGTCGTCTCATTTTTTCCGTGAACGTTTCAACTACAAAGTAAAAAGCTTGTGCGAAAGACGACATGTTGACGACACGAGGAGTCAAGCGTTCTACGACGTTTGCTGAGGTAGACTTAGACCGGTTGGAACTGTGGGAAGACGAGGAACTTTGGCGTCAAGAAGAACAGACCAACAAGAACAAGCGAAAAAAGTCGGTGCGTCTCTTCTGTTCGAATTTGGATGCCACCTTTCGGAGTTTACCCCCCGAGATTCTTCCCCGAATTTTAGGATATGTTGACGACGTCGGTGACCTTCTTCGTCTCAGCCGAACGACGAAGGCATTTCGGTACGTTTTGTTGTTTGGTGTTGTTGTAAATGGGCAGGCGGGCGGATGGGCGTAACATTGCACCGATTATACCCTTCTATTCGCCGCTGTCTATTCCGTCGCCATTCTATTCACGCACTCTTCATTTTGACATTTTCTCTTGTAGGTCAAGTATTACCGACGAAGTAATTCTACGTCTTTGTGTCTCGGGCAAGGGTGCTACAAAACAGCAAAAGACGCTTGCTTCGGTTTGCGATAAACTTATGGACAAGGTTGCCAAAGGAAGTATTCATCCACCTTCAACGTTTCGTTTATTGCGATTGTTCAATGCGGATCGATGTGAACGAGGGGACAAATGTTACGGCTTTGATATGAAAGACAGAGTTGCTTGTCGGCTTCGCCCGCTCACGAGCAGCTGCAACATCAACAAGCCGATTCTCCCCTTTGGAATGGCCATTTGTAAAACCTGTATACCATACGTTTCGGGAAACTTTGATGCTTGGCGTTGGCGTTGGGATGATTCGCAGCCTTTATGGAGCACTAAAATTTGCATGGAACGACTATATACATACCGTGGGATTTGTTTATTGGATCCTGCTGAGGAAGTTGCGACGGGGGATGCCATTGGTCCGTATGTGCAATATTTACCGGTGAAACAAATTGAATCCACCTTTGAAGATACAATTGAACGGGTGACGGCCGTGAACAAGTTGTTGACGGACGTCGAGAAGGTACGTGAAATAATTATGACTTTTTAGCCCCTTTTGTCGGTGTATGGTTTTCTCACATGTGACCCTTGCTATTTCATATTTGCTTTGGACAGCGGAAGAGGCCAGAAGAACGTGAACGGTCCTTCGCTCTATTGGAAATCTATCAAGCTCTAAAAGATGAGCTTGAGGGGAAACGCATTGCTAAGTCGACGAATATTGAGGAATTGGAGGCGAAACGTATGGAACGAGCGGCGCTTAAGCGATCCCGTGTGGACCATTGGAAGTCTTATATTGAAAATCTTCTGGAAGGCTACGAACATAAACACCTTGTGCTGCGTGGTCATTTTATCGACTATAGCGGCGAGTACCGGTTCGACTGCGAACTGTCGCGTGACACGATTGGCAAAGTGCTCCGTGCACCGACAACAGCAAATAAAGATAAGATTATCAAGGCAGTGAGCGAAATGAAAGAACTTTTCTCCGTGTTGCTCGCTAACGGATTCGGAACGGACAACCCAAATAAATACTTGCTTTCTTTTCTTCGAGAGTCGGACGCACCTGCAGAGAAGGCATTGTACAACTACCGTCTATTCTTAGGCAGTGCATGGACACAACGCCATTCATTTTGGCTGTACTATGCACGCACGAATTTTGTTCGACAGATTCGAGAAAGTAATTCGCTGCAAGCGTTTTTAAAAGAAGTTCGGCATACAAATGTCATACGAGATGCTTTTGTCCACGAAATGACCTTGGATGAAGTGGATGACAATTTCAAGACTCTTGCAACAAAAACTTGGGAGAGCCAATGTAACAGTGCATCAGTCAACCCCAGCACCGCTGCCAGCTACCGTCTCTCGTTCAATCGATGCAAACGCAAATACGATACGCTCGCCATGAACATGAAAACATACTTGCGTGTAAGTCTTGTCCTATTTCTGGTGGTTGTGCAGTGTGTCGACATTCCTCTTTGCCAACATACAAACTGTGCATTATTCACTGACCATTTTTTTTTTGCTGCCAACTATAGCTGACTCCAGTCCAACGCTTCCTTGAAGAAACGTCGGTTCCTGCAAGTCACGCTGCCTACATGCGTCGTCAAAGGGGATGGCCTCTTACACGCCGCCAAATACTAAGCAAGTTCTTCAAGCTCGAAAACGGCAGCTGCGAGTTCCTCCACGAGTGCAAGTTTAACGAGCTGTTGGCTTTGCACAAGCTTCTCTTTCAAAACCCTGACTTGCAGCGCCGCTAGATATTTGTAGAACCTGCCAGTCACATGAGAACAAGTTGCTAGTATTTCAGGCCGGTTGAATAAGAAATGTCTACTAACAGTGTAAACGCTAAGTTGAATCGTTTACTGTCCGTCCCAGGTCTGTCCCGATATTTTGTGTTTTTGATTCCTGGCTGCTATTGCTGATTTGCTCTGTACTTGTACTTGGCACCAAAGAAGCATCTGGGAGAGCTTCTAGAGCCTTTTCAAGCAATGTCAACGAAGCTTCTTGCGTATTGGCTTCGCCTTCTTTAATAGGCATTTTCTTCAGAAAATCCAGAGCCGTTGCTGTCTCTGTGAGATGATACGACTGTACCAGAGCTTCCTTCTGTTGCGCCGTCAATGATTTGGGCGTAGCTCCATCTGATTCTATTTGTACAGGCGGCCATTCCAGGAATCGATCGTCCTCGCTGGGAACAAAACCAATCGCGCAAAGCAACTCACGTCCTCCCTTAAGTTTGTCAACCTTTTGGAAGGAATCGTTGGATGTAAAGACTCTTCGAAATCGTGGTAGGTGAGGGTTTTTGGAAAGATTGCTCACATAAAGAAAGAGAACCTGTGCTCCTGCTTTCAATGCTACTGGGTCATTTGCATTCAATCGTACAAGGTCAATCACTGCTTTGCGTAAATCGCGAAGATGCCGAGCACTGTCATCGACTTCGTCGATGTTATCGACCACGTCGATGTTTGGTTTTTCATCTGATATTGGCAAGTCTTTGGACATAATGTCATCCTCTTCTTTAGTTTCTAAGGTGGCACCTGACGCAAAGACGTCGTTTTCTTTCTTTTTGAGTAAGCTTTCCTCTTCTTGCTCACCAGTTTTGGTCAAAGGAGGTACATCGTCAGCAACTGATATCAAATCAACTACTTCATCCATATTTTTCTTTTCGTTAACGGTTACGGCAGACGCTGGCATGTTCAGCAAATCCAAATCCTTCAAAACTGCCGCCAATCGTTCCAACGTCACTTCCAGCCGACGTTCCAATTCTGTTGATGATTCCGTCTTCCTGTTGGAGTCCGAGTAGGACTGTTTCAAGGACGCCAATTCGACTTGAACTTCCACCAACTTGTACCAAAGCATCATGCATGGAATGGAATGAACGGGTTCTTTATTGTTTGTAGTGCTCGATGCACCACTTTCTTGTTGTTGACGTAAAGCTAGCATGGACTGATCGGTAACACTTTGAGCAGTACTGCTACTAGTATTGGTCGAAAGCTTTTGCAGAATTCGTTGTTGCACTGAAACGTGCTGCTGCATCGTTTCGGACAACAAGGCCAGTTGCGCCATGGCTTGAACCAGTACATTGCTGTTAGAGGTGTCTTTGGATGGTGAAGTGGCAACGTTCGACGAAGCCACATATTGGGACGTAAATTCAGAATATTCGCCTCCAGTCATGTCATGTTCCTCCTCTTTGTCACCATCGTCTTCTTGTCCTTCCTCTTCGTTGTCATCCTCCGTGACCGTATCTTCGATTCCTACTGGACTGATGTTGTCTGGGTTGTTGGTGGGCGATTGCAATTGTAAGATCCGCCCCTTATTATGCTGCTGTTCTGTATTGACGGTAGCAGCACCACCAGCAGCACCACCAAAAGTACTACTACTGGGCGATGGAAAGAGAACAAAGTCTCCTCCATTCAACCATCGAACTGCTGCTGCCGCCCCTAATCCCAGCATACCTCCAATAGTCGCTACTAGTGCGACTTGTTGTACCCCCATACCCAAGAGCTGGTCTTCTTCCTCGTCATTGTAGAAATAAGGTTGTTCTTGTTGCTGTTGCTGCTGCTGCTGTTGTGCTGATGGTGATGGTGGCGGCGGCGGTGTTTGCTGTGACGACATGATAGGATCTCTTATGTTTGTTGTGACGGGAGTGTGCATGAATGGATGTCGTCGCTGTGATTTATTCGGCATTGACATGTCATGTGAAGGGTACGAAGAGGAGTTATGATAGCCTGTTGGTTGCTGTTGCTGTTGATGTTGCTGCTGTTCATGCGAGTAAGAAGGCGACACTCCTCGATTATCAAACACGGTATCCATATTTTGGCGGTACTTTGTTGCATTCCTCATCTGGTCATCGTCATTGCCACTACTGTTATTCGTAGAAGTCAATAAGATTTTATCCCACGCTTGATAGAGTTGCTGCTTGGTGATGCCTTGTCGTGTTCGTAAATAGTCTTCCTTTTCAGCTGGTGATACATGCTCCAAGGACGGATGATTCCAAAAGCGCACAATTTGTTCTGTACTGACGTCTTGCTGCTGCTGCTGCCGATGATGATGATTTTTTTGCTCTAATGCTGATGAGTTTGTTGTAGTTGTAGTTATTGTTGTTGGTGCTTCTGCTGATGGATCCTTCGCCAAAGGATCTGGAATGGGCTGAACAAGATCAAGTTTTTTCAATTCCTTGGCAACCGATGAACGTTGTAGCTCTGCTGCTCTAGTAATGGAAGTTGTACGGTCACCGTTGGGGATTGTGTTGGTGTGGTCAGTAATATCCATTGCAACTACAAATTGAATGTGCTAATAATGAGCCCACTAGTACATTAATAATTATTAATACTCGTAATATCCTTCAAAGAAAGCAGTCGAATTATTTTTCGCTGTTTGTTGCTTTGCAAAGATCGAGCTTGGATGGGTCGAGGTCGTCTGGTCGTCTACCGCCGAGGCAATCAAGAAGTAAGTCAACTCTACAAAAAGTCTACCTACTAGACTACTAGTAGTCCAAGTAGTCTAGTACTAGTAGTAGTAGAGTGCTGAGTAGTACGGAGTAGTATCTAGCTACAGTAGTAGTAGTAGTAGTTGTAGAAAACCAACAAGACAGGTCCACCTCACATTATGAGTGCCCAGATGTGTGTTGGCCGATGTCAAAAGATACAAGAAGAACAACACAATTCATTCGATCTGCCTCTAGTTTAATAAAAGTTTCTAGTTTCCACTGGAGCATTAGTAATTCCTCCATAGCAACTCAATTGAAGAAGGACAGCAGCTCCTCATCAACCATCTATATAATCCACAAGAAACGAATTCGTCGAGCCAGTACCAGTACATCCAAGTGCTAAAAGCATCATAAACCGTAATAGACCCACAGTTGTTTCTTCTTTTTGCAGTATTTGAAATGGGATCGGAACAGTCATCTACAAACAACAATAGTAGAAATCAGCCACAACCGCCACAACCTCCATCTTTTGCCAATCTTCATCCACCAACTTCTTCTGCCAATAACAATCATAATAATAATATCCCAAAGAAACAAGAAGGATTGGGCATTGGCCGAGAGTCCAAATCGAGTGTATTGACCTTGGAAGACGCGTCGGACAAGCGGGGTAAATCGAAATTCTTTACGGATTGTAAGAAAGAATATTTGGCTTCAATTAATTGTCGACTGGAACATTTCGATCACAAGGAATCGGGAGCGTGTCAACCATTGTTTGATCATTACAAGGAGTGTCGCAAGGAAGAAAATCGCTTGAGGTTGGAAGAAAATGCGGCCGGTGGTGGTGGGTTCTTTTAAGGAAGAAAAGGAATCTTCGCTTGAAATAATATTCAAAATGACGCAGCTGGTACTGTTCATACTATTTTTTGTGGTCTATGCCTCTCAGGTTGATGCCTTTGTGACTAGGGTTGCTCCCCGAATTGAATTCTCTGGGACCCCCCAGACTACGATGAAATTGAGTAAGACCTACAATCGGGAGACCGATCATCCATTGTCTCTTTTGATTACCTTTGACTTGGATGATACACTGTTTCCTATTCAACAAGTTGTAGAGGCTGCCAATGACGCTCAAATCGCTGCGATGCACAGTCTGGGATACAAGGACACGAGCATGGAAACATGCATGGTCCAAACCCGTGCTATTCGCCAGTCTTTGAAGTCTCCCATTACGTACACGGAACTGCGTCAAAAAGCCATTCGTGCCGAGTTGGAACGCCTCGTCGATGACAACCAGAAGCCTGCCATGTCTCTCGAAGAACAAGTCGAGCATTGCTTTGATGCCTGGTTACAGGCAAGACACAATGCTGCGGAAGAACATTTGTTTGAGGAAGTCATTCCTGCATTGGAAGATATTTCGTCTCATTTTTCATCCTCTGCAGGTTATTGCACCACCATTGGAGCCATTACAAACGGAAGAGGGAATCCTCTTTGCATGACCAATACGTTGGCACCGTATTTTGCCTTTTGTGTGTGTGGCGAAGACGATGGTGTCTTTCCTCATCGAAAACCTCATCCGAATATTTACCAAGTCGCATTGAAACGCTGGTGCTCTCTTTGCCAGCTGAATAACGACAGAGAAAGAGACGATGTCACTTTGCCAGACGTTTGGGTACATGTAGGAGATTGTCTGGCCAACGACGTTGGGGCAAGCCACGATGCCGGTGCTCGAGCCATCTGGGTCGCTCAACCGGAAGATGAAGATAGAAAGCAACCAAACTGGTCAACCGCAACCGAGGAGGATCGCGAGAAGCGCGCACTTTTGATGGAAGCTGCTCGTTCAAAAATGAGTGGGGAAGTCAAGGACTTGTCGGAATTGAAACGAATGATTGAGACGATTTTGGAGAGATCCCTTGCTATGTCGTAGCGGCGCAAAAGATGCTAGCTCGCTTCTCGCACTACTGGAATGAATAATAACGTGTATATTCACAACATATATATAATGCTAATAGCGAAATAAAAAGGAACGAAGGCCCCGTCTCCTTCTTGAAGGCTGGGCAGGGTGATTCACGCACACTGGCGTCTTCATTATTGGTCGATGCGACACTACAACTCTAACACTAATGGAGAGAACACACTGCGGAGCATGCGGTAGAAGCTTCCCCACAGGAGGTGCACTGAAAGCTAGGTTTTGTAGTCCACTCAGTTGGTTTTCCTGACGCTCTACAAATAACACAGTCGCTCCTCAATCACACTTTGTTCATACCACGTGCCTCCATCCAAAGCTTGTTCCCCCGTCTTATTTTTCATTCCAAAACCTGCAACAGTACCACAGGGAGCGAAAAAGCAAAAAGCAAAAATATAAAACAGCAAAGAATTATAGCATGAATCCACTTATCCTCGTGGCATTGCCAAACTGCTCGCGAGAAGAATCTACTAGATGGGAAGAGTTCTTAGGTCGCCATTCTATTCCCTTTGAGCGGCGGGAATCTATGAACGAAGCAGCAGCAGCTGATAATCAATTCGTCAACCTGACCAGCAGCATAAGTGACGATTTTTCTGAATCCACAGGTACGTCTCTGTTTCTTAACTTGATTTGATCTATTTGGTTGAATAGTCTCAACTTTCAACTCTATCTAATGGTGATTTCACGTCATTCCTTCACTCCAATTCCAGACCCGGCAGGAGTTTTTGTTCTGGCCGACCAAGAAGTGATCACTTCCTTATCCACTGTCTTAAGCCGCTGGAACCAGATGAAACCCATATCATTCCGTACCGATACCTCCAACACGACTGGCAAGCTACCTCCTTCCAGCAGTCCTGCCACTGTCTCGGTTGATGAAGATGTCACGTCTGTGACATCGTCGTGTTTTTCGGCATTCATGGCGGATAACTCGGGAGGATCTTGTGGAATTGCTCGGCGGGAATCACGAGTCTCGTCCACGTCCGCAAGTGCTAACGGCTCGACGACAGGTCTTCCCTTTTTGGAAGAAGGCGAGGACGAATCTGCTACGAGCAGTGGTTGTGACGGAGATAACAGTGGCATCATTCCTACTATGCTGCAGGAAGACATGTCCCCAGATAAGGTCTTGATCGAAACCCAAGGAATGAGTCCCCACAGTCGTTCGGTACGGTCCACCGCCTTGTCCTTCTTTTCGTCTGCGTCTAGCAACAGTGCTAGTGGTGACCCTCCTACTAGTAAGGAAACCCGAAGCAATGACGATGTTAGTTTCGATAGCTTCGATAGTCTCAGCGAAGAACGTAATCCGTTTTTAGGCAACGAAAGCGATACAGATGCAGACGAAGCCGGCTTTGACTCTGAATTGTCCTTTCTGGCCGATCACCCTCCCTTAGACCAACATAAGGAACCCGTCGCTCTCAAGAAAGACCATCCTCAACTCAACCCAACCAAGCATTCTGACACAATCACTACCAACGAAACCGAACTAGATAACGAAGAACTCAAAGAAATACTATTTTCCGAAGACTCGGGACGATGGAGCGATGAAGGAGATTCATCTCCACCTAGTAAGCCTCTACCAATGCCTGCATTGGTCCCCATGGATCGTTCCAACACTCCCACCAATAACTATGCATCGCGTCGCTATAGTGGTCTATTGGATGATGTTGGTAGCCTCCATTCAGCCGCTTCGGGCGGATCCCTAAGCAATGAGGACCTCTTCTCTAACACGAGTAGTATCAGTAGTGCGAGTCCTGGATCCTCTGGCGGCGGCATTGGGAGACGTCTGCGTGATACCAAAACAAGCCAACTGCCAAGCGACAGTTGCAGTACGTGGAGTACGCGGTCCTCTCCCGTTTCAGATCTTTCGGACATTGATTGTGCGCTCGATATTTCTCCCGGCAAAAACAGCAAGCGTCAGGGGATGCAGCACCACATGCAGGGTAGCAGTCAGAGTCTTTTATACCCATTACCCAAGAATCTAACAGGACCCGATGATGCTGATGACGGCATGTCGTCCAAACTACAGCCCAAGGATTCCAAAAAGAAACGTCCGAAGCGGCTGGAACGTATGCAAGGACGCTACAGTCCGCATGGGCTAGCCAAAACAGCAATAGTGTTGCCGTCTGATGCTACCAAGAAAGATTTCCTTCCGTCGGCACCTCGTCGACAGCATTCAGTTCATTCGCAAAAGGACGTGTCTTTTTATAACGATGATGATCTGAATCTAGATAGTGATGGTGACCGCGACTTTGCTCTCAACAAAATCAATGCTGCTACGGACGTGTCACCTAGCACATGGCAATCCAGCGTCTCTCGTCGTCTCAGTACGACCACGTTGATCCAGCATCAACAATTGAATGCGAGTGTCACAAGCTTGAATACTACCGCAAGTAATGCTATCGGTTTACCAGCTACCTACGACCAGCCACCGAGTGTTCCCAAAAGAAATATCAGTGGGGACAGCAAACCGAAAGAAATGGACGAAATTGAAGCCGATATCACCCCGATGCTTGACAACTCCGCCAAGTCTGATATCGTCCCAACACTGCCTGTTCGTAACACTAGCAGCCATAGCGAAACAGAAAAGAAGATTGCTTGTCTAGTAGTGGAAGACCGAGCTACTGGCAAATCCTGCGGTGTCGCCAACAGCGTTGCTGCTATTTTTCACCCACAACACACGAACTTGGAGACGATTGATTCCACACCGGTCGTGCCATTGCGCATTTCTAGTGATCACGAGTTGGTATACGTCTCGGAAGATTCTAAGTCCAGCAAGTTGGAGCCTCGTCTTGGCAACGTAATATCTGCTACCTTTATGTCGAAACAAACGGAAACACGATCGGTCAGCGATAAGGCTTCTGCAGAGTCCTCCGAAAAATCTTTTGAAGAAATTGTAGAGGTTTCCACAAGACGTACTCTACAAAGCGCGCATACTCAGATCCATGCTGTATCCTCCATTTCTATGACAGAATCAGAGGATTCTTCAGCCACAGATTCCTCGAAGAAATCTGCCTTGGTAGACAGAAAAGAAGTTGCCGTCCCTAATATGTCACCCCGGATAGCAGCACAGCCCACGATTTTGCCCAGATTGGTTTCATTTACTACCTTGGAGAAGACATCGTCGGAATCAACAAATTCGTCCTCCACGAATACTCGTTTTTCACCACGTGATAGCAAGCGCGATGCCGTGTCTAGCAAGGTGGAAGGGAGTGGAATTAGAGAGCCAGAATTGTCCTCATCTGGTTGGGAAAAGTCGAGTTTTAAAGACAGCAAGCATGCTGCTTTGTCTTGTCAAGAAGAAAGTCGTAGCCGCAGAGACGCAGACACAATTAACAACCAATTAGACGAGGCCACCTTTCGCCAGATCCAACTAAAAGCTCCTCAACCGCCGCCAACGGACGATAGCGTTTACAGCAGTAAAGCTGCAAAGGTGGCAAAGTGCACAGCAATATCCGTCCCAACAGACAAGAAAGGAAAATCGAAGGATGTAGCTCCTCCAACCACGAAGACAGGAAGATCCAATGGAATTTCTCCTCCCGCCATCAAGAAAAAAACCAAAGAGCAACCCTCCCATATTTGGAAACCAATCGGCAGTACCCATGTGGTGAGGAAGACGGAGGCAGAAGCAGAACCATTGGAAGAGCCCAGCGATCCGACTAAAAACGTTGGCCCAAGGGCAGCAAAGAAAACAGCTCTTAGGAGCTTGAAACCGGTTTCTGAAGACCGTCGTGAGCCAACTCTGAAACTTGCCTCACAACTGGAGAGAAGTGACGAAAGTCGTAGTCCAGTAACGGCCCCCTCGCGCCGATTTCTGGTGTCTGATCCATTCCCCAGAAACCGATGCAATTCGAAGCCGCTGAGTACAACTAAAGCTGGCCATGGATCTACTGGAAACGCTGCGGGTCCCTCCGTTGACAAGGGCAGTGGGGGTTCACCGCTTGCCCCGAAAACGAAGACTCCAGTTATCAGTCGACCAACGTTTTTCAAGCGGCTATCATGGACGCCGACGACTTCCCGGCGCCAAAGCTATGCCAGAACGTTGTCTTGCAAGTTTGCCTCATGGCGGTCGAGCAAGAAGGTGCCTCCTCGTGCAGCCAACAAAGATGTCCCAAGATCTCTGATTACAGCGAAAGTACAACCCCAGGTGACCATGATTTTGGAGCAAGATTTGTCGAATGCTAGTGAATGTACCGTCAAGACGAATCACGTATCTATCACGAGAAAGTTCGAGGACTATATACCCAATCTTCCTCAGACCGGCATGAAATTGGCTGTAGCCACTGCGAAACAATCTCATATTTTGAATACATCTCATCAATGGAACCAGTCTAGTTCATCCAAAACTGCCATGTTCCTTGTACAAGACCTGTCTCGTCAGATGGATTCTCTCTTTTATATCAGCAGTGCACCCGATATTCGCGCCTTCGAGCATGCAGTGTGTGAATTGCAGGTAACAAAGCTTCCTGAAGACTTCCCGGATGACAGCTCTAGGCTCAGCTTTTTGCTTAATCTTTTCAACTTGATGGTGCGACACGCCGTCTTGCTTAGTTTCGGCAGACGCATACCAACATGGCCAAAAACGTTTTCTGAACTGGAACGGTTTTTGTCAAAGTCAGTAGCCTACAATATCGGTGACGAGGTTGTCTACGCCTTCGACGTGCATCGAGCTCTCTTTCAAAAGTCCACAATAGTTCCTGGTTCTTGTAACTCTACCAATGAGCAGCAACTTTCATGGTGGACACGCCACCGTAAAAGCAAATCCACGATGTCAGGACATGATCACACATACCGTCCGGATCCACGCATGATTTTTGCCATTACATATGGCACTCTCGGTTCTAATCGTGTCTGTACGGCCGATTCCGACGGGGGAAACTTTGAGTCGCATCTCAAAGGTGCAACAGACACGTTTTTTAGCGAGAAAATTTCCGTGAAGAGTAAACTCTACGGTCACATCATCGAGCTACCTGAAATTTTCAAGTGGCATCGCACCACACTGGGAGGAGGCAAAGCCACAAAAGACTTCTTGAAAACAATTATTCGATTCTACCCCCCGGAAAGATCCGATATCATTACAAAAAGTAAAACAACCCGTACATTAATCATTCGATACAAAAGACACGATTGGAAACTGCAGAGCCCTGAGCAGTTCCCAAGAATCTGCCAGGTTGTGGCAGAACCAAGTCTTCGCCAACATGCGAGCCTTTCTGTGATTGACGAAATGAATATCACTCCCCATACGCACCGCGAGATCTTGATCCGTCGTAATCAGCCACAGAGTACACGAAGCTGTGTGACAGAAGTTTCAGGTCTCACAGTAGACGGCGATTTTCGCGTCAAACAAGCTCAATCCTCGTTTTCATTACAGGAGGCGCGTGTCATTAAAAAATAACAACTCGCCCATGAAGACAAGGAAATACTCGTAGAAGATATAATGTATAAAGATTAAGGGAAAATTTGATGCATTAGACACCAACAGGACCAAACTTTCCCGGTGCAGTCCTGTCAACGAAATTTTGATATTGTTCTTCGCTCATGAGCTCTGCCAGTTGCTCCTGCAGAGATTCATAAGGAGCTAGTATTCTCGCAAGTACCGTGTCCTCGTCCATTTCTTCCTTGTCAGGCGGGGTGGTGTAAACATCCTGGATAGTCCCCGAAACAGGACTTTTGATATGAGTGGTTTCTGAGATACTCTCCCACACTGTATGGTAAAGTTCGTCTGCTGATGATATAGAGTGGCATTCCCATTCAATGGAAAGAAGTGGATCTCCCGTCTGGGCTTTCCATCCAAGGTCTGTTTTCCTATTGTGCGACTGCCGAGACAATGATTGATTGTACATCACTTTGGATATATCACCAATATCTTGTAAGCCACGTTGGGTCAAGCCCACCTCGACCTGCCATGAATATGCATGCGACGCTGCAGAGAGTTTGTTGGCTCTCAGCCACAAATGCTGGGCTGGATGAAAGAATTTTCTTCCTGCGATAGATGCCAGCTTCATCTTGCGATCCATCTTTGTTTTTATGAAATCTTTCTTTTTGACATCTCCAGAACACACCACCTGTTCAGCAGATAGAAGATAGCGAGTCAGCAGAAGAGGAAAAAATGCGAGCAAGACATGACTGAATGAGTATGACGTCTCGGCGTTGAATAGCAACAATCATTTAGACGCTGGGTTGCTCTCCACGGACAAATTTAGAGACACGACTCTACTACTAGTAGTTGGGAGCTCCAATGTGGCCACCAGAAGTTTCATGTTGGTTATTATCGACTAGTATGCCGGAAGCGATAACTACTACGGTCACGGTACAAAACCTGAATGCCAAGCCCTAAATTACATGAACGACACAACGGTAAAGATTTTTTGAGTGACTCGACGGCAACCTTTCCCTTTCGGCAGAAGATGGCCGAACATAATTTTTGCGTGTTCCTGGACATCATCCTCGTGACTAGGTGGCGATGTCTGTGAAATGATAGTTTTTGGGGGATTTAGCATGTATTGGAAGAATTACTGGTCCAGCAACAATAAACCTCCTTGTTAAAAAAAAAGACAATGACTATTTTGCGTTTTATGAGTGTACTGCACGCTTGTAGGTCGAGACCCATTAAGCAGATGTTTTTGCTCGTGTCTTCTTACAACGAGATCTTCCAATTCACATCTCATCATATCTAGGCCCAATGGTTTGTTTGTGCTGCTGATGCAGCTGGGTAATAATTCGGGTTTGCATTCATTTGCCCTGGTGATGGCTCAGATGGTGCTACTGTGCTCTGGGTCACCTGTGCTTGCTGCAGTGCCATTCGATTCTCTCCGCAGCAACAACTGTAGGCTTCCCGTGGATATGTTTCAAAACTCATTATTCCCGCCCGGATTTCCAAAATTAATCCAACGTGAGGATAAATGAACAAAGCTTGAACAATTGCCGAAAGAGTGTAAATGAAAATAGGCTGATTGAATTCGTACGCCCCAGTCGGTTCCACAACATCGTCTGCCTTTTCAATATAAATATAAGTCAATAATGTTTCAGCAATAAAGGATGCCACCAAGAGCACCACTCCAAAGGCGACCATGCCAGCGTTGAACACGTACGCCCCATAGAGAGGTACTGCCGTAAAGACCAATAAGACGCCCGCCAGCACAGCTCCCGCCACAAAGGTCGTGTCAGCAATTGAAGCTAGTTCTTCCAAAACTTGATCATCGTCAATAGCAATCTCTTGATACTCTTGAATAATTTCTTCTGTATCAGGACGAGTGAGGAGACTTGCCACACTAAAGGCGGAGAGGGAGATAATGATGGAATTGACCATAATGGTAGCTCTTCGAAAGTCACAACAGAATCCACAGCATGTTCCGCCTTTTTTAGTTTGCAGATACATGGGGACAGCTTGTTGCTCAGTATAGGTGATGTTACTGTTGCCGGAAGCTACTGTTGGAGCTTGCATCGACGTCGAGGGATAGGCAGTAGTAGGGTAGGATGTCATGGCAATTCCTTCATTATTGACATTATTATCCAAGCCGGAAAGTGGGTATGCTGCTGTTGTTGGTGAGGTAGAGGAAGGTGTGCAAGAGGGTCCACCCATGGTTGCTGGATTGTATCGGACTTGTCGTGACGGGTTTAAAGGATCGATACAATGAGAAAAACTGCTTTATTCTTATTATTATCACTCCGGAGTATTTCTTTGATAATCGAGACGGCTTTTGTGATTTGAGATGACTTCGTCGGTGACCTAATCTAGCAACTGGTCACGAATGAAACGTCAACTTTCAAACACTTCAAATGGGCATTGCAAAGTGCGCAAAAATAAATAGAATAAAATAGTAGTCTACACTAGTAGTCTACTACCTGGTGCTACTACTATTCGGAGTAGACTAGACTACTAATAATGATAGTAGTCTAGTAATAAATACTGTAGTAGACTAGTAGTAGACCAGTACTACTACTACTACTACTCTAGCTAGGAGTAGCTAGTCTAGAGTATTACTGGTAAAAATGGAAGTCTGTTGCATTTCTAACACCCGGTGGTGCTGTTTTAAAACCCGTTAAACAAAAACTCAGGATCTAGTTTTTGGAGCATCAAGGAGCCCCAACGAAGAATCCTTGACTTAGTTTTTTGGCACTGGAATAGAACAGACTACGTACCAGTAGAGAGAGCAACAAGCGTTCTCCATCACAAATCACAACCACAATAATATCTTTTGCAGCCCCGCAACTCTTGACATTCTACTAGTATCTAGTTTAACGATTGTCGCCATTTCACGTTTACTCTACCATATCCTCTTTTGTATCTGTGTAGTGCTTGCTTCGGCTTCCCAACACAATCTTAATAACAACAGCAATAACCTTCCAATTGAAAAAACTACCATGTGGGGAATGAACGACAAAGCCGTCTCGGGACCTTCCGATCCTAAATCTCATACCACTCGTCCAATTGTGACGGGAGCCTCCGTTTTGGGCGTCAAGTACAATGGCGGAGTCATGCTGGCTGCCGATACGCTCTTGAGTTACGGTAGCATGGCCAAGACCATGGATGCGTCTCGTCTCATCGAGATCGATCAGACCCTCATTGGTGCCAGCGGCGAATACAGCGACTTTCAGGCCATTCAAGAAATGCTCGAAGCCAAGTCACTCGAAATGCAATCCGGTTTGTTACAGGAACGAGATGGCAATGAACCACCCATGACGGCACGGAGCATGTGGAATTATCTGCGTGTGGTAATGTACCACCGCCGCAACAAGATGAATCCGTTGTGGAATAATGTGGTGGTGTGCGGTAAAGATGGTACCAAAGAGGGCGAGTTCTTCTTGGGTGTCGTCGATCGTCTTGGAACGACTGTCGAAGACAACATCATGGCCACTGGGTTTGGTTCCTACATGGGCATTCCATTGTTGCGCGAAAAATGGCGGGCCGACATGGACGAAGGTGAAGCCAGAGCACTGTTGGAAGATTGCATGAAGGTACTTTTTTACCGCGATTGTCGTGCTGCCTCTCGCATTCAATTGGCGAAAGTTAGCGCTGATGGCGTCTTGATTAGCGAACCATACGAATTGGAAACCAATTGGGACGGAAGTACCACTATTCCTCTACAAACACCACTGGCCCTGCCCGGAACCATGAATGGATAAAAACTTACCTAAATTGTATTTGGTGTTTGCTGGAGGATCGATATTATAGCAAGCGTAACTGGAAGGAAACAGATGCTTCCGCTGTAGGTCGCCGCTACCATTACTTAAACTTTCCTTTATACAACATCGTTTGTCTGGAAAAGTACTTGCTGCCTAAGAACTGTAAACTCTAATTAGTTGCATTTATAGCTCGCTCGTTTCGAGGGGCGAACTTGCTTCTGGTTTAATGTAGCTGACTAGCAAGAATAATTCCAGATTGTCATCAAGCAAGCCGTATTCATCACAATACATGTGCTTTAATGGCCTTGTGAAAGATACACCTCCCCGGTCTTGACACTCTAGTTTTTTTCCGGTCCTGTGTATCGTCTCGCAGTCGCGGCTACTAGAAAGCTACGATGCCACTGGCGTGCACATACCTTGATATTGTAATAATACTATTGCTCTGTGTCAATTAAACAATTAAAATCAAGTTGAAGTACTATTGCTTAGAGTACTGCTTTTCAAAAACATTCAGTAAAATTCACTTTTCTTAGGTTTATATGTGTTCTTGTTTGTTCGCACAAGTACAGAACCCATCATCTCTGTTGCATCTGTTGTTGCCGTTGATATTCGGCCAAGATACGCTCCTGCTGAGCATAAATCATGGCCAATTCCAAATCCGGTTCATTCGAAGAAGCACCATTACCTCCTCCTTGTTGCTGTTGTTGTTGGGATTGAGAGGAGGATGTAGCCTGTTGCTGGTATTGGATCTGTTGCAATCGCAAAATTTCCGTCAAACGCTTTTCTCCCACCTTGCTGCCACCACTTTTGACTTCCACATTGGATCCCCGTCGCCCTGTCTCTTCCACATCATCCCCCGATCGACTGGGCTGGGGCGCTGAAAGGCTACCGCCTGCTGGAATGGGAGACCCGGGTGGTGTCGGAGGACGAGCCGATCCACACATTTCACAGCTCAAAAAGTCAGGATTTTCATTTTGGAAGGTGCAAAAGGCACAGGACCATCCGTGAAATTCTCCTGAGCCAGCAACGTCGGCTGCAGGAACAGACGTGGCAGCATCAGGAGCAACTTGTGGATGAGCATCACAACTATCATCGGCAAAGCTACTGATTTCATCTTCGTCAGCAGCTCCGTAGGGAGCATTTGGCACCACAATGTGATGATGCTGAGACATTCGTGCAGCGGCAGCTCGAATAGCTTCTTCTTCGTCTTCTTCTGTTTGGTAGGACTGTTCATCATCGACTTCTTGTTGTGGCAGTCCCATATCTTCGTACCCAAAAGACTCCTGCTGCTGCTGATCTTGCACCTCTTCGTCGTCGTTCATTCTCCCTGTCCCACAATTGCCACAAAAGCGATGCAGGGGAGAATTGGGATAATCGCATGCCTGACACCACCAATCTTCAGGACGGGCATGACCACACACACCACAAAAGTTCAAATGCATCGGACTGTTGTAGCCACAACTTTGACAGTTCCACAGCGATGCATCATCATCATCGTCAATAACTCCTCCTTCTCCTGGTGCCAGTAAAAGCAACTCATCGCCGTTGCATTGCGTACCAGCTTGAACGGCTTGTTGGTACCGTTCGTGTTGTTGACGCAAAAAAAGTTCATAGTCGGAACCGTCATCACCATCTTCGCCTTGACTGCCAGCACTGTTGGTAGAAGTATTTGTATTATTGGTGGTAGCCTGGTTCGAAGGAAGGTCAATCTTCTGGGGTTGCTGGCTGTGACTACTGGGTCCGGTGACGGCGGGGTCCTCTGCTTCGTCTTCTACTTCTTGGTCACCAGCAGGTTTAATTCCCTCTCTTCTCATTTGCTCTTGGAGATGGCGGAGTGTTGCGGCATTCATATTTAAAAGTAAGCAGCGAGTTGAAACACTTTATGCGAGAAAAAAGAAGGGGCGTAAACAGTTTTTGTTCGTATTATATTTGTTGAGCAGGAACTATGAAAGAAAATAAGACGTCAACAGTCAATAGTCAGAAGGTGTTGATGCGGAATTGATTTATGTTGTCAACGCTTCACTTGCTTCTTGCTTATAGGTGGTCCTTTATAATGTTTGATAACGATTGTGAGTTGCGACACAACTTTTTAAATAATCGTACAGCAGTCTAGTAGGTGATAGTTTGCCCAGATCAAAAATGCTTGACAGGAGGTTGTATGTTATTAGACGTTGGTGACTGGACGTCCAGGTTCGTTGGCTTCTTGCCGGGGGCTCTGTTGCTGCTTTCGGTTTTTCCAGGTCCTCTTTTCACTGTAAAAAAATCAGTAGCTTTACACTAAATCTATGACGGATTTTTCATAGGTGATTTCGCGGCTTTAGTGTTATTTTTTGTTCTACCTGGTACAGAATTCTGACATGCTCCACGATTCTAATAAAGCTTTGTTGGTCCTGCCTCTCTTGCTACCACTAAGGCCTAATTATTAACCATACCAGAACTACTAGTAGTACTAGTAGACCTTGGTACTGTAGGTCTACCTGATATGGATGAGAAGGTCGGACCGAAATGCGTCTGTAGCCGGCCAAAATTGGCGCACAGAGAAAACAGTAGTCATGCTAACTCATTCGTCCTTTGACAGGGTTGTAATAAACAGCAATACCAGGTTGCTGCTTCCACGCGTGGAAGAAATGGTGAATTTCTAACGGCTCTCAGATCTCTGTTTTACTAGTAAGATGAGGGTGTGGTGAGCGGGGCGAAGCTCCTAGCTCTACTAGCGGTGATTGCACGATAGATACTGGAGTCATGATGAAATCTATTTGTCTAGTAGTACAAGGAAACTCTCAAACATTACTTTGAGGGGTACTGTGCGCCAGCCTATTTGGCTCGACGAAAGAAAGTTCCAGACCGATTTTGCTTTTGCACACAACAAAAGCGTGCGCGCCATCCTAATGCGAATTCGATTATGTGCCTGTCTGCTACTACTACTAGCTAGTATGAAGTAAAGGTAATAATGTTTTTCTGCTGGAAGCCCAATGACAAATCAATTTATCCCGTTGGAGATCCGGCACCGACCTTCTGCTGTCCTGGTTCCACTCTCACAAACCCGTCTCCTTCTTGTTCCGGAACGCGTGAAGCAAATGTTTTCCACGCTGTCTATTTCACAAGCACCGGGGATCCGGACTGCTGGACCCGCACTCTGCAGTCTGAGTCCTGTCCATTTGACGGCCACACACAGCCACACACTGCTAGGGTTTGATGCTGACTGACTCTTTTTTGTCAGTACAACTCCAGTTAGCACACGATGCAACTCTTTCATAGATCGTCGTTCGTCAAATGGTCGTGAGTGAGTCAACAAAGAAGTCAAAATCGGCTTCCATGCCGAATTTCGCTGTTTTGTTTTCAGACCTGCATAAACAATCACATCTTTGTTTCAGTATCGCGCGGGGAGAGCCCACTGTCAACTTCAAGAAAGTAGTAGGCTTCGACCTGGAAATAATTAACAAGGTCTACTGTAGACGATTGCACAAAGCAGGCTAATCCTGACAAACATTTGACACTCCCCGCGGCGTGGCTCTGGCGGCGACTACTCCCTTACCGAGCAGCCGCTTAGCCATGTCAAAGCCCGTCGACTATCACTGAACCTTCATATCACGCTCCAAGTGTACCTGTGAAAGTGTGTCAAGCTGAGGGTGCGCCTTGCCTACATAGAAAGTAGTGAATTTTCAATTTCAAAGCTCTGAAGCATCTCGTAGCTCGTAGGTAGAAAATCAGAATCTTGTAGCATGAATAATTGTGCTTGGGCAGTGAAGCTAGACTTTTTTAAAAATTTAAAATTAATAACACACTATCGAATACGTAGTTCTTGGATTATTAGGGTTCGCAGCAGTGCAAGAAGGTTATGATTGGCAGCGCCAGTTCGCGCAAAGACTCTATTATTGATGAACGACAAGACGCCATGAAGTATGACGCTGAAACAGGATCTTGCAACGATCGATCTACTCGTCATCATTCATTGGGCGTCTTATTGCGATGGATGGAAGTGTCGTCAACATTTGTTTCTTCCTTCAAGTGAGGACCTTTGCGGATAGCTGCAGCTAGACGCTTTGTTTCGAAGATTCAAGGTTTCTTACGAGATACGAGCACGACTTTTGAGCTGCAACGGAGACAGCCTGTGTACGAGCCGTCTTATCTACATGTCTTTTGCCAGCAAAGACCAAACCTCGTTGATTTCATCTTTGCTATTTTTTTCTACTGGTTGAAAATCCGTAAGATGCAACAGCAAAGGAAATGCGCATTGGCCAAAGGGTAAATGACCTCGACCCCTTGGTACACTATGCAAATTTCCAGAAAGGCACACTAGATGATCGGTATTTAATTATATGCAAGCCGTATAGCAGAAGGTTAAGAGTCCCGATCTGCATCTTGGCGCAGTTGCTTCTGAACAGTATATACCAACGACTTGACCATGGCACGAACCTGAGGTTCAGTCAAGACTTCCGAATTCCGGATAGCATTCTGTATCAAAATTGTATACTCAGGATGCGTACTGTGAACCCAAGAAAATCCATTCACGCCCACGGCTACTTCAAAGCCAATGTTGTACTGCGCCAGTTCGGCCAGGACAACATTTTGAGGGCGCAATAGTTCCCTGCCGAGTCCCAGAGATATCCGCTCGACAGTACCTCCTTTGAGTTCTCCATAGGTTCCTTCATTCGTCATCCAATCTTTGCGGTGCACTCCCACATCTCGAGGTCCTATTTGACAAGATAATACAGGATCCATGATACCATTACGGTACAAGGCAGAAATTCGAGCGTAGATCAGCATGCCTGGTTGCAATGACGGCTTGTTACGTTTAGTGGCCCCTTCAAAGGACAAATTACTCAGAATACCAGGATAGGGGCCATTTATGTTGACACGGTAAAGATCGCCCCCCGTACCATCACTGCCAATTCGATCTTCGACAATCGCCACAACCCGATCTTCCATTGCAGGAACATATCGTTTTGTATTCTGCTGGATAAAAAACGTTTTGTTATTATGGTGCTGTACCAGGCGACCTGCAAAAGTTGCCTTGATACGTTTGGTCTGAGGATTATAAGATAGACCGACGCCCAACTTGGGTAACTTAAGCGCATCTTTGTTCGTGCTCGATGTCGGCGAGTACGGAGCTGCTCGTGGAGGTTGGGAATGCAAGATACGATCACTCACATCGTCGCCGGGCAAAACAATTACGAGGGAATCGGGAGGCACAGGATCTTGATTATCTCTTTGTTTCTTAGGTTTCCCCATTTGATTTGCGGTCAAACTTCGCTTGCCATTAATTATCTTGTTTCCAATGTAATTTGTGATGAAATGCGAGGCGCTATTATTAATTTATTACCATACTGTAGAATTGATTGGGTTTGGTAAGGTTCTGAGCCACCGGCAGTTAAAGCAAAAACGGCTGTTAAGCGTAAGGGTTATTTAGCAGATCAAGACATCATCGTTGAGACAGCCGCCATTTGATTTTTGACGGTGCTGCCAATAGCTTTGAAGCGACTAACCTATTCCGCGCTGAGTGTAGCACATGGAGCTTTCAGCTTTTGGGCTGGGAAATTCTCTGGTGCAACCTATGTTGGCCAATGTGTCCTATGGATATCCAGTCGGATAGACAACGTCGATTTTGAGGGCTGCGTAGTAACTTTATGATTAGAAGCTGCCCGTGAGGCAATCTGTGTCAATTGTCAACGATGTTTTATTACTGCACTATTTTTTGAAAAATTGGTTACAAATGTAAAAGTGTCCCTCATCAATTAACACAACATAGAATATTATAATTGTTATCCATTCTCCACAGTCTCATTGTTGTCACCACGACACCGCACACGATTTCATATTGCCTTCTCGGCTCAGTTCTTTTCTCTTCCAAACGGAAAGCATGTCTCGAGATCAAGCTGAATACAGTCTTTGTCGGGATAGCAAATGATGGATTTCGATTTCAAAGCTCCTTTTAAGTTGACGAAGGCTTTGGTATTACCTCCACCGGGATATCCGAGTTTCCGGGCAATATCGTCAGCCTCGTATACATTTCCATCATTGATCATTTCAAAGAGGACGATCTGCTTCTTAGTCATAATGCTCTTGATATTTTCGTGGACTTCCTCGGTGGTAACTCCACCACCGGCCTTTTGAGCCAATGGTCCCAATGATTCAATTCCGTCTTTAGTCAAACGAATATTCTTTCCTTCTACAGTGATTAGGTTCTTACGCTTGAGCTTGGGGATCGTGTTGGAAGTTGTCTTTGGAGCAAGCGTTGTGACTTTGATCACCTTCTCCTTCGAAGGCTCCTCGTTACCCCGGACGAGGAACGTCCCCAATACTTCCATCATGGTCTGTTCGGCACCCTTACTCTTAGTACCACTTTGACTTTTCGAAGCAGCAGGCTTTGCCTTGGTAGGGGACGCACTTTTTGCAGACTTGTTTTCGTTCTTTCCCATCGTTGAATAATTTTCCAATAAACGAGTGTCTCGATTAATTGTGATTCTGATGTTGCATTTTTTGTTAAAAGGTTTTTTGTTGGAGTGCATTTCGCTCGAAGGTAGCAACGTGTTCATCGCGATTTCTGCAGTTGCTGCATCGTGAACGTCTCCGTTTTCGTCTTCTTTTTTACACCTCAAACGTTGGATCGTATTGTTACTTTTACCAGCAATTAATGGCTCCTTATTTTACTATCAGATGAAGTGTCCCATACCATTCAGAGGCGCGAGGTTGAGTCACGTTCAACTACTAATGTAGTGGTAGCTTGCTTGTTTGTAACATGTGAGAAGCAACAATCCTCAATTCTGGACTGCCGTGTCCTCCATAGCAAGTGTGTGCACGCGCGCACTGCCACAATGTGTTAGCACAGGTGAGGTTTTCGTAAAAAGCTATTATAGTTTGTGCTCCTACAACTGATATATTCCCCACTCAGCCTCTCCTTCTTGGCTGCTCATGCAACAATGTTCGTCCTGGTTCGACATTACCGGGCAGTGGATGCCGACACCCTACAGGG
>Ga0100402_1001461_pt1 | contig 27294 bp, 22 predicted proteins | sample CryGeyme20150102_FD_80419 | JGI IMG/M metagenome (GOLD analysis project Ga0100402, IMG submission 80419) | Groundwater microbial communities from Crystal Geyser aquifers in Utah, USA - Crystal Geyser metaG 2015-0102 | ecosystem: Environmental > Aquatic > Deep subsurface > Groundwater | place...
GAAACAAGTAAAAATGCTTATTTTGTTCAAGTCAGACCTTCGGTACAGACTTGAACAAAATAGAAAATACATTTTAAAAATACCTACTAGTGATTTTCCACAAAAATTGTCAGATAACCTACTATTTTTATTTTCTGAATAGGTATATTTTTTTGATGTTCCTTCTAAAAAAATAGTAATTGTAATTTCCTTATCATCTATATTTCCTTTGTATTTCCCTAGTAGTTCTTCAAATAGAATTTCTTGGATTTTGGAAGATGGAGTTATAGTTTCTGAAGTTGCTGTTTCATTTTGTGAATTAGGTTGTGAAGTTGATTTTGTATTGAAATTAAAAGCATAAACCACTCCTATTATCAATAGAATATTCCTAAAACTCCTAGTATTGGATATAGATAATTTTTTTTAGTAGCTTCTTCTTTATGAGTGGTTTCTATCTTATTTTCTACTTTTTCGGAAGTAGCTTGGCTTGTTTCACTTGGTCTATCAAACATATTGCTGTCTTTAAAGTTTTATTTTTGAACGAAAGTGAGAAAAATATCTATTTTTTCTTTTTTCTTGTAAACCAATCTTTTATTTTTTCTCTCCAATTTTTTTCACATTTTTGGGCAACTCGTTTTGAATTTTCTTCTGTGTTTGATATATACTTCTTTTCATCTTTAATATAAAAAAATAATTCTTCTTTTTCATCTATTTTTATTTTATCAAAAAAAGCATTAATATCTAAATTTTTTTCTAATTTAAGAAAGTAGCTATAAGTAGAATCACTCAATAATTTACACATTCTAGATACTTCTATTTCTTTCTTTTGCTCTTTATAGGAAATCACTAGATGGTATTTTATATCTTCAACTAATGTAGTATCTTTTATTAATTTTTCTGAATGAAGGACTATATTAATATCTATCTTTAATGTATTTTTATTTTTGCAGCATTTAACTATATCATCATTATTGTCAGATAAAGGATAAAGAATAATTTTGTTCTTTCCTATAAGTCTATTTTCAGGGTTTTGCTCACTAGTTACAATACTTGTTGTATCGTCTTGTATAGGGTTTTCGTCTGTTTCACTTTTACCTTCTGGAGAAATAGTAGTTGCTTGTTTAGGTTCTACTATATCTTCCGAAGAAGATGCTATTACATCTTCTTCGGAAGATATAGTTATCTTTCTTATAGCATCTCGTATGTCTACTAGAGTTTCCTTAGTACAACTACAAGTAAAAAATATCAATAAGATAAACAGAGTATTTTTTTTCATTTTAGCTTTTAGCTTTAAGATTCTTTAATAGCTTTTACTAAATCGACAAGCTTATCCAGGAGAAAACTTGGATTTTCCTTCTCATCTTTTTGAATAATAGATTGTAATTTGGTACTTACTGTATTTTGACCTTGTTGCAAAATAAAATTTCGTTCAATACTTACTAATCCCTTTACTAATTCAGTAATGTCAATTTCTTTTAGTTCTTCCTCCATTAGAGAATAGAAAACTAACTTTTGCTCTATATTATTTAACTCATTCTGAATATATTTTACCGTTAATATGTTGTGTCTATATTGGTTAATAAAGGTTCGTATGATTAATGAGGTAGCGACAATTAGAGCTGTTTTTGGGAAAATTAGCCTTATTATTGTTATTGTAGTATTGTCTGTTGCTGTTATACTTGTTTCGTTATAAAGCAGAACACAAAATACTGCAAATCCTACTGTAAATGAAAGATAGGCTGCTAGTTGGGCGTTATGTGCATCTTTTAGAAGTTGTTTTACCTCATCATAAAATCTAGACCTTACTGATTCTGTATAATAATGTACGACCTTTTTGCAATCACTAGAAGTTACAAATTCATCTATCTCAAGATGATTCTCATTCAATTTTCCAAATATAGGTTTCCAACTTTGAGATTTTCCAGAAACAAAATAAGACAAGAAAATACCTAAATACAACAATGCGCCACTAGCTAAAAGTGCATATACTACTATTTCAGTATTTATGACAGATGTACCTCCTTTTGGGTTTTTATAAAGATATGGATCAAGAACAAAAAGCCAAGTGATTATAAGAGCAAAAAATATTAATAAAATAGGTAAAAAATATTTTAAAATAGATTGAAAATAGATTGAAAATAGATTGAAAATAGATTGAAAATAGATTGAAAAATTTGGGAGTATACTTAAATATATCTATTTGTATTCTGTTTGTGGCTGTATTTCCTTCATTTATAATTGTATTTCTTTTGTTTATAAATACATTGAAGAAAAATAGTGCTAAAATAAAAAAACATAGAGAAGTCCATTTTAAAAATGAATATTCTGAAATAGTAAAAGAATACATAAATCCGATAAGACTTACTACTAAAAAGCCTATTCCTAAATATAAATATAAAACTGAATTTGAAGTGTTAGTATTCATAATTTTAATTATCAATGTTTTTAATTTCTAAACCTGCTTTATTAGCTTTGTATGCAGCTCCTGTGTGTCCCAATTCGTTGGCTTGGATGTAAAGTTTTTGGGCTTCTTGAAGGAGTTTTTTCTTTTCTTCTTTTTTTTCTGTTTTGTTTTTGGTAAAAACGCCTGTTGTTTTGATACCCATTGCCTTATTGTATTTGTCTTCTGCTTGTTTGAATATTTTCTCGGCTTGAAGACTTTGTTCGCTTTTTTCGGCTTTTAGTTTGTTTTGTTCGGCTATTTCTAAAGCTTCTTGTTTTTGTTTTTCTATTTCAGAAATAGTTTGTTCTTTTTCCTCTATTGTCTTGGTAGCCACTCGGTACTTTCCTGTCAGAATTTCGTTTTCTTTGTTAGCTTTCTCTAGTTTGGTATAAAGCACGCTCATTTCTCTTTTTTTACTTTCTAGAGCTGCTTTCATAGAATTTAGGTAAGAAATAAGTGCATCAACTCCTTTTACACCTGCTAAACTTTCTATTTTTTGATTGATTTGATCTATTTGATTTTCTGCTAATTTTCTGCGTGAATCAACTTGTTCTAGATACTCTGTTATTTTCTCAGTATCAAAACCTGTCAAATCATCGATAGTACTAAGTGAATCCGAATCATTCAACGATTTCATCACACTAGAAATTTGAAGAGCTTGACTACTAAGCTCATCCATTACTAGGCGAACCTGTGCTAATTCGTCTTGACACGGCTTGCAGCTATCTTCACTTGAACAAGAAGTGAAGATAACAACTACGAAAAGCAACAAAAAAACTTTAAATTTTATAATTAACATAGTTAGTTTTCTTTTTTTACTGTCCAAAAATCATTTTTTATAAAAATAGTATTATCTTTTTTATCTAGCAAAACATTTCCTATTATTTCTTTATTAAAATTAATAGAATTAGAAGAAGGTATGTAAGTTCCTGTTCCAACGTCCAAAGGTTTTTGAGTAGTAGAAAAATTATACTCAAAACTATAAGTGATACTATCTTGTGTAGTAAGAGAAGTAATATTTATGTTTAGTACTTTTCCACCTCCTGTATATTTTCCTTTTATATCTACAAATGGATTACTTGCAGAATTTTCTATATTATTTTTAGGAGAGTTAAAAACAAATAAAGCCAAAACCACAATAAGGACTACAATACCACTACCGATACCTATAAATAGAAATGTTTTGTTGTTCTTAGGTGAACTGCTAGGTAAATCCTTTGCTTCATTTTTGGGAGAATTTGGTATTTGTGGACTTTCGCTTGTTCTATCAAACATAATTTTAGTATAAAAAGAAAGTAAAAAGATTTATTGAAATTTTATTTTTGCTTTTTGTTTGACTTCCCAAACTTCTCCATTTTTGATTAAGAAACCTTTTTGTATGGTCTTTACATGAGTGGAAGAAAGAGAAGATAAACCGATTACCTCAAAGGCAAAATCAAAATCAGATAGCGAACGATAAAATGAAGTGAAAAAATTACTTGTTATGTCTCGATATGTACTAAAAATAGCTTCTGTTGCAGAAATAAGTTGAATAACGAATAGGGTATTACTCATCGCTCTTTCTCTTCCTGTTTTTAAAAAGCTTTTTACTTTCGTATTTTCTTTTGTAATTACTTCTACATCTTTTATAGAAAGGTAACTTTTTGGATAATTTGATTCAGCTTCTATATATTTTTCTTCTAAATAGTCATTTTGATATTGGTCTGTTTTTGGTAATTCTATTTCTTCTGTATCAATTTCTATTTCTTTCTGAATTACGATATTATCCGTTTTGACTTCTGTTTTAATTTGTTTTTCAATGATTACAGGTTTTTCCTTAGTTGCTATCATGATTTTCATTCCTGTAATTTGAAACATTAAATCCAAAATTTTGGGTTCTTGTTTAGTCGATTTATCAAGTGTTTGATAAAATTTGTTTGCTTCTTTTATTTTTGTTTCGATGTCATATTTTTGTCCATTAATAAGATTGAGTTGATACAACGCCTTTCCTAAGTTTTGCAGACGAACTCCTTCTTTGAACTTTTGTATCTCTTCTTCTGTCATAATTTTTTAGTTTTTTAGTCAAAAATTAGTGAAATTCTATTTTTGCTTTCTCTACTACTTTCCAAACATTCCTTTCTTTGATTAACTTTCCTTTTTGGATTGTTTTTACAAGCGTAGGAGCTGTAGAAGGTCTTTTCATTACATCAAAAGCAAATTCAAAATTATAGAGTGCATGATAAAATGAAGTAAAAAAATTGCTTTGCATATTTGGATACGTTTCTAGGGTAGCTTCATTTTCCGAAATCTGTTCAATAATAAAAATAGTGCTACTGACAGATTTGTTACGTCCTGTTTTCAATTCTTTTACTTTTTCTAGACTATCATTTGAAGATAAATAAAATATTTTTTTCTCAAAATCAGAAGTAATAACAGCTTCGTCTGCCGTTTCTTTTACTTCTTCCTGCGTTTCTTCAATTTTGCTTTTTTGTTGTTCCTCTACTTCTTTACTTTTTCTTATTTTGAACATCAAATCTTGAATTTGCTCATGTTGCTGAATTTTTCCGTTATTTTGTTTGTAATATTCATTGGCTTGAGCAAATTTATCTTGTGCTGACTGTTTGCTTGAAATGACAATTTCTAGTGTAGTTTTTAATTTTTCTAAATCTCTATTAAAAATTATTTCCTCTTCCTGTTCTTTTTTAATTTTTTGTTCAGCTTCTCTTGTTGCTTCTGAAATAACAGTAAATCGTTTATCATATTCGCTTTTATCCTTGATTTCTTGTTTTTCTTCTACTTCTTTATTTGATTCTATTTTTGCCATTAAAGCCTTGATGTCTTTATGCTGTTGTATTTGAGGACTGGCTTTTTGATATTCTGCATTAGCTTGTAAAAACTTATCTTTTGCTGATTGATTTGTATTTATTAGCACTCCCAAAATACTTTTCAATTCATATAAATGTTTATTAAATAGTATCTCTTCATCACTTTTCTGTTTTTCTGCTTGATTTGGTTTTTCTTGAATTCTGATAGGTTCAGTTACTTTTTCTATTTTAGTATTTTTATTTTTTCTAGTAGTAAAAAATACGATTAGAAAAAGGATAATGAAAACAGTTGCTGCCATTGCTATATAAATTATTTTTTTTGAATAAGGAGAAGGTGTCTCTTTAGGATAAATCTGTATAACACGCTCAAAATTTTGATTGGGAAACTCAATAGTAATTAGTTTAGTTTCTGTTTCCACTTCATAAGTTATTGATTTTCCTTTTTCGTTTTGATAGATAATTTCGTCTTCCTCTCCTACATCTTTTATTGTATAGACAAATTTAGATCCTTGACTTGATGACCTTTCTACGCTGCCGTCTTTTTTAAAATGTTGTACCTCTCCTGTGCTGCTGCTCCTAATTGTGTACTCAAAAATATCTGCTGTAGGTGGTGGTGGTTTTGGAAGTCCTATTATCTCGACAGTAGATTTACTAATATATTTGCTATTCTTTTTTCCATTCATAAAAGGAGAAACAGTAAATTCTAATAGTGCTTCTACTTCTTTTTTTGTAGGATCATAAGTAATTCTGTATGTTATATCTTCTTCTTTTGAGTCTTTTATTTTTTTTAAAGAAAAGGCATTATCAATGTCTGTCAAATGTGGCGAAATACTTAATCCTACATTTGCATTTTTACTATTGATTTTTACATCAATCTCTTTCTCTCCTTCTTGTAAAGTATAGGTCATACGTGAATTTTTAATTTTCTCATTATGCTCTCCTTGATTTTGATTATAACCTACTTTATTTTTTATATCATATTTTTTGTTAGGTAACTGAACAGAATAAGAATAATCAATAGAATAATTTTTAGCTATTTTTTTTAAGTATTTTTCTTTTATACGTATTAGTTTTTGCTCTAATTGCTTAGTTTCTGAATATTTTTCTGTTGCTGGCAAACGATAATAATTATGACTTCCATTAAGCTCTTTTTGTATAATACTATTGTATTGCCCTATCTGTGTAATTGCAGTTTGAGTAACATCGCCAAGGAGCGTTTCGATATCTTGAAACGTATTTACTTCATTTATGTCTTCTCTATGTTCATAGATTTTATCGACAATATTTTTATCTGTTACTCCGTCACGCTTTCTATAATCATCAAAAATAGCTGCTACTACTTTTTTTGCAGTTGAATAACCTACTTTAGGTCTTAGTTTTTTTATATCCTTATAAGTTGGGTTTGTCTTCGGGAAAAGATTATCATCAAGCTGACTTGCTCCATCTAAATTTTTTCTTTCAGAAGCATAATTCAAAATATAATACACCAACTCAAAATCTATTTCTAAAATAGCTTGTTCTAGTTGTTCATTTATTTCTTGCTTAGAATAGGGGGCTTCATTTTGAGCATAGCAAAAACTTCCTGACCAAAAAAAAATCAAGCTACTCAAAAAGGCTATTACATAAAGTTTGTTTTTTACTAGATTTTGGATAAACACTAATAAAAACGTCCTTTCATTTTTTGTTCTACTTCCCATATATCATTTCTTTTTATTAGTTTTCCTTTTTCAAGTGTTTCGCAGTGTTTAGGGTGTGCTGTGCTATTCAAATCTAAAATAGCAATTCCGTATAAGTAATCTAAAGACCTAAACATAACTTCAAAACCAGTAGGTCTAATATCATCATGAAGAAAAAGTTCTCCATATTCTACTCCGTTTTTTGTAAAAGACTTTATTACAAAAATAGTATTGCTTGCTGGTCTCTTACGTCCTTCCTTTATTCCTCCATCGTTGGTAATATCTCTTAGAGAAATATAAGAATCATCATGATAAACAATAACAGGCTCTGCTTTCGTTTCTTTTTTAGTTTGGTTTGATACTTCTTTCTTTTCATTTGGAATAAAATTAAACTCACTATCAGTTCCACCAAAAAAAGAATTTTCTGTTTCTTTTTCTGTTTCTGCAATTTCATTTTTAGGTTCTTGTTTTTCTTCTGCTTCTTTATTTGACTTTATTTTTGCTATTAAAGCTTTTACGTCTTCATTCTGTTGTACTTTGCCATTATATTTTCGGCACTCTTCATTAGCTTGAGAAAATTTATCTTTTGCTGATTGTTTTGTTTTGATTAGCATACCCAAAACAGTTTTCAATTCTAGTAAATCTGCATTGTAAGACATTTCTTCTTCATTGTGTCGTTGGCTTGTTGTTAGTTCTTGATTCGCAAGAGTATTAACAGCTATTGGTCTTATATTTTCTGTTATTACGTCTTCCCCTCTTGGATGTTCTTCTTCTCGTTTTTTAGAACCAAGTAACATAAAGGCTGAAACTAATAATAGAACAAACAAAAGACCTATTCCTCCTATCCAATACCAAATAGTAGAGTCTTGTTCTCTTGTTATTAATGGAAGACTTTCCTCTGATTTATTTAAGTTTCTGCTATCTATTTTAATATATGATTTCTTTTCTTTATTAGCAGAATGAGTATAACCATGGAGAGTCATTGTAACTACTTCTTGATTTCCTTTCTCTGCTTCTACTATAAAAGTTAAAATAGCTTTATCTACTTTTTCTTTACTGTATTCATATTCAATAGTTCCATAGCGAGTATTTCTATTATCTTTTTGTGCTATTAATTCTGGTCTATCTTTACTACCAATGTATTCTCTAATTACAAAATTCGTACTATCAGTTAGAGTTTGAGAAACTAAAGTAATAGGATTATTACTTATGTTTTTGACAAAGAAATAAATTTTTCCTTTTTTTTCATCAAAAGTGAAATTATTACCTTCTTTAAAAGTGTTGGTTTCTGATAAACCTATTTTATATTTTAATTCTGCTTTTACTTCTTGTTTTGCATCAGTTTCAGTAGAAGTTGCAGCCTCATCAATAGGTTTAATACTTTTTTCAGCTATATCATTTAAAGCACTAACCAACTGCTTTTTTTGACTTGAATTGATTGTGTATGGATTAATTCTATTCTTATCACTTGGCTCTAAAAACTTATTGTATTGGTTTATCTTCTCGCCTATAAATCTAACTAATGCTGATAAAAAAGCCTTCTTTTCTGCATTGGTAGTAATTGGATAAGCTCTTCCATCTATTCTGTAATTATTTTTAATATTGTTTATCTGATCTACATAGTTTAAAGGTGTATTATTCTTTGAATCTTGTTTATTATGAAATATTATATTTAATGCTTGTGATTTTATATTAGTTATGTTCTTTGCTGCTTCATAGTCTTGTTTTGTACCAAACTCTATTCCTTTCAGATAAGTACCTTTTGGCGCACTAACTACATTGTGCCTATACATGCTATATGCAAACTTATAATTTATTTTATCTATTGCATTATTTATTATCTCTTTGTCTTGTGAGGTCTGCCCAAAAACAGCAGAACCCCAAAACAAAGCAGCTAAAAAAAATACCAAAAAAGTATGGACTGGTTTCATTGAAATTGATTTTTCTTACAAGAATTGCACTTTTATAGGCTCTACTACTTTCCAAACTTCTCCATCTTTTTCTAATTTTCCTTTTTCTAATTGTTTTACGTTTTTTACATGTTCAGTAAAACCTGAAAATTTCATTACTTTCTCTAAAGTTTCTAAAGAACGAAACATAGACTCAAAACCCATAGTCGTAATAGAATCATGAAGATGAAGCTCTGCATATTCCCCTCCTCTTTGTGTATAAGGTTTTATAACTAAAATAGTATTACTCATTGGTTTGTTACGTCCTTCTTTTAGTGCCGTTTTATCATCAGTAATATCTCTTAAAGCAATATAAGAATTATCGCCATAATCAATAAAAACCTCTTTCGGAACAACAGGCTCTGCTTTTATTTCATTTTTAGGTTGATTTGCTACTTTCTCTGAATGTTTTGGAATAGAGTTAAATTGACTATCAGTTCCACCAAAAAAAGGATTTTCTGTTTCTTTTCCTGTTGGTGGTTCTTTGATTTCATCTTTAGATTCTTGCTTTTCTTCTCTTTCCTTGTGTAATTCTATCTTTTCCATTAAAGCTTTTACGTCTTCATTCTGTTGTACTCTGTAATTATATTTTCGGCACTCTTCATTAGCTTGAGAAAATTTATCTTTTGCTGATTGGTTCGTTCTTATTAAGACAGTTAAAACAGCCTTTAATTCTGATACATCTGCATTGTAAGCCATATCTTCTTCGTTTTGTTGTGTGTTTGTTGTTTCTTGATTGTTTGGTCTATTCATAAGAGTATTAACAGCTTTTGGTTTTATATTTTCTGTTATTACCTCTTCCCCTCTTGGATGTTCTTCTTCTCGTTTTTTAGAGCCAAATAACATAAAGGCTACAACTAACAAGATAATAGCTAAAAGACTTATTCCTCCTATCCAATACCAAAAATTTGAAATTGGAGTTGGATTTGGTTCATTCCCTTCTATTTTAATGCGAATATTATGTACTCTATTTGCGTTTTCCATAATTTTTATAACTTCTTCACGTTCGCCTTCTGTAGTGTAAGAGTCTATCATTTTATCGCCTTCATAAAAGTAGATAGTATCTCTCACTTTTGCTAATATAGTTTGTTCATATTCAGGTTTGTCTTTGGGAGAGCTTGCACTTTTTGTAAGAATTTCAGCTGTAGATATAGTATCATTTATTTTATAACTAAATTTTATTGTTTCTTCTCTCTCATTTTCATCATTATTATCATCTTGGTCACCCTTTGTTGTATAGCCTTTCAATTTGATTTCTACTGTTTTTTCTAATTCATCGGCTCTTAATACTAAAGTTAAAGTAGCATCATTTTCTTTATTTTCATTGTATTCATATTCAATAGTTCCATAGCGAATATGCTTCTTCTTATCATCTTTAGAATTTTCTTTCACTATTACTTCTCGTTTTCCTTTCGTACCAATACTTTCTTCTATTGAAAAATTAGAATTACTAGTCAAAGTTTGAGAAACTAAAGTAATAGGATTATTACTTATGTTTTTGACAAAGAAATAAATTTTTCCTTTTTTTTCATCAAAAGTGAAATTAGTACCTTCTTTAAAAGTGTTGTTTTCTGATAACCCTATTTCATATTTTAATTCTGCTTTTACTTCTTTTTTTGTATTAGTTTCAGTAGAAGTTGTAGCCTCATCAATAGGTTTAATACTTTCTTCAGCTATATTATTTAACGCACTAATTAAGGCTTCTTTTTGCTTCGATTTTATGATATAAGGGTTTATTGTTCCTTTCTCTGGTTCTAAGAACTTATTGTATTGATTTATCTTTTCTTCTATAAAAGTAACCAATGCTGATAAAAAAGTTTCTTTTTCTGTATCAGTAGTAATTGGATAAGTTGTTTTATCTATTTTATAATTATTTTTGATTCCATTTATCTGATCTACATAGTTTAAAGGTACACCCTCACTCACTTGATTATGAAAGATGATATTTAGTGGTTGTGTTTGTATATTAGTTATACCCTTCGTTGATTCATAATCTTGTTCTGTTTCGTTAAATTGTACTTTCTTTAACCCCCCTTCTTTATCTTTATTTGGATCTCCTAGATATATATAAGAGTACATAGCATGTGCAAACTTATAATTTATTTTATCTATTGCATCGTTTACTATCTTTTTATCTTGTGGAGTTTGCCCCCAAACAGCAGGACTACAAAACAGAGCGACTAAAAAGACGACTAAAAAAGTGTGTAATGGTTTCATTTTAATTTTATGTTAGATAGGTAAGCCAAAATACCCTAAGCATCATCAAAAGATAAAATACTTAGGGTAGTAATTGAAAGTGAGTATTATGCGTTTAATTTTGTTTGTGCCATAGCCAAAGCCCAATCTCTAATAATTACACGCAGAGGATAGAAAAAGAAGGATTCTCTTACAGGCGTATAACCACCATCAGAAGCATTTTTACGCTCATAAATCATTCCTTTTGCTAGTTCTTTCTGCTTGATGCTTTTGAATCCTTTTTCAAAATTTGTAAGGTTTGTTTCTATGTTGTAGAATTCAAAACGAGTTTCAGGGTTTTTATTCATACTCAAAAAGATTTCTAAAAACTGATCTAAATTTTTATCTATTCTTAGAGCAAGTTCTCCTCCTTCTTTTGTGAATTTACCATCTTGTTCGATAAGGTCTTCATAAGTAAGCTGACGATTAGGCAACAAATCGCTTTTCTTTGCATCTATTTCTCCTAAGAATATAGTATTAATATCTTCTCCTAAGTTTATATTTTTATAAGCTGTAGAAAAGCTATGAATTCCTCCAAAACAAGTAGCTTCTTTTGGTTCTTGAGTTACATGCAAATTGATTGTTCCATCATACTGATCTTCAATAGAACTACTACCACTTTCGTCCAAAGAGCCATCTAAGAACGGATTGTAATCTTTTTCTTGCACCTGCTGTTCTTCTTGATTTTCTTTTTGTTCTTTTGCTTCAATTTTCAAATCTTTGTATTTGTCATACACCTTCTTAGCAAAAATTTCGGTAAACTTTTGTATGTTCTTTTTGTCTTTGGTTACATCTAAGAAATTAAGGTATTTCGAACCTGTACCACTAAAACAAAAGTCTTTTGGGTAAGGCATTCCCTTAATAGCCAAAAGCTGAACGGCATGATAAATACAAGCTGCATAATGCAATAAGAAAAGCAATAATATATCTTGATCTTCACTCAACTGCTTATCAAAGTCTATGTTTTTGGCAGAATACATAAAACTTGCTTTATCGGAAGAACTAAAGCGACCACTTTCCATAATTTCGTTGAAAATTATTTCTAATCGTGATCCTTCTGCTTGACTAATTCCCTGTTTGGTAAGTTCAATTTTATTTTTAAACCAGTTACGGTATCTTGAAACTATACCCCCTTCTGTTTCTAGGCTTGGGTCTTTTGTGTCTTTTCCTTCGTAGAGTGTATTTGCTCCAAAATAAGCAGAAGTAGCAATTTTAGTTCTTCCTCCATTAGAAACTAAGGCAATATCTGTCGAACCTCCTCCAATATCTATTGAAAGTACGGAAGAACTCTTTTCTACTTTTCCTTTTGCACGATAATAGAAATAAGGAGCTTCTGATTCGTTCATCAAATGGACATCTACTGATTTGCTTATTATTTCCTTAGATTTATTTTCCCACAAATTATTGAGGTTGTCAGTAAGGCGTTTTGGCAAACTAAGAGGCTTAAACCAAATTAATTTTGTTCGTGATAAATCTCCACCATTCAGAAGTATCTTGTTTCTAATCATGTGGAGTAGTTGTTCTATAAAAACTTCTACTAGCTTAGAATTATCAGCCGACCATTTTAAGTTTGTTGTTACTCTTTGCGAATGTCTATCTATGTCCAAATAATCTTTTTCATATAGAAAACTGATAGATGAATTGAGCAAAGGATCAAACTTGACATCAGAAGCGTGAATTAAAGCAGTACGAATAGGAAAGGCATTTCGCCAGTTGCCATAGTTGGATTCTTGTGCTGGTGGATTTCCAATAAGATTAGGCATAAACATACGATCTTGAAAGAAAGTAGTCGCTAGTCCGATAGCATTATCATCAAAATCATATCTATCTAGCATGACATGGTTTTTGTCAGCCGTAGGTTTGTTGAGTGTAACAGTTTGCATATCATCTTCCCCTATAAAGAAAGGATAAGTTTGGATATTTCCTTCTGTTGCAGTATTGCTATCTGTAAAAGCAACGAAACTATTTGTAGTTCCGAAATCTACAGCTACTGTAAACTGTTTTGGATTGCTTCCTTGTTGTATTGGTTTCTTCCATCTAGGCAAAATCCAGCCTTTTGCTCTGCTCCCTGTTTTTCCTCTGTAAGGAGTTACTATTTCGATAGCATCAAATGCACACCCTGAAACTGAAAATACAGATAAATGTGAACCTTCTACGTTGCGTTCGAATCTACTTATTTTCTGAATAGCAGCATCACTTGTTTCAATAGCCTTTTCTTCATTGTAGGCGTTTAGGCTATATGCTTCTACATTATCTAGCTTAGAAGACAGAAGCATGATTTTGTACATAGTATCATTAGCTGCATTTCCAGTACGTATAAATGGGTAAATGCTAATAGAAAAAGGCGAAGGAATATCTTCCATAGTTTCGTCTTTTCTGTCATCTACTAAATTGATTATTTTTCCGTTGTTATCATTTCTAGGTTTTCCATAATCGTAATAACGAGTAAAAGTCAGATACGATTTTCCTTCTTCCTCTGTTCCTTTTATTGGTACTCTTAATCGTACTCGTATAGCTCCTTCATTAGAATCTGCTGTTTCGATAGTAAGGTTTTCAATGAGTGTCTCTTCATCAAAAAACTTGAAATACAAATCCGTAACAGGTAAAAGAAAATCTATATTAGAATCGTGTATGTGATTTTTAGGAACTACAAAACGCTCATCATTAATACGATACGGCATACGGATAAGATCTTCTGCTAATAAATCTGTCGTTACCAAATACGGATAACCAAATCCAACCTCTGGAAGATTTCTATCCGACCAGTTTTCTTTTGGTAATGAGAAAGGAACTTTTGTTTTGTTGCTCCATTCTTTATCTCTAAAGTATTTGAAAGCAGGATTTTCATATCCTTCTTGCAAGACTAAAGGCAATACTTTTTGTCCTCCTTGTGTTTCTAAAAGAGCTGTTTTTTCTTTTGATTTACTTGGTTTTATCAAATAACTACTCTTTAAGTTGCCATCTGTAATAATAGGCGCACAACTTTTCCATGCTACCTTTTCTATACGTGGCGTTTTTCCATCAATGATTACATCATTATAATCTGCATTGAAAGCTCCTAAAGTAGAAGTTTCCTCATAAATATCTTTTATTATATCCCCCTTTTTACTGTGATACTTATCCCTTTGGATACGCATATATTCATGAACGTTATCCATTTGATTGAGCATATTTTTGTGCAAATGGAAAAGACGATGAACATAGATTTGAAATTCTTCTGAACGTTGGTGCAATGCTCTAATTCCTGTAAACATATCCCTGCCATCTATCGTCTTGACACCACTTATGAGTTCTTTATCTACCTTTGGCGCAAGGAAAGCAAAGGTAAGAGGAGAAGTTGCTACGATAGGAGTTGTATCATACGTCAAGATGTACATATTAGGCGTTTTGCGTTCTCCTTGCATATTTTTTGCGAAAGGAGAAAGATCACCTGTAAAGAGTTCGATAGTTTTTCCTAATAATTGGTGTCCGTCGTTCTCCGAACTTCTTAGTGATTTTATACGCTCATCTATATTCCATTCTATGATAGCAAAATGTTCTTCTTTATCTGCTTGAAGATGCTCTCTAAGATTATAAATAAGGTCTATCGCATCAAGACATTCAGAAACAAGTTGATTATAAATAGTTTGTCCTTCGTGTCCTAACTCTTTACGGTTTACCATTTTGAAGGCAATATCGTAAAGGTGCATTTGTGCAAAAGGCGTAGGAATTGAACTCGGTGGAATAGCTACTTTTGAGCCATTTGGATCTTCTATTTCTTCTATACGAGAAGAATTATAAATAACGGTTTCGTGCCAGCCTTTTTTATCTGTACTTCTTTCTTGGCGTAGCGTAAGTAAATGACGACTTTCTGGAATTTGTAATGCCATAATAATAGTATAATAGAATAGTTAAGGTGTGAAAAATTATATTCTGAAATAGTCTTGATAAATAACATCAGTAGCTTTGTCCATAAGTTCGAGAACTCTATCAAAGCCTTTTTCATCTTTTTGTACTTTCCTTATTTGAGAATTAAGAATGACATTGATTTTATCATCAGACAGGCGTTTGGGAATTATCTTATCCATCAAGCCTTTTTTCATTACCGACCCATGATTTACTACCCATTCATTAATATCTTGACTGACATCAAAAGGCAAAAATTTTCTTTCTTTTACTCCTAGTTCTTTTATCCAGTTGTTATAATCCTTTAAGAATTTTACTAGAGGTTCGAATTCTCCATTTCCTTTTTTAAAAGCCTGTTCGTGTTGATCCCCTAGAGCTTCTATAAACCAAGGCTGGCTAGATGAAGAAGGGCCTAAATTATTATAGATATAAGATAAGAAAAGATTTTTAATTAGAGGTTTGTGGACTAGTGCTTTTGTATGATCATCTAAGTCATACAAAGAAAGCTCATTTCTATTTCCATTTATAGCACACTCATGAAAATTTCCATCTCTAAGCGTAGAAGCTACTCCCAAATCATATCTTTTAGTAGAATCAGCAAAATCAATAATTCCCATAGCAGACATCATTTCTACCAAATGAGAAGCATTTTCTTGTTTTGTTTCATCATTATTGTGCATAGCCAACTGACTGTCAGCTATATAATAAAGTTCATCTACTCCCTTTAATTGCCCTTCATAAAAAGAAAGTGCTGCCTTTGTTTTGGTAATAAAGGAATTAGAATCAATATAGCTTTCGCCATTCTCATTGAGTTTGAAATAAGGCATTACACTAACTGCCCCCTTTACGGCTTTTTGAATATTATCTCCTGCTGTTTGCAAGTTTTTGAGAAGGAGAGGAAAACCAGATGCTCCTGTTCCACCAAAAATAGAACTCACCATAAAAATTTTGTCGCCTGTATTAAAAACACGTTTGAAGAACTTAAACTCTTCTGAATCTTCTAGTTTGTTTAAGATAATACTTCCCATACTTGGATTACCACGAAAACCTACTGCCATTTCGCTTTTTCTATCTTTTTCTGAAAAAAACATAGATACAAAGCTTTGATCTATTGTAGGCATGTCTTTATTGTAGCCTATAAATTCTTCAAAAGTATTTTTGGCATATTTACTAAAACTAAGACCAAAAGAATTATCTATATCCTCTGTGTCTTTGATAGTATCGCTGTGAAGTTTTCCTAAAGGTAAAATTTCAGTAGAAAAAAATGAAGCTCTTGTACTTTTACTATGTTGATACATCTTTTCATACTGTTCTAACATCATACTTACCTTTCTGTACTCATCGCTTGTTTCATGTGGATCGATAAGAATAGGAATTACCCTTTCTGCATTTATTTTTACTCCTGAAGAAAGTAGCATAATTAGAGATTTGACTACTCTAGTTCCTGTGCCACCGATTCCAAATATAAAGAGATTTTTCATGTATTATTTTTTTATAATTAATTATATTGACTTAATATTTTTTTTATCTAAAAAGGAGATTTTCTTCCATTTGGAGAAAACCATTTAAAAATCATAGAAAATACAAAGAATAGAATAAAGGCATAGACCAAATTAAGTACTGCATACCATAACGATAAAGTAAGTACTTGCTTAAACATCGCAGGAAAAGCTGCATAGACAATAATAAAAGCTACTATTCCACAAATAAATCCATTCAAAAGAAATGTTCTGAACCAGCTTCCCCCACTATTGTAAGAAGAGTACATTTTATTGAAAAAGAAATAAAACAGTAGTGTAGAAACTAATGATATAGCAATAATAAGCCATAAAGTAAGTGGAAATACATCGTTTCTCCATGGAGTAACAGTATTAGAGGGGATTTGAGCTACTTCTCTCAAAAACTTTTCAAAAATGGTCATTACAAAATCTCTCATAAATTTTAATAGTTAGTTGGTTTACAAAGTACTCGCAGTAATAATATATTGGTAAGAAAATAAGATTTCGTTTTCATAAGCTTCATTGATACCTGAAAAGATTCGTTTCAAAAGAACGGTTCTTTCGCTTCGTTCTGCATCAGTTTCATCAGATTCTGTATTCCAAGTATCTATCCATTTTGGAAGACTACTTTTGAGTTCTAGATTTATGGTAGCTTTACATGGGTCATCTACTGAAACAGTTTTTACTTCTACGAAATGTGTATATTTTTTGGCAAGAACAACATCTTCTGGATTAATATTTTTTTTAAATTCGCTATACGTTCTGATAGTTTTTATTTGTGTACTTGAATTTGAAGATACTGCTTTCAAGTTATCCTGCAAATAAGTTTTATTTTTGTAATAAGTAGGCAAATTATTCAAATTTAAACCAATTGTATAAGTAAGCCTTTCTCCATCTCTAATTTTACCTTCTGTAATGATATTTCCACATTCAGCTTTTCGTTGCCATATAGAAGTTTCATCTCTTCCTGATTGTGATAGAATCTCTCCTTCAATTTTTTTATAAGTTTTGCCTACGTGCAATTCTTTTAAGAAATTTATATTTTTCTCATTAATAATTTTGTCTATTTGTTCTACTAATGATTGTTCTCCCAAAACCCAAACATAATAAGGGCGTTTGTCAGAACAACAATTTAAAACTGTTTGATTGCTTACAGTATAAAACCTTCCTACAAAATCAGATTTAAAAGCATAAACAGACAGAGCCATGTTCGGGTGTTTCAAAAACATTTCTCTTAGTCTTACATTTAGAGTTCCTTCTAGATTCATCATATTAGGAGGAGAATACAAAAAATCAGAAACAATTATACTTACATCTTCTTTCTTATTTTGATTGATTACATTTTCGACTAAGTCTGGTAATGTAGTAGTAGCTCCAAAACTGAAGTTTGCACGAGATATTTTCGAGGCTACATCATCTTTAGATTCAAATTCGATAGTAGTTTTATCATCTTTTATTCCATAGAATTTCTTAGAACTAGCATTTACATTTGTTACTAACCAAGAAAAAAGACTAGCCATATCTTTCTGAAATGAAGTAGATTTTCCTTTTTTTCCAGGCATATACCCTTTCATACTTCCTGAAATTTCTAAATAAGTCTTTAAGTTTATTATTTTTTTAGAGGTAGTAGAAGTTGATACTTTCATACAGCCTGTACAAGGATCTATGAATTCTGCATTTTTCACAGCTTCATCAGAGATACAGTTATCTATAACGTCAATTACGTTATCATAATCTATATCTTCTTTACTATCACAAGAAACAGATCTGCTATTACTTGAACAAGAACAAATTAGTGAAAAAATAATAATCCACAAGTAATTAGTTTTAAACATGAAAAGGTTTTGTTATTTATTTTTATTGAATAATGGAAGAATGTTTTGCAAAATATCATTTTTTTCTAAAATAGAAAAATGATCAGCATCATTTATTATAGTAAATCTTGCATTTACTAGATTTTTATTTCGACATACTTCTAAAGTTTGACTGTTTGTACTGGAAACTAAATCGCCTTCGTATTCTAATTCTAATAATTCCTTTGCTATATCACACAAAGAAGAACGAGCTGCAACAAAATGATAGTTTACGTCAGAAGGGTGTTCTTGCTGATTTAGAGTATGCAAAAGCCCATTATCAGTTTTTACTAAGTCAGAAATAGCTGCGCCATTCATTGCTAATGGAATTTCTTTTTGTAGTTCTGCTATCATTTCTTTGTAAAGAGTACTTCCCAAAATATTTTCTACTCCGTAGCTAAAGTTAGCCAAGTTAGTACCTTGATGTGGCGAAGCTATCGTAAGCAAATTTTTGACACAATGATAATCTTTATTATCTACCACATATTTTCTACAAATAATTCCTCCCATGCTGTAGCCCACTAGATTTACTTTTTCTACGCCAGTTCGATATAAAATTTCTTGAATACAGTAACCTAGCTGTTCAGATAATTCTGTAATTCCTTTTGTAGAATCAGAAAAAGAAAGCGTATAAAAGTCTTCAACACCTGTTGAATTAGTGTAAGGCTCAAAATCTACGGTTTGATTTTTAGCATTTATTGTATAATGTCCACCATACGAATGCCCTTCACTTTGTAATTTTCCGATATACCCTACGTCTTTCCATAAAGTACTTTTACTCCCATACCCTGGTACTAGAATAACAGGTTCTGAAACAGAAGTAAACGAAGAATCACAAGAAGATAGTAGTACAACTAATAAAATTAGATATAGGAAATAATGCTTTTTGATTTCAAACAGCTTATATGTCTTAGAAAGTAGTATCATGTTACAATTAGTTACTTGTTTACAAAGAAAGACAAGTATAGTAAAAAATGCTAAATAAACAATGGTAATTTCATTAAAACCAGTATTTTTACTGTCCATTTTATAATGAATGCGATACACATTAAACTATTTTTATATAAAATTGAACTATTCACTTTATTTTCAATCATAAAAATTTAGTCCTTTCTTATTTTTTACTTTTGAGGACTAAACACTACTTTATTTTTGCACAAAAAAACCTTATTCTAATTAAAAGAATAAGGAAAATATAGCTTGTCTAAAAAAGTGTTTTTCCTCTAAACCCACCCAAAAACCAAACTAGGCAAAATCCCCAAAAGAATACTAAAGAAAATCAGAATAATAGCAATGAGTTTGTAAAAAGTAGAAATGTCTTTTAGTTCTGTATTTTTTAAATTGTGATGGAGTGAAAAATCGCCTAAAAACATTCGTTTGTACGTCCAAAGAAAATAACTGGCTGTAAAAATAAGCGTTAAGGCAGCCAAAATAGATAACCAAATCGGTAAATAATCCGATGAAAAAGCACCTAAAAAAACAGTCAGTTCGGCTACAAAACTAGAAAAAGTAGGAAGTCCCAAACCTGCAAAAAAAGCAATTCCTACAAAAGCCGTATAACGAGGCATTTTATGAAAAAGTCCACTATAATTTGTGATAGTTAGGTCATTAGTTTGCTCATACAAGACACCCACCAACAAGAAAAGTAAAGGCGAAATAAGTCCATGACTAAGCATTTGATAAATCGCTCCGTTTGTTCCCTCTGCATTTATGGCAGCAAAACCCAAAAGCACAAAACCCATGTGCGAAACCGAAGAATAAGCAATCATGCGTTTGAGGTGCGTCTGTCCAAGTGCTAAAAAAGCTCCATACAACATCGAAAAAACGCCCCAAGCTCCTATCCAAACTGAAAAATCTATCGCTACATCTGTAAAAACAGAAAAAGGTAAACGCAAAAGTCCATAACCACCCACTTTCAAAAGTACACCAGCCAAAACCATCGAAATCGGTGTTGAGGCTTCTACGTGTGCAATCGGCAGCCACGTATGCAAAGGCGCAACAGGTAATTTTATCGCAAAACCCACCAAAAGCAAAAAGAAAACAACTATTCGTGTTGTATTTCCTTCATACGAAAAAAGAGCCGATTGAGGTAAAAAATAATTGGCATCTTTGAAGGCAAGCATATCAAAAGAATGCACAATTTGAGCAGCATTTTCAGTTAGTAAAGTAGAGTTTTTGAGTTTTGTAATGACTTCTTCTGTCGAAATTCCCAATTCTAAAGCTGTCTTTGTGATGTCTATTCCAGAATTTACGATGATTATTCCTGCAATCAGAATCAAAACCGAACCAATCAGCGTATAAATAAAAAACTTTATGGCTGCATATTCTTTCTGTTGCCCTCCCCAAATTCCTATCAAAAAATACATAGGAAGCAACATAAACTCAAAACAGATAAAGAAAAGCAAAAAGTCAAGCGACAAAAAACTTCCCATTACTGCCCAAGAAAGCAATAAATATAAGAAAAAATACAAACGAGGACGAATCAATATTTTTTTAGAAAAAACAGAAGCCAAGCCTCCCACCCACAAAACAAGCGCAGCAAGAGCAATCAAAAGAATATTATTCTTATCTATTCCCAAAAAATAATCAGCGTGAAGAATCCCAAATTTACCCAAACTGACGTGCCACCAACTTAGTTTTTCAGATAAAAGTAAATTCTGACTGTCTAAAAGTGATAAATCTAAATTCGTTTTGGCAAAATAAAGCATCATTGCTACCAAAAACAGTTCGATAGAAAGAACGCCTATTCCAATCCATTTGTAAAAATGAGTTTTGTTTTCTCCAAAAGGAATCAAACAAAGAATACTTCCCAAAAGTGGAAACCAAAAAATAAGAGAGAGAATGAAATTTTCCATTAAAAATCAAAAGTAGCCGACAGTTTCCAACTGTCGTTTAAAACAAACTGTCATTTAAAATATACTTCTGACAGCTTGGAAGCTGACAGCTACGTAAAAGACAAATTTACTACTTTTCTTGCTCTTTTCTGTCAAAGGTTTCTTCTAGTTTCTTTTTTTGTCTTTCTTGTGATTCAGGAGTAGAAATAATATAAACCGTTTTTCCATTTTCTACAAAGACAACTTGGTCAAAATCCTTTTTTTCAATCAAGGTCATTCCTACAAAAGGAGATGTTGCTTTTGAAGTTATATCGACATCTTCATAAAGCCAAATAATTTCGTTTTGTTCGTAGGTAATGTGTTGAGTAGTGATTTGAGTAGGATTTTTTTCATACTTGACAACAGCCACTACAATCTGCTGAGAAAAATCTATATCCCCTTTTATCTTACCAAAAGCAGCTTCAAAACTCTCTTTTTCGGTAAAATACATAAAACGAGTAGTATCATTGGTAGGCTTATAGTCTTTATTTTGGTACTCATAACCACTCAAATCTGCAAACGCCAAACGCTCCAAAGAATCGTAAGAAGTAAAAGAAACACAGCTTGATAAAAAAGTAGAACCTACAAAAAGACAAAAAATAGAAAGGGTAAAAAATATTTTTTTCATATAAAATAGAGAAGTTAAGTAGTACAGATTTCCTAATCTGCACAAAAAATAGTTTTCAAATAGACTAGGAAGTCTGTTATACGTTGTTTGATTAACAAACTAAAAAGAATCAAGTTAGTTTTTTTTGATAAAATTACAACAATTCTTAAAATCAAAATTCGTTTTTGTATTTTTGAGGAATTAAAAACTACTAATTTCATAGAACACCGATTTTACGAATTAGACAGATTTGAATATAATTGAATTAACAGAAAAAGAAATTTATATTATCTTCATTCATCATATAGATCATAAAAATCATTTACCAATCCTACCCTACAAAAAACAGCAAGGTAGAGTAATAAACACAGAAATTATATTTTATGCTAGAATCAACAATCCAACAAAAAGTCAATCATTGGTTAGACGGAAATTATGACGCAGAAACCAAAGCAAGCATCAAAAAACTATCTGAAACTGACCTTACAGATGCTTTCTATAAAGATTTAGAATTTGGAACAGGTGGACTTCGTGGACTTATGGGCGTTGGCACAAACCGAATGAATCGTTACACAGTAGGTGCAGCCACGCAAGGACTTTCAAATTACCTCAAAAAATCATTTCCAAACTACAAAGAAGGAGAAATTAGTGTTGCTATTGCGTATGATAGCCGTAATAATTCCCCTGAATTTGCTCAAATTGTAGCTGATGTTTTTTCTGCAAATGGCATAAAAGTATTTTTATTTACTGCACTACGTCCTACTCCAGAACTTTCTTTTGCTATCCGTTATTTGGGTTGCAAAAGTGGTGTTGTTTTGACAGCTTCACACAATCCGAAGGAATACAATGGTTACAAAGCCTATTGGGAAGACGGTGGACAAGTCGTTGCACCTCACGACGAAAACATTATTACAGAAGTACAGGCAATAAAAAGTGTAGATGAGATAAAATTTCAATCTAATGCTAAATTGATTGAAAAAATAGATGAGCAAGTAGATAAACCTTATCTTTCTCAACTTATCAACTCTCTAGCAGACCCAAAAACAAAGGAAGTAATCAAAAAACAGAGCGACCTTTCTATCGTTTATACGCCTTTGCATGGAACAGGAATTACACTTATTCCACAGGTTTTGAAGGAATTAGGTTTCGAAAATCTACATAATGTAGAAGAACAAACTAGCGCAGATGGAAATTTTCCAACAGTAGTTTATCCAAACCCAGAAGAAGCCGAAGCGATGACTTTAGCACTCAAAAAAGCAAAAGAAGTAAATGCTGATGTTGTTATGGCAACTGACCCAGATGCCGATAGAGTAGGAATTGCAGTAAAAAATAAGGAAGGCGATTTTGTATTAATGAACGGAAATCAAACGTTTGCTTTGCTCGTGGCTTACAATTTGGAAGCATGGAAAAATGCAGGAAAACTCAATGGCAATCAAATGGTAATCAAAACCATTGTTACAACCGAATTGATAAAAGAAATTACACAAAAATATGGTGTAAATATCTATGATACTTTGACTGGTTTCAAACACATTGCAGCACTTATTGAAAGTAAAAAACAGACCAATCCGAATGAAGAATTTATTTTGGGAGGAGAAGAAAGCTACGGTTATTTGATTGGCGATGAAGTTCGTGATAAAGATGGTGTTGCCTCGTGTGCAAGTATTGCGCTTTTGGCAGCTTATGCAAAAGACAAAGGTTTTTCTCTTTTTGAATGGCTTATTGAAATCTATAAAGAATATGGTTTTTATTTGGAAGAACTCGTTTCTATCACTAAAAAAGGACAACAAGGAGCAGCACAAATCGAAGAGATGCTAAAAACATTTAGACAAAATCCTCCAAAAAAATTAGCAGGAAGTGATTTGTTATCTGTCTATGATTATCAAAAGCAAACTATTTTAGATGTACAAAAAGGAACTTCTAAACCAATGGAAACAGATTTACCAAAGTCTAATGTACTTGCTTTTTATACAGAAGATGGAAGTAAAATAAGTATGCGTCCGTCGGGAACAGAACCAAAAATCAAGTTCTATTTTTCTGTAAAAGATACGTTAGACAGTACAGAAAATTATGAAAAAGTAAAAAAAGGACTTCAAGAGAAGATTCAAAAGCAGATTGCTGATTTGGGGATTAATTAAACCTACATTTAGTATTTTACTACTGTACCCTACTATTTTTTGTAGTTGTATTATGGGTAAGGATTGGTAGGATTAACAGGATTTAAAATACAGATAAATACAAACAGTACTTATTTTAAATAAATAATTTATAAAAAAAAATTTAAATAATATAATTATATTCTCTGTGTTCCTCTGTGAACTCTGTGTTTAAAAAATAGTAGGGTACAGTAGGCATTATTCTCAACATAACCAAGCTATCTTCAAAAACAGGTAACTCAACTATAATACTATCTACTTTTGTGTCATCTACACGAAAATACAAATCTTGTACAACCTTATATCCAGGGGCAAATTTGTTACTCCAATAATATCCCCAATCACTCATTGCAATACCTGCACAATAAATTGTTTCCTCATATTCAATTTGTTTTAGAGATTGAGCAAAACTATTAGATGTTATAATTAATAGAAAAGAGAAAGAGAAGACTAAAAACACTTTTTTTGAACTGTTCATACTTGTTTGTTTTTTGATGTGAAAACAAGATACAAAAAAGCCTTTTCAAAAATTAATTTGAAAAGGCTTTTTATGTATTCCTAAATTGTATGATAGGAAAAGGCAAGCCATTTTCCCTACAAATTATGATGAAAATCTAGGTAACTGAAATTAGAAATTTTCATTTCCCAATTCCTATTTCATAAAACTCAAACTACGTTCTACAAAATTAGAAAGAGCTTTTCCTTCTAAAAGATTTTGAGAAAGAAGCGACAAATCATACGCCTGTTGAGCGATTTGCTTTTGTGTTTCTTCATCTTTTGTATCTAAGATTTTCTGTACTAAAGAATGATTTGCATTTACGATAACATTGTACTGGTCAGGCAGATTCATTCCGTACATTCCTCCTCCTCCAGACATCGCCATTTCTTTCATGCGACGCATAAACTCTGAAAGTGTAAGCGTTACAGGCATTTCATCGGTTGGCATTGGTTGTACTTGAACAGTATGATTTTCGGTAACGATTTTCTCAAAAATCTCTTTTACTTTCGTTTGGTCTGCTTCTGATAAAACGGCTTCTAAAACTTCATCTTTTGCAATAATTTTATCTGCAGTATCCGAGTCAATTCTACGAATAGAAATATTTTCTAATTTTCCTTCCAAACGCTGAATTAAATGCGAATCGATAATCGAATCCATTACCAAAACATCATATCCTCGCTTTTGAGCAGAAGAAATAAATGTATGTTGTTTTTGTACATCAGCAGCATATAACCAAACTTTTTTACCGTCTTTGTCGGTTTGATTGGTTGCAATTTTTTCGTTGTATTCGTCAAATGTAAATGTTTTTCCATCTACATTTTTTACTAATGCAAATTTCTCAGCTTTTTCTAAGAATTTTTCATCCGTTATCATTCCGAATTTTACGAAAAGACCTATATCATCCCATTTGCTTGCGTAACCTTCTCTATCATTTTTGAAAAGTTCTTGTAATTTATCAGCTACTTTTTTAGTAATATAACTGCTGATACGTTTTACATTTCCATCTGCTTGTAAATAACTTCTCGAAACGTTCAAAGGAATATCTGGAGAATCAATTACACCGTGTAAAAGTGTCAAAAATTCGGGAACAATTTCTTTTACTTCATCTGTAATAAATACTTGACGGCTATAAAGTTGAATTTTATCTTTTGAAGCTGTAAGCTCTTGTTTTACTTTAGGGAAATACAAAATTCCTGTAAGCTCAAACGGATAATCTACATTCAAATGAATCCAAAATAATGGATCTTCGCCCATTGGATAGAGTTTTTTATAGAACGCTAAATAATCTTCGTCTTTAAGCTCAGAAGGAGATTTTGTCCAAAGTGGATTTGTATCATTGATTTGCTCTCCTTCAAATTCGATTGGAATTGGTAAAAATTTAGCGTATTTATCCAAAATTCCTTTCAAACGGAAGTTATCTAAAAACTCTTCTGAATCTTCTGCAATGTGAAGAATAATATCAGTTCCTCGTTCTGCTTTAGTTGTTTGTTCTAACTCAAATGAAGTCGAACCTTCACATTCCCAATGCGCTGCTTCATCTTCTTTAGCCGAAAAAGCACGAGAAATAATTTCTACTTTGGTAGAAACCATAAAAGCAGAATAAAAACCTAAGCCAAAATGTCCGATTATTTGCTTATTATTTGGAGCATCTTTGTATTTTTCTACAAATTCTGCTGCACCTGAAAAAGCAATCTGATTGATGTATTTTTTGATGTCTTCGGCAGTCATACCGATTCCATTATCACTTACTGTAATCGTTTTGGCTTCTTTATCAAAAAAAACTTTTACTTTCAAATCGCCTACTGGGCTTGTTGCTTCTTTATCAAAATCAGCCGAAGAAGCTAAGTGTTTTAGCTTTTGAGTGGCATCTATGGCATTGGCTACAAGTTCTCTTAAAAATATTTCGTGGTCAGAATAGAGAAACTTCTTGATGATTGGAAAAATATTTTCCGTATTTACTGATAAATTACCTTGTTCTACGCTCATAATTCTATTTTTTTTATGGTTTATTTCTAGGGTAGAAGACAGTTTTCAACTGTCTTAAAAATTATCTTTAAAATATTGTATCTCTGACGGTTGAAAACAGTCAGCTACTTTATGATAAAGGAGTTAGCTAGTTTTATTCCAATCGAATTTTTGAGTTTTTAAATAGGTAAAATCGGAAATTTTGTCAGTTTTTTAATCAATAAACAATATTGTTCTTAAATTGGAGTCTTATCAAAATCTATTTACTATGAATCATTTCACTAAATTACTTTTCGTTCTAGCTTTTAATATTTTATTCTTTGCTTGTTCTTCTACTTCTAAAGTTGAGAAAAAAGAACTGACTTTGGAAGAATTGTTAATCAAAACATGGGAATTACATCAAGCAGTAGGAACAAACTCTAAATACGACACTAACTCTAACAATCTCCATCACGACAAATATATAGAGTTTGAAAAAAATAATACTTACAACACAAATGCACCAAAATATTTTAAAAAGACAGTAGGGACATGGCATTTCAATGAAACTAGAGACAGCATTTATTTTAATAAAAACACCGAAAAACAAATCATTTTTTCTATTTTCAATATTTATGAACGAGGAATGTCTTTGTTGTCTTATGAAACAGAAAGCGAAGAAGATATTTATGGACAGCTTTATTCTTTACAGTTTGTAGAAGTTGGTTATTATGGTAGTTCTCAAATTCCTAAAGATAAAAGGTAAAATAGAATTAACATGAGTGACATTTATAAAATCTAAAATAGTCCTTTCCTAGCAACAAAGTTGCGTAACCTTTGTAGAATGATAATAAAAAATAAATTTCAAAAGCTACAGAGTAGCGTAACTTTA
>Ga0100402_1001473_pt1 | contig 27182 bp, 22 predicted proteins | sample CryGeyme20150102_FD_80419 | JGI IMG/M metagenome (GOLD analysis project Ga0100402, IMG submission 80419) | Groundwater microbial communities from Crystal Geyser aquifers in Utah, USA - Crystal Geyser metaG 2015-0102 | ecosystem: Environmental > Aquatic > Deep subsurface > Groundwater | place...
TCTCTAAAATGCGTTCAACATCAAAATAGCGTAAAAGCTCTTCTGGTAAAATGTACTTAAGTATTTCGTTTTCCATTTCTTAAACTAGGAAATATTCTAATCCCCAACTATTTTTATTGACCCCTAATTTTCCCATAGTCTTAATTTTATGTTTTTTATGGTATTTAGAATTTAAAAGATCTGTTTTTGAACAGATGTAGGCTATTAAGCACAGATATTTACTAAACAATAAAGTCTGCTACTTATTTTAATATCAATATTTGGCTTTTAAATCATTTAATAAAAGAATGCGCAGATAGTTTGCATTCCAACTCTTAGAGAGTTACCAAAATTGTTTACCATATTGGTGGTACTTACAATTTATAGCCCTATAACAGGACTCAAGCATTGTTTCCCTAAAAATAATTACTCAATTATCTGATAAACTGAGTACTACTTTTAAATTGTTTTGTTTGTTTAATTTAGCTTGAGTCCATAGTATTCCTTAATTTAGTTCTAATTTATAACTTAATCCAAACGCTCCATATCCTAAGTGTTCCTCTTTACAGAGTCTTCCATAAATGATACTTGGATGCGTTTCATATTTTCGAGAGTAAAATTCTAAATCGCGAACATTTCTAACGCCTTCTTTAACAATCTGTTGATAAGCGTCTTCTGGCAATAACCATTTTTGGGCAAACAGATTAGCTTCTTCTTCTTTTTGTTTATCTAAATCAGAATACTCTACTTCTTCTAAAAATACCTCTCGTTTTCCATGTAAAAGAATGTGTCCTAATTCATGGAAAAAGGTAAACCAAAATTTATCATAGGTTTTAAATCGGTTCGATACTTGAACAACTGGATTCTCGCCAATCCACCGCGCAGCACCACTAATAGATGATTTAGTAATACCAGGTGTATAAATCAATTTTACACCAGCTTGAGCACATAAATGTTGTAACTGAGGGAAGAAATCGTGAGCCTCATTAATCATTAATTTCTTAAAATTAGATAAGGCATTCTTAAGGCTTACTTCATCATAATCACTAGCAAATTGTACTTTCGCCTGTATTTCCCCTTTTCGAAGCCATGCTGAAAGCGCATGTGGTTCAGGTGAATGACTCAATGAAACACGAAACTGAGCAACTATTTCTTGTTCAAAATACAATTTCTTCCAGCCTTCTATACTTGCCATATTAAAAAACTGAAGCAAGTTATCGACCTTCTCTTCAATCTTTCGCGTCTTTGGAACAAAGCCCTTTTTTGTCATATCAGCATACGGAAATTGTTTGGCCCATTCTTCATAATGGGTCTTTTTCTCCTCCATTTGTTGAGAAATACGGAATAAGTCATACTCATTTTGAAGCGCAAGCCAATACGTAGCTTTAGTATGCAAAATTTGTTCAAATAAATTCGCCATTTCTGGAGTAATACTACTTTTACCATTTAGCACAGCATGAATGGTTTTTTCGGGCTTTCCCGTACGCAAAGCAAATTCTTTTATAGCCATTCCCATTTCATCCAGTCTTTCTTTGAGTTGAATGCCCGGATGTTGAACGTGATTTAAACCAACTTTTTCGTAATTCATCATAATTTGTAAACAGATAATCTAGACCTTTATAGATACATTGAGCGTTATCGACAATACCGACCAAAAGAACCGCGTGTTCATTATTTGGGTTAATAGAAAGAGACTCACATGAAAAACCTACTTCGTGTTGTAGTGTAGTCGGTATAAAGTATAATCGTTGTGTGTCATTTAGTTTGCATGACCACAACTCGTGTTTATTTATCTCCTCATGTTTTTTAAAATCACCGGGAACGAACTGTAATTCAGAAACGGTATCTACAAGTCGGAAAGCTTGTAATCGAGACGCAATATTCTGAGATGTATTTTTTCCCAACACCCCTATCAGGACGGCCATATCTCGTATTAATGCAAGTAAATGAGGAGATAAAACTAAAATGGACATGAGTCCTGAGTGTTAATAGGGGTTGATATTTATTTTTTGAGTTTACACTAAGTGTCAGCTCATTTCAAGTTTACAATACTTTTAAAAATAATGCAAATAAAAATGTTACACTTTTTGTCTCTCTATTTTAACCCTGAACCTTGGAAGCGCTTTTCCTTTTTTATATGAATGAATTTATCCCTAAAAATATTTTTATTAACCTTGTAATTATTCATTTACATTCCAATGTCCACCTTTTGCTGGCCCAATTCTCTCAATAAGCTTCTTTTCTTTCAATTTTTTTAAATTTTCTTCAATTTTACGAGATGATATTCCAATCGAAAGGGATAATGTCTTTGCAGAGGCGAACGGATTTTTTAATAAACTATCCAAAATAAGTCTTTGATTATCTGTCAGGTTTTCTCCGACCTTTTCTCCGACCTTTTCTCCGACCTTTTCTCCGACCTTTTCTCCGACCTTACTAAATTGCTTATGTGCAAAAAGGGTAACAGAAACGCCTCCATTTTTTTCAGTGATTTCAGGTTCTGGCAAATCAACTTCTTGGCAAGATTGGATAATTTTCAAGGTTCCACGCCCCCATGTATCAATATATCCGCCTAGAAAACAAGCGTTTGCAAGTACTGGATTACGTGGACGTGAGTTATGTTCTTTTTTTAGATCTTCTAGACTCAATCCATATGGAAGAGAACCTTCATTCCATATAGAAAGCATGTCATCATAAACTCGCATTTGAATTGTAGCTCCCATGTATGCTCGATGAACGAGTGCATTTAAAAGCATCTCACGGATGGCAGCAATTGGATAAATATCATTTTCAATGCGTTGAAATCCCTCAAATGAAATAGGACGAGTCAAGAACTTATAATTGAGTTGAACCTGAACTTCATGTAGAATATGAATTAGATTTCCCTCTATAATTTCCTGAAAACGGAGGTCTGCTGCATCTTCTCCAAAACGTCCAATTTTTATCTGAATATTTGGATAAAATCGCATGGGTTCTTTCCCAAACATGATGATTGCTGCACGTTTGAGTTTTTTAGCATCTGTAAGTTTTAATTTCTCAAGAATTTGAAATGTACTTAAACCTTTTGTTTCTGGTAACCGACCTTTTTCTTTACTGTCTTCAATAAATTTTGCAAGACTCTTTACATCGATGTCGCTAAGAGTTGCACCCTCTTCTATCATATCATCCCATGTTTTCCCAGCTTTTTTAATTAGAAACTCATTGAGTTCAACACCTGTAAGTTCCATTTTTGTACTGCCAGAACGATAATAAAATCTACCACGTAATGAAACAGGTACCGAATATGGATTAACTTGAATAGATATAAAGTACTTATTGTTTTGATTATGCAGTTGAACATCACAAATAATGCCCATGGCATTTCGAATTTTGTTGGGCAGGTCTTCCATAAGTTTGGAATAATCTGACAATCCTATTATTTCTCCATTGTCATTTTTTCCAAGATAAATCATTCCTCCATTAGAATTGGCAAAACCACAAATCCATTTTAGATAGTCCTCGTGCCACGACGATTTGAATTCAGTATTTTGTGATTCATTCATGCTTGTTTTTGCTTATTGGGAATCATTTTTTGGGGATATCAACACTTATTGCCATTGAAAAAGGAAGTATTGTTTTCATCTTAAATTGAAATTATAGTTCCATTAACAATGATAAAGATAATTTAAAAACCTCAATTTTTTATGCTTGAAAAACTTGAGGTTTTTATGAAGTAATCGAAAAATAATACTTTTACACTTAAGTAAGATTTTCTTGAAGCAAGGTTTCTTTTAGTAAATCACTATCAAAGAATCCTAAATATGGAATTGAACCATATTTCCCTCGTATATAATTGTCTTCAAAAGCTTCTGTTTTACGAACATTATCTGATTTAAAATCAGCTAAAGAATATAATTTCGCTTCTGCGTATTTATTTTTTTCTATAAACCATATTTGATCTCTTCTAAAAAGCTCAGCGCTTAATAGATTCGTATTGTGCGTATTGAATATTAACTGCGCATTATTCGGGTTGAATTCTTTTGAATTAAAAAGGGAAACGATTTTGCCGACTAAATTTGGATGAAGCTTTGAATCTAATTCATCGACAACTAGGGTGTATCCATTTTCTAGCACATCTAATAACGGGCCTGAAATGGCGAAAAACTTTTTTGTACCAGATGATTCATCCGCTTCCATAGAAAAATGGACGTCTCCTATGTAGTTGTGAGATTCATCATATTGTTTATGGCTTGTTATTACATCAGAAACAATTTCTGATTGCTCGTCTTTTAACTCTTGTAAAATTCTATCGCTTAGTTCTTTTGGTAAATCTTTGGGAAGTTTGTCAATATCTACTACTTCTAAGCTGACATCTTGAATGCCTAGATCTGCAGCTTTGAGGAATTCAACTATCCTTAATTTAGTATTCGGGTCTTTAGTCTTGCCCATTGTATAACCTTGAAAGCCTTCTTCTCTTAAACCTGAAATTGTTTTTAATCGTTTAAACCAATTAATCACCGAAATCGCAATTTCATCATTTAATTGAGCAGCTAATGATAATAATAATGCATTATCTCTTACTAAGCCTTCTTTTACAGCAAAAGCCCCTTTTTTAAAATTTCGGGCATGAATTTCAAATTCCTGATAATCTCTATAAAATAATTCAATTTCTTTGGTATTAGGTTTTTGATATAACCATTCTGCAACAATATGTTCTTTCGTGACTTCAAAACCATAACGATATTGAATATCATCCTGTAAGAAAATTACTTCAAATTCACTTGATGAATTCATGGTTTCTGAATTAAGACGAAACGGTTCTATGCTAATTTCATCTCCTTTTTGACTGTCTTTTGAAGAATTAATAGTAAACGTTCTCATGAACATCATGGCTTCCATGAACTTGCTTTTACCACTCGCATTAGCACCATAAATCACAGCACTTTTTAAATATCGAATAGCATGTTTCGAATTCATTACCACATTCTCAGCCTCTCTCGTTTCTTTATCATAATTTGAGGCAACCATAGACAAGGTAACTTTGTCTTTAAATGTTTTGAAATTGGAAACAGAAAACTGAATTAGCATTTTAATCTCATTTATTGCACATTATATGCAATAATAAGGCTTATTTTTCATTTTTGTATCATTATTTGCAAAATCCACGATAAAAATAGTTATCAAGAATTCATTTCTGGGTTTTTCTTTTATTTGTAATCTTAGCACATTTGTTGAATAATGTGAAAAACAAAACCTCAATTACCATACATCCTATTCACCCAATTCACCCAATTCAAAAATAATTCCCAATGTCGTTCGTACCATTGAGAGCTTAAATAATAATCTCCAAAAAATTTCTCTTTTGAATAATAACGCGTAATTCCCCCATCATCGATAATTTCTTTATCAGTGCTTCTTAGCACTTCAAAGTTCTGTTTAAATACCTCTTTAGAATAGCTCATATTTTGAAGATTAATAATCTCTTCTTCTGTAACCAAGTTCAGTTCATTTAATTTCCTCATAGTAAATTGAACAAATTGACCGATTTTCATGCCGTCATGTTCTCTTTTGCCAACACTAGTTCTATTTGTTGGTAAGCTTAGTTTCTGCTGAGATGATTCTTGCTGTAAACTAACTGAAGACGATCTTTTGTCTAATTGCATCAGTTTAACACTTCTCACTAAGAGTTCTGATGTATCGTTATCATCATTTATATTTTGTAGTGTTGAATCAACTATGTTAGTGTAAAACGAATCATTACAAATAAAATCAATGCTTATCCTTTCGTCCCCAATTAGATTATTGGCCGCTTCAATCATTTCTCGTATCGGCGTCTCTATTGACGGATAGGTCTTAGGTGTTACAAAGTAAGAGTTAAATTTATCAAACTCACTAAAGCAAGTCTGCATGATAAATACTGTTCTGAATATTTTCTTCATAACAGTTTAAATAGTTATACTTTTGTTTCCATAATCTAAGCCTCCTGCATGAAAAGCAACATCAATCCCGAAAATTGATTTTTCAATGGTATTGATTCCTAAAACATCTATCTCTGCTTGTTTAATTAATTTTTCAAACGAATTGTCCTTGAAAATACCTTTAAATAAATCTGATGGTCTAATCCTTTCAAATAATTCTCTAGCTTTCCTTTCTTCGTACTCAGTTGTTTTCCATTGATTACTTGTTTTCCAATTGGTCTGTACGATTCTACACCCTTCAACATGTTTTAAATAACTATAAATTAAATTCTCGGCTATTTCAATTTTCATTTTTATTGTTAGTGCTGTGTTTATTTTTGTGGCTTCGTTTCTACATTCACTTTATAGTTTGTTCACAAATGAAATTCATATATCAATTAAAACATAAATTTACCATTCTGAATAATTTATTAATTCAAAAAAGAACTTTTTTTGCGTATTTACTTCATTCTTACCCATTGATCATTAGGTAAACTACTAAAGTACATACAACTCAATATGAATTATTAATTTACTTTTCTCTATAAAGAGTATCCGTTGATGATTTGTTATAACTTAAAGCAATTGCTCTTCTCAAATTCCCTATAGGTATTAGTATTTCTCGTTTATCAAAAACAAGATTATTTGCTTCTGGTATTTTGAAAGCATGAAATACATCACAAGCTGTTGATCGTTTATCACCTGCAACATACTGAACTGTTTTAGCAAAAAATTTATTTAAACTATCTGCTTGATACTGCATCGAAGGTAATAATTCCTTATTTAGGTACAAATTTACTAGTTGACAAACAACAGGTGAGGCTTGCCAATGTAAGTCTTCATCTCCTTTTTTATCACTTTTACGTTGAATATATAAGTCTTCTAGTAACAATACTTTGGCACGTAGTTTCCTACTATAACCTTGTCCTTTTATTCTTTCTCCGAAACCAAACTCAAATTCTAAAATAGTGTTTGCATCTACTATTTTTTCGACTTTAAAACCACTTTGAATTAGTGACTTCTTTTTATCTTCTGAGGACAGACAAACTAGATACTGCCTTTTCTCTTCTCTAAAATTAGATACATTTCCTGTTAATGTATAAGCTTCATTCTCTTTTAATATAAGTTCATCACCATTCTCAAGAAAAAACTTACCATTTGAGTAATTTACCACGTATGCTTTCATTGACTTATTTAGTTTATCTCGTTTTTTGTTTCAATTCCTAAAATATTTCTATAACTCTTCAATAATATCAAACACTCAACCTACCCTTCAACCCAAACTTCTTTCAATGTTTCTTGAAAAAGTTGATCAAGAAGAACTGTATCAGGTACAATTTCTTTGTCAAAATCTTTAACAATCGTATTAAAGCGCTCCATTTCTGATTCTAAAAAATCGTTAATGATTTGAATCTTTGGCTCACTATCCAATTCATCACCATTCATTTTGCGTTCTAATAAACGATCAATTTCTTGTCTTAACTCTTTGTTTTTAATTTGCGAGTCTAGCAATTTATGAAATTCCATAGGCGCCATAGTTTGTTCTGTTTCAATCCATTTGCAAGCTAAAATGGGACGCAATACATAAAAATATTTTTTTACCCTAACCATTTCTGTTTGTAGGTAATTTCGATAATTGCCCTCTGCCATGTGTAAGTAATGATAGATGCAAGATCTTGGATTAAAATACAGATGTGCAACATTTCGCAATTGTTTTAGTGTTGAAAACTGTTCCAAATAAACAAGTGGACTGCTCAGCCATTCTAATAATGGTGGATTTGATTTACGAAATAATTTTAAGGTTTTCCGTAATTCCCACCCTGCCAAATCAATCGTATTTGGTAAGATTTCATCCATCGAGTCTTTTTTATCATCTATAGAAAGATACCATTCTGGTCTGTGGACATAAATGTAACGAACGTCCCAATCACTGTCTTTGGAAGCAAAGCCCCAAGCTCGACTTCCTGATTCCACAGCGTATAAGATTTTAATAGTGTGCGTTTTTTCAAGATGAATTAATTCTTTTTTGATTTGCTCAATCATTTTTTCACCTATTCCCCATCAGAAAGTAACGTTTCCATTATTTCTTTGAACGCATTTAGCGCAGATTCTATGTTTTCGATAATTTCGCTTGCTAGTAAATCTGGGTCTGGGAGATTATCTAAGTCCGTTAGGCTTTTGTCTTTTATCCAGAAGATGTCTAGGCTTGTTTTATCTCTTGCGATTATCTCTTCATAAGAATACTTGCGCCATCTTCCTTCTTCGTTTTCTGAACTCCAGGTTTCTTTGCGTTTATCCAAATTGGATGGATTGTACAGGGTGATGAACTCTTGTAAATGCGCTTGGGTTAAGGTGTTTTTCTTTGGTGTGTGATGAATATTGGTTCTGTAATCGTAAAACCAAACTTCTTTGGTCCATGCGTCTTTGCTTGCCGGTTTATTATTAAAGAATAGAACATTCGCTTTCACACCTTGTGCATAAAATATTCCCGTTGGTAATCGGAGAATGGTATGTAACTCGGTTGTTTTTAAGAGTTGTTTACGAACTTGTTCACCTGCTCCACCCTCGAAAAGTACGTTATCCGGCAAAACTACGGCAGCCATTCCATTTATTTTGAGCATGGTTTTGATATGCTGCAAGAAGTTCAATTGCTTGTTGGATGTCGTTTCCCAAAAATCTTGACGGTTGTAACTCATGTCTTGCTTTTCCGCTTCACCTTCTTCATTGGTGATGGTCATGCTACTTTTCTTTCCAAAAGGCGGATTGGCTAAGACATAATCTACACGCAGCCCATCATCTGATATTAAAGCATCGGTTGATTTTATGGGTGTATCGCCAATAATGTCTCCAATATTGTGCAAGTACATATTCATTAAACACATTCTGCGGGTATTGGCTACAATCTCATTTCCGTAAAAGGTTTTGTTCTTAAGAAACTCTTTTTCTTCTCGGTCTAAGGAGTTGTTTGCAATAATCCAATCATAGGCCGCTAAAAAGAAACCACCCGAACCACAAGCTGGATCTGCGATGGTTTTCATGGGCTTGGGTTGCACACAAGCAACTATGGTTTTGATTAAGGGTCTCGGTGTAAAATACTGCCCTGCGCCTGAACTTCCACTGCTATCCATAGCGTTTTTTTCGAGCAAACCTTCATAGATTTTGCCCTTAATATCCGCGCCCATCATGTTCCAATTCTCTTTGTCGATTAAATCGATCACTTTTAAGAGTTTGGATGGATCTTGTATCTTGTTCTGACTTTTGGTGAAAATCTGCCCCAACATGCCTTTTTCGGTGGAAAGACTTCGGAGTAATTGGCTGTAAAAGGATTCCAATTCTGCGCCACGTTTGCCAGATAATGTTTCCCAATCGCAGCGTTCTCCATCATGGATTTCATGGCCTTCTACATCTTTTAGTTTAGGAAAAACTAAGCCTTTATTATATGGTGGCTTATTGAGTTCATCTGCCATTTTTAGAAAAAGCAAATAGGTGATTTGTTCCAAATAATCACCATAACCCACACCATCATCGCGCAAAACGCTGGCTAGGTTCCATATTTTTGATATAATGCTTGAGTCTGTCATATTAAGTATTCAATTGTTTAATTGCTTTTTTGCAAATCCTTTTTAGATAAACTTAGTGTATTTGCCTTCTCTGTTGCCCTCAGTTTGAACTGTTGCAATTTTTGCAACAGTTGCGCTTTCCTCTAATTCTCCCGTCTCGTAAATAGGTTTGATATGGCGTGAAATTCCACTTTTATCTATTCCAAACAATTCTGCCATTTGATTGATAGTTAACCAAATAGTTTCTTCTTTTAGAAGAACATCTACTTTTACTACTCCATCTTGATTGGTATAAAGAAGGAAATTGTTCATGGGTTTTGATTCTTCTTGCATAAACTAGTTCTTCTTTTTCTCTGCTTTAATTTTTGATAATAAGACTGATGCAGGTTCATAATCTGGAGCTGCTTTGCATTTGGCTATTTCGCTTGCTGATAATAATTCTCCCTCAAAGGCTTTTTTGAGAATGCTTTGACGCAAGGCTTTGGCTTTTTCTAAACTCTCGGTTATGCTTTGCTCTACTTTATCGCAAACGGATAAGCGAGATTCGATTTCTTTTACGATTTGGTGTTGTTATGCTTTGGTGCATAATGGAAATACAAACAGTTCTATTGATTCAATTCCAATATTTGCTTGAGTCGTTTGCACTGTATATTTCTTAATTTCTTTTTTAATTACAGGAGATATCGAATAATAAAGTGCGAATTTAGGATCCATGAGTTTTGTAATATTCTTAACAATTGCACATGAATAGGAAACTAAAAAATCTCTATCAATATCGATTAAAATGTTTCGACCTATTGTTCCATATCTTGGAAAAATTATGTCTCCTTTTTCAGGTTTAATTTTTAAAGCAAGTCTATCAAAATCCTTTTTTGATATAGTTTTCGCATTGTCAAAATCAATGGTTCCATTAGCCTTTAAATTCCCTGTTGATAAATAAGGAAGACCATTAGGAAACGTTTTTGGCATCTTGTGATCGATATCTCCAATTTTATAGGTGACAGTTCCAAATCTTGACCAGTACCATTTTTGAGGTATTTTGTCATAATTTTCAACGTCTTCATCTTTTACAACTGCGACTATTTTGGGTTTAGAGACTCTTGATGGCTTTTTTCCTTCTTTACCAGTTTCTTCCCATTCTTTTACTGCTTTTTTCCAGTCTTCTAGTTGTTGTTCGTAGTGTTTTTGGCGTTCTTCTTTTATTTGTTTTTGGAGTTCTTCTGCTGTTGGGAGATTGGTTTGTTTGGCTCGCCATTCTTTGGTTAATTCGCCTTCAAAAGCTTTTTTGAGTACGGCTTGGCGATAGATTTTTAGTTGTTCTTGGGCTTTTTTGAGGTCGGCAATGCCTTTATCTAAATCAGAAAAGAGTTCTTCTATTTTGGCGACTATTGCACGCTGTTCTGGTAGTGGTGCTAGGGGGATTCTGTGGTGAGACAAATAATTTTCAGAAACTCTTCTGAGACCCACAGCTCCAGTCATTTCGTGTTGTGTATCGCGTCTGAAACTTTCTTGAACGACGAAAAAAAACAAGAAGAGATTGTAAACAACTGTGGAGCTTCTAAACACGTGAAATTCGGATGATCCATAACCAATTTTATTTTTCAATCCATTAGCAACTGCTATTTTGCCATTTTCCATGCAAGGCGTTACCTTCGCAAAAATAACATCGCCTTCAGAAAAATAGGTGTAGCTTTTCTTCTGCACTTCATGAAATTTTCTTGTTTCATGAAGATGAATTTTGTTGGAAATTTCCTCCACCAATCTCATTGGAAGAAATTGAATTTCTAGCTCTGGATCAATATCATTTTTGTTAGTTATTTTTGGATTTATTTCAGTTATATCACCTAACTCACACTCTACCCAATCCTCTCTCATTTATTCAACTTCTTGATATAATCCTTAATTAAAGTGCAATCCGAACTATTTAGCCCCTTTCGTTTCCAGTCTACTATAAAGGCAGGAATGCGCAATACCGGTGGCCATCCCATTTCCACGCTCCAAGCATCTTTGACCAAATCTCGGAACGCACGCTGGCGAAGTCGGTTGTTCTGTCGTTCTTCTCCTTCTCGTTCTGGAAACAGTGGATCAGCACTTTGAAGCGTATAAAACCCACTCTTCATACTCCCAGTCTTTTCAGGAACATCGCACAGGTCTTTATAGAGATGCATAGGAAAACCATTCCAATCGACATACAATCCACACTCCAAGGTCATCCCACGAAAGGGATTAAAATGCTGCTCTTCGTCATACTCCACCATCATGGTAAAAGGAGATGTAATGAGCACATCGGTTTCCTGACTTTTCATTTTAAGACTATCAGCAAACTCCTCAATGCGTTCATCCAAGTCAAACCCAAAACCGTTAATCTTAGCATAGGCATTCTTTAGATAGTCCCATGTTTTTGGAAATTGATGCTTTTTAGGGGTTCCTCTTAAAACGTCAAAGTAGTGAGAAACTTCAAATTTTAAAGGCACAGATAAAGCATCCGAAAGTGCGCTTGCAAGCTCTGAATAAAAAGCTTCTTTATCTCCCGTTTTAGGATTAGGAGATGTTTTAGCGTTTTTTGTTCTGCTCGGCTCTTTGGGCGTTGAAATCGGTTCTAATACTTGGTCTATGATTCCTTCGCTTGATGCCAATTGAGGTAAAAAATTATACAAACCCGTAACCACCGATTTTTCTGCGGAATTGAGGTCGGAGCCTTTAAAAGACTCAAGCCGATCTAGGAATCTATTCTTCTCAATAGTCCGCAATTTGCTTGGATCTTCAATTATCTGTGGCCATCTACGAAGTAGCACATCTTCCACTCGCGCCAAAGCACTTAATCGTGTCTGAGGGCTTTTTAACTTCTTAGAAAGGTGATCGGCTTTGTATAGTTGAGTGAGACGGTTCCATTGTTTTTTATTCATTTTCTACATCTATTTAGTTGACTAATTAAGCCAGTTTTCTGCTTATTCGACTGTGTTTATTAAATTTATTTTTCTCAAAACAGTAGCGTCCAAAAGGTATAGATGGATGGATACCGCATTGTTCTGCAAATGCTGTAAAATCCCAATCTTTAGGATTAAAGTAACGCAATGAAAAATCTTCCCACAAGACTGGAGGAATTAGACTGTTTCGGGCAAACTCATTCGCCTCCAATTCTTCTTTACTATCTCCATAGCCGCCTTCCTCATCTACTATATCTAAAAATGTAGCATTGTGATTATTAACCAAATGCTGCACTATATGAGCAATTTCGTGAAGCAAGGTGAATGCAAAATTATCCACACGTGAGAAGCGTAACGATAATCCAATCACTGGATTTTCATCACTCCAAAAGCTAACTCCATCCACAGCACATTTAGGAGGATTTTCCTGACAAACCAACTTGACTCCAACGTCGGCCAATACAGCTCGTGACTTCTCAACCGTATTTTGGTTTTCTTTAAAAATGGTTTTTAACTGGTCAATGGAAGAAATCAGCTTATCAGCATCAAACGTTGAGACATTACATTGTCTAGCTTCTCGTTTTACCAAGCTTTCCCATGTTAGAAGGTTTTCAGCTAAAACATTGCTGTTTACCGACTTTCTGTGATAGGCAAACCTTGGCTCTTCTGCCTTAAGCGAAATTTCTGATAAATGATTTACTCCGTACAGATTACGTAGTTCTTGAATAACATCAGAAGTACTAGAGAAATCGATTCCATTCTTCTTGAGAAATGATTTCAGGCCACTATTTAGAACAGAAACTTCGGCTATGTCTTCCAACAGCTGTACTTTCTTTTTATCTATTTTGATTTTGTCAACTTCATAATTTTGCTGAAGATTTAACCAAAAGGATTCATTGATATTAAGTGCCTTGCCAATCAATAAGCAAAATTCGGTGTTAAAATCACGCTTTCCTTTAATGTATTCATTCAGTTGTGATCTCTTCATACCAATAGATTCAGCGAAATCAATTTGATTGATTTCTCTAGCGTCTAGCTCATCCAATAGAATTTCACCGGGGTGAATGAGATATGCTGGGGTAAGATCCCTGACATTAAATGTTTCGTTTGCCTTCTTACTCATTTGTAGTGATTTGTAATCTTTTCAATTTGAAGTAGAACCACTTTAGGTGGGTTCTCATTATTCACTATCTCCAAAAAATGGAGCCTAAATTGTTTATTTATCCAAACAGCACTCATACCATCAGGATCATCCGTTAGCTTTTTATAGTCTAAGGCTTTGATTTGCATTAGCTGTTCAACTTTGTCAACACCCTTCAATTGATTAATGGTTTTGACAAATTGCTTACTCAAAGTAGCATTCGATTTCAATTCCTTACGTTTAACAGGTTCACCTTCATAAAGAGCTGTTAACTCAGGGTCGTTAAAAGTGACCTCCATAAACCTACGCCTTTAATATACAAATGTTCACGAATTTGTGAACAAAATTAAAAATTAATTTACAAATCAACATCACGCTGCCAGAGCCTCATTCAGTTCTTCAATAATATCATTCATCTGATCTCCAAAAAGCTGGAACATCTTCCCTTTTCCTCCTTGGCTATCGAATGGTGTGTAATCTAAATCGTTTAGTTCAATGTGATAACTACGTAAGACATGGTCTTTAATTAATCGAAGCCAATCCATTTGTTCTTGGGTGAATCGATTATGTTGCCCAGCATTTTGTTTGAAAATCCAAGTTCTAAAATTGTTTTCTATGGTTTTATCATAAGGTTTTAACTCTTTATCAATTCCGCATGCTCTTCGAATTAAGGAAACTAAAGCCGTTAATTGATCTATGGGTTGTTCGTTTTTACATCTTCAATAGTGGCATAAGCCTGCCAAACGTAATCAGGTGCTAATAAAGGTTTATCTACTTTCAGTTTTTCTAAAACCGTTTTAATCATACCAAAAGTAATTTCTCTCCTATTGTAGGGTTGATTATAGAAAATACTGAGCGCTTTAATTTCGTCTTTATGTTCTTCTAAATAGGCGCTAAAGTCGTTCACCACATCGGTGGCTTTGTCAACTGATGTAGTGTCCCATTCGGATTTTGTAATGGTATCGAGATTTGCGGTATCAATAATCTGCTCATGTTCTTTGCGAACATAGTCTAAGTAGGTATTGAGTTCTCCATTAAACGTGCTTACTACTTTAGAAATAAGGGTTTCTTGTGCTTTTTTCTTGGCTTCTTCTTCTAAAGCGGGTGTTCGGTCTAGCTCTGGAATCTTGGAGATTTCAGTTTGAGCTATATCCTCAATTTCATCTTGGTCGTAAGCAGAAAGTAAATCTTTCGTAATCTGTTTGAGGTTTTTACCGTCAGAAAATTCTAGGAGTTTATTTTTTTCCTTTTCGGTGAGCTGATTTTCTAAACGAATCAAGCGATTAGCCAAAGAAAAATATAAATCCTCATCAGCAATTCCCATCGTGACCGCATTCAATAAATCTTTAAGAGGAATAGTTGGTTTTCGTTCTAAAGGACGACTATCGGTCTTTTTAGACTTTATGGCACCAACAGCATCGACAAAAACGAAATGCGTTTTGTTTGTAGCCGTTTTTGAAACGAGTTGTAAGGTATCACTATTAATCGTGCGCGTGCCTCTACCCTTCATTTGTTCAAAATAATTGGTGCTTTTTACGTCACGCATAAAAAGCAAAACTTCTAAAGGCTTCACATCTGTTCCGGTGGCAATCATATCGACCGAAACGGCTATGCGTGGGTAATACGAGTTACGGAAACGGTTTAAGAGTGATTTGGGATCTTCATCAATCTTATAAGTTACTTTTTTGCAGAAATCGTTGCCTTCATCAAATTCTTCCCGAATTATTTTAATGATATCATCGGCATGGCTATCAGTTTTAGCGAATACCAATGTTTTGGGAACTTCATATTCTCCTTTTTCATCAAATCGTTTAGGATAAATTTCCGTTTTTAAAGCGCGTTTGAATTCCTTAATAATATTTCGAATTTGGCTAGGATTAACGACTTTTTTATCAAGCTGATTCTTTTGATACTGAAGATCTTCATCGAGTTGTTCCCATCGTGCTTTGCGCGTCAACTTGTCTCGTTTATCAACAAACATGTTCGCTTTTAACAGCCCTCCTTTTTGAGTAATATCAGTTTCAATGGTATAGACATCATAAGGAACATTTACACCATCAATTACGGATTCCTCATACGTATATTGGCTCACCACATTTTCGTTGAAGAAACCAAAGGTTCGTTTGTCGGGAGTTGCCGTTAAGCCGATTAAGAACGCATCAAAATAATCTAAGACTTGTTTCCAAAGATTGTAAATGGATCGGTGACACTCATCAATCACAATAAAATCGAACTGTTCTAAAGGCACTTTTGGCGTGTATTCTACAGGAATGGCCTTCTTTTTACTCAATTGCTTTGCTATCCACGAATTTTCTTCTGGATTGTCACGCTCTGCACTTTCATCTAATTCCTCACCTTTTAAAATAGCATACAAACGTTGAATCGTAGAAGTACAAACCTGACTATCGGAAACAATGTAACTCGAAGTTAATCGCTGCACATTATACAATTCCGTGAATTTCCGATTATCGTCATTCGGCTGAAAAGTCATGAATTCCTGTTCTGCCTGTTCGCCTAAATTTCGAGTATCGACTAGAAATAGAATCCGTTTGGCATCCACATGCTTTAAAAGACGATAGACAAAGGTCGCTGCTGTAAAGGTTTTCCCTGCGCCCGTAGCCATTTGAATTAAGGCTTTAGGACGATTATTTTTAAAGGATTTCTCAAGATTTTGAATAGCAATAATTTGAGCCGGACGTAAACCAGAAGGGTCAAGTACTGGCATACTTAACAGACGTTCACGAAGTGAATTTCCTTTTTTAATCCATTCCGCTAAAGTTTCAGGCTTATGAAAACTAAAAACTCTTCTACCTCGGGGTTTTGGGTCACGATAATCCGTAAAACGTGTTAGGGTTCCTGTACTTTCATAGACAAAAGGTTTTTCACTTTCTAAGGTAAACTTGCCGATTTTAATGGCTTCGGTAGCATAACGAGCAGATTGTTCTTCAACTTGCACTAATTGATATCCTAAATCTTCGGCTTTGGCTTCAATTACCCCAACGGCTTTAGCATTCACAAAAAGAATATAATCCGCCGATCCTGACTCTGTAGAAGTTTCCCGAAGCGCAACCCCTAAACCCACCGTTAAATTCACTTTATCTTTCGATTGAACAAGCCACCCAGCCAATTCGAGCATCTTATCAATTTTATCTCTAGCAATTTGTTCCGGATTCTGATTCATGCTTTACACTACTTCGTTCGTCATTTTGTAACGTTATTTTGAAGAAGGTAATTTAAGTAAATATTTTTGAAATAAAAGAGATTAATGCAAGATAGTTTAGTATTTAGATCATAATTTAAAATGATTGATAAATTCATAATTAAGTTTATAAATATGTATTTAGTACAGCTAAAACGAAATACGTTTGAATCTAACACTAAATGATTGAGTTATTTGCGTGAATGAATTTTAAATACTATTTACTTCTGAGCTTAAAAACATCTTGTAACTCGTTAATAATCAATGTTGGAATTTCATTCAGATTTACGTCTGTAATTGTGATTTTATAATCTGCCTTCTCGTATGAAGTTTTAAAATAGTTGAAGTCTGAAATGATATTTTTTAAATACTTCTCTTTGTTAGTTTCATTTATTACAGCATAAATTGGTTTAGAATCTTTGTCATAAAATGTTAGTCTATTCAGTACATTTTCGAAGGTGTCTTTTAAATAAATTGAATACAATTCTTTGTCTTTTTTATGCTTTTTATAAATGTTTAGATAGTAGAACTTTAATCCTGAAGGAGTACCCGATATTACTGAATCAATATTTTGAGAGAATAGACTATCTAAAACCATACTTGCCTTTTCTCTATATCCATTTATAGAAAAGCACTCTTCTTGAATTCTTTCGATTGGTTTATTGAAATAGCGTTGAATTTCTAAATCCAGATCATAAAATGTATAGCCTAATTCCGCTGCTAATAATTTTCCAATGGTTGATTTACCTACGCAACTCATACCAACTAAATAAATAATCATAGATTACACGTTGCTGTTAATAATTCAAATGTCGTTTTGAAATGGGTAAGGTTTTAATCTACGAACAATTCACAATAATTTGTTTGTACATGCTTTCTAATTGATGTTTATCTGGAGGATTTCCTCAAAACAGATCATTCAGGTCACATTCATCTCCTTCAAGCAATTTATTGCTAACTAAAGTTCTAGTAAATGATTAGTACAATTATGTTAGTCATAACCATGACTAAACAATGGAGAACGTCATTTGGCAATGCCGTGAAATCACGAATTTAACTCAAAATCAGACAGAGAAATAACGTGTTATTTCATAAAAAACCCAATACCCAAACCGATTCCAATTCCGATTGCAACAAATAATAGTATTTTCAATGTATTTATTTGCTTTGTTTGCCCTTCAAACAACTCCTTCAGTTTTGATTCCATTCCATTGAAACTAGAAGTCAATGTATTTTCAAATGCACGTTGTATTTGAACTCCTTCATTTCTTAGTTCAACTTGAATATCCGATTTATTTTTCTCTAACCTACTTACAATCGAAGAATCTAACTCTTTTTGAAAATTTTTGTGGTCATTATAGAGATCTTGAATTTTCTTGAATAAAGCGGCTTCTAAATTATCAAATTGCTGCTTTGAACTTTCTAATTCATCATGAATCTGTGTCGATAGGGACTCAAATCCATCATTATTTTCTTTGAGTATTCTTAAATTTTCAAGTAAATCCGATTTAAGTTTTCCTATTTCAGAATACACTTTATTAAACTCTTTTAGATCATTCGACTGTTCTTCGAGTTCATTAATAACCTTATCTAATTTTGTTAAATCCGCCATAAATCTTCTTATTTATTGTCCTTAATTTTTCGTTTGATAGTTCTACAATTCTTGTCATTGTGAACGTGTCATTTAGAGATTTGGAAATAGTCATCAAATAGGTATAGTCTTTGAAATACTTATAAAGTGCCTCAGATAACAGATTTTTACTACCTGTGCTCATTTTATTCCCGACCTTTAAAATGGACTCCAATATCTCATCTTTTTCGTGTTGTTCAAAGCTTGAGATTTGAACTAGTGCGCTTTCCAAACGGTTTCTTCCATCTGCATTTTCATAATCATCTAGTAATAATCTAAGCGAACCACTTATCAAATCTAAGCCTGTATTGTACATATAGCTTTCTAAAAAACGACTCAAATTATCTCTCAAACTTTCCTGCTGACGTTTTGTAATAAACGTATCTGTAATCGTATTTTCGTCAATTTGATAGAAGACTTCAAACCATCGACTAAAATCTTTTGCATTTTCCGAGATGTGCTGTAAAACATAACTAGACTGAGTAAACTTAAAATAGTTTTCCAACCTGCCTTTGAATTCATCACTAGAAATAGTCCCATCAGCATAGTCACAGCAGTTTTCATAAATGTTTTTCAAGGATTGCCTTCTGTTGTATGCAAAATTATCATACGACCATTGCAATAATATCAGAATGAGTTTATCTGTTTCAGAATAGGTTATAGGCGCATGTAGAATCTTCTTATACATTGAATACTTCTCAAGAGTAGCAGCGGCTTCTAAAGAGAATTCTTTATCATATTTGTGAATGGTATCTAATAAGGAACATTGAATGGACTCTTCATCATAATTCTTGAAATCAACCTCAAAACTGCCCCCACCAAAAAAATTACTAATGGTCCAATCTTCAATTACTCCTAATTGACTCAAACGATAAATTGCTTTTTCCGTTCGGGCTTTAGTTATACCAATTACTTTCCCTTCAACACTGACTTTCTTTTTATTGGGTATGCAATAGGTTGAGTGCAATTTCTGAATGATTAAAAACTCCTCTTTTATAACATCAAGACTATTCGTAAACAGAAAAAGATTGGTATTAATATCACCACTCAACTGCGGTTGTAACTCACTTATCGTTGAAAGACTAGTATTTCTATCCCAAATAAGATTGAGTTTATCACTATTAACTGTTTTTGATAACAATACAAAACATTTAGCTTTGTCCTGTTTGAATAAGGTTTTGTCTCTTCCTGCACGTCCTGCTTCTTGATACAGCGACTCCATAGAACCGGGAATTCCATAATGAAAAGTGTAATGAATATTTCCTTTATTAACTCCCATCCCAAAAGCCTTTGTTGCTATCAGTAAGCTGAATTTATTGTCTTTAAAATCGCTTTGTACACGCTTCTTGTATTCATCAAATTCAGTTTCTGTTAGTATCGGTACCTTTTTGATTTTTGGAACTGATCCTGAATAATAATTGATCTCCTGCCCAAAATAATCACTCAATTTTTGTGATAAAGGATAACACCCATTTCTGCCGTTTACTGTAGGGGTGAAAATAATACCACATTTTGTCTTACTTCTATTCTCTGTTAAAGCGCCTTCATGTTTTTTAAGCTCATCAAGTTTATTCGTAAGAGAATTAAGTTTATTGCTTTCATCGTTAATTACAATGAAATCCAATTCTTTTCTTGTGAAGTCATCTGGAGTTTTTACATTTTCTTGTTTAATTCCAAATTCTATCTGAATATCCTTTAACACATTTATAGAAGCCGTTGCTGTTAGCCCTAGAAAGTTGAAATCAGTACATAATCGTTTAATAGTCTTGGAAAGATTTAAATATGAAGTTCTAAAATCGTGTCCCCATTCTGATAAACAATGAACTTCATCAATTACGGCATAAGCAATTGTAAAATCTTTATTTACCTTGCTAAAATAGTTCCTGAACGTTTTTAGTTGAAATCGTTCAGGTGATATAAAGATGAAAAGATACTTCCCTAATCCGAATTCTTTTTGAATGGTATCTTTGTCTTCACCATCATCATCACTTGTTATGTGATTTATTCTAGAAAAATAAGCACTTTTTAAATCGGCCTTCTGATCATACATTAGTGACTTGATAGGGCAAACTACAAAACTTATTGCAGGCTGTAGAATGGCTGCTAATTGATAACAAACAGATTTCCCACTTCCTGTTGGAAGTAATCCGATTGTATCATTACGATTTAGGACATTGGCAATAATAGGCAACTGTCCTTCCCTAAACCGTAGGGATTCAAAATCTAAATTTTGTTCATTCTGTAAGAATATATTCCATAATAGATACAATAAAGGACCTTCATCAGAATGATCTCCTCCAAAAATAAGTTTGTATGTAACTGGCGTTGTTGTTGATATTTTGAAATAATCATAGGGTTCAAATCGACTAAAAACCAACGTTCCTATTGCATCTCCCCTTTTGAAATACAAATATTCATCTAAATAATCCGTTCTTACGAAAAGTATATCCGGTTTAGTTTGAAACTCGTCTGTATATCTCCGACTTACACTAAAGTCAATTTTAATACTAGTTGTATTCGAAAATTGCTCTTGTGATTCAACCGAAATTAGGTTTATCTCAGGTCGATTAAATGGTAACTTCTGAAGTTTTAATACGTGTTGAAACCATAATAAAGTGTCTTCTATTGCAAGCTGAGCAAAGTCTTTAACATCTCTTTCTAAAATCTCAAAAGACCAAGGGCTATTAAAATCTAGACTTCCATTTTCGAGTAATTCCAGTAATAGGAGTTGAAATCGGATTATAGCAGTTGCTTTTAATGGTGAAGATTCAAGATCTAAACCATTCTTATAGGCTTGTTGATAATCATTTAAACTGATGAACGTAGAATCTTCCTTTTTGCGGATAACTTGACTAGCAGCAACTTTATCAATTCTTTCTTTGATTTTCTCTATGCATGCACGAAAGCTTTCATTCTCCGCTTCTAAATCTGAAGTTTTAATTCTAACGGTTTCAATGCCGTATTTTTTAGTAAAATTATCTCTCTTTTTATCTTTTTCAGCAGTTAATTGATGTTGAGAACCGTCAATCTCAATAATCAAATAGGCTTGTGGCAGGTAAAAGTCAACTTGTTCATTTTTGAATTCATCAACATCTACTCGGGTAATTTCATTAATCGGGATTTCAGGGATGATTAATTGTTGAATAAAACCATTTTCTTGAAAATATTTTGGAATCAACTCTTCATAAAACTTCTTTGCAGGATTATAATTCCCTTTTTCATCTCCCCGAATTATTCTTTCCCACTTTGGCATCCCCTTGTCAATTAGTGCAATTGGTGTTTTGAAATTATCCTGTTTATGAATAGCTACCAGTTTTTTTTGTAAATAGCTCGAAAGTAAAGTTGGCTTACCTCTTTGTAATATATTCTTTAGAATACAAATAGCCGGCAAATAGTCATTGTTGATTCTACCCGATTTAAGGTTTTGAAAAACAAAATTATGATTGCTATGAACGTAATTTGCCGAGTATTTTTTCATTTAGTAATGATTTGAATAGGTTAAATTCCCCTCTAATTCATTTAAAACTATAATTTACTTACAAAAAAAATCAGTTTTTCAAGTCATTGGTCATTAAGTAAACTCAAGTATAGTGGGTTCAGTTACAATATCATTCACATTTAACGTGGGGAGTAAATACTGATTAAATAATGTATTTTCCGTTTTTGCATGAAGAACACCTCGAGTGGTTCCAATAGCTAGCATTACTAAATGTCCTAACAAATTTGGTTTAACATTGATAGCAGTGTTTTCTTCATTTATCATTTCAATCCAAGCATCATGTTCAATTTCAAAATGACATAACACCTGAATACTTAAAAACGGTATATCATTCTGCGTAAATCGAAACTCTGCGAACACACCTATCATTCGATCTATTTGATTAGCTCCGTAATCAAATTTTTGCAATAGCATTACTTCGTCACTGTCCTTATATAAATCCGGAAAAACAGCAAATTGTTTGGTTTCTACGCCTCTAAGAGTAAATCCAACAGATTTTTCTTTTTTCTTACTCAAGCTGCTTTCCCTCCCTCAATAATTTTCCATTTTGAACGCTGATAAGTTTGAGGATCTTCAACAACTCCTTTTGTAGAACCATACGTCTGAGTTTTTGGGTTAAACTCAGTTCTTGGTATAACAATCCCAGTTCGCTTAGGAACAGTTAGCAAAGTTACACCAAGTGCTTTTTCAAATTTAAAAATGGACTCAAGAGTAAAGTTTTCTTTGCCTTTAAGCCATTTATTAACCGCTTGAGGAGTTATATCCATTTTTTCAGCTAATTGAACTTGAGTCATGCCCTGATGGTTTAATTCATCAAGAACTCGAAATGCAATTCGGGCAGAAAGTTTAAACCAAGAACGATTTTTTCTTCTTTTTTCTGCACCTTGTCTCCATTTGGATTCATCTATTGTGAGCTCTTCTAATTTTTGTTCAATTTCTTTATTACTTAGCATGATAATATCTCGGTTCAGGATTTGATTTTCCGTCAAAATGATCGTTTAAGTATTCTGCTGTAAGTTTCAGCTTTTGTAATTCTTTTTGTGTTAGAGGATGCCCTAACTCACCTTGCATCATTGGGGTTATTTTAACTGCACCACCTGTAACAACATAATGGTTTTCATTTAATCGAATCGCATAAATTCTTAAGCAATAGGGAGTTTCGTTATTTTTGGCTTTTGATGTTTGATAAGAAAACCTGTGATACTCATCATTTTCTAGTGGTATAAAAAAACTATCTAGATTTATTACTTCACCTCGTTCAATGTCTTCAAGCAAATTGAGTAATTCATCTTCAAAGTCCAATAGTTGATCAATTAGAGACTCTCTGAATGATTCAACATCTTTGCCCAACCAATAGCTTTGATAAAAATAGCCCTTATTACTTTCAAAGAACGCATTGATAAACTCAAGATCTTGCCAGCTTTCCAGAAAAGACTCAAATTCGTTGGTCGTATTTCCCTTTAGTTGGATTGCATACAAGTATGGTTTCTGAATTGACATTATACCACTAATTTCCATAAAAATCAACCTGTAGGTTTATTTTTAAATGATTAATTCTCATATCACGCTTTTCAAAACAAGCAAACAAAGCCACCTTAATCTGACTTGGCTTTAAATCAATAGAAATATAAAATATAGTACGACCAAGACTGTCAACACCTTTTTCGCCTGAAGCGTAAGTTTATAAGCAAAGAATTTCTTATGGTATTGGCTTGCTTGCATGAAGATAATATATTGTAGAGTGTGAGTCCTTCAGAGAGTTTCTCTTATTTAATGGTAATGTAAGGAAACAGAGATAATTTTGGAATAACTTTCGAAATTCGTTTGGTGGAAATATGAAAGTTCCTCTATATGGCAATCAGGTTTTTTTCGGCTTTTAGTCCTATTCCTGCCACAATAGATTGTCCTTTAAGTGTGTTCAATTCAGTTGTAGTTTTTATATGCTTTTCTCCAAGATTCAGAAGTAATCGGCTTTGTTAATGCTGCTTTTTCATTTCTTGGAATGAAATTGCCAAAGTTTTTTTCATAATCAGAAAAATTGCCACAGAATCTGCAAAAAGTATCAAAATAGTTTGCAATACTTTCATCTACATTTTTCAGCGACTGAACACCCAAATTGAGTTTGAAAATTCTGTCAATTCCACCTGCAACACCACATGGATAATAACCCAACTGATTCAAACCAATACCACAATAAGAAGTAACCCAACAACCCTTAGAATACTCTTTTTTGCTTCCTTCTGGCTTGTCAATAGGTGCGTCATTAAACGGCGAAAAATAAGGAACAATCCGATTGTCTTTAAACGAAGCATAATCAATAATCAAATTTGAATGCTTAGGCAATTTGGATAAACGCTCTTGAACTAATTCACCATAGCCGTTACTTGTAACTTGCAAAATCGTTTCAGTTGAATGTTTTATGATATACTCGTTTAAAATCAGATTTACGATTTCCAAAAAGTCTTTGTGAATACTTGGTTCACCACCTAACAAGTTAATCAGCTTCCATTTTTTATTTAGTTCAATGCTTTCACGTATGAAGTTCTCAATTTGTCCAATACTCATTCCTTCCTTTATTGGAGCTTGCGTGGACGATCGATTACAGTTAATGCATTTCAAATTACATTCGTAAGTAATGTCAATTTCAATTTGATTGAGATTTGGCAAAAAAGTCTTTCGGCCTTTTATGACATCTTTCGGTGATTTAGTTGGTTTTGAAAGTATTTCGCAAATTATGCTTTCTTTCAGCTGCTTAATTTTTGTTGTATTCTTGGTAGTTCTATCGTGATAAATATTGAAGTGATTGATACACATTGGATTTTCCGACATTTCTACAATAGGAACCATATAAGCAAAATCCCAACAATTCTCTGGAAATATCATTTTATGACTAAAGCGTTTTGACAAAAAAATATCATCATTTTGTTGTTGCTTGTTTTCGATTTTCAAATCGTCAAAACTCAAACTGTCAAAAAGGTATTTTTTGAAACTTCTAATGTGTTGCCAAACATTACCTCCATACAATCTTGGATTGATAAAATTCGGAGTGTATTTGTAATGGGCATGAATTTTGTCAGTTCGGTACATTTTACCAACAACTACATCAGCTCCCCAATAGCTATATTTCTCAGCTATGTTTTTTAAAGCGTTCTTTCCAATTAAAGCATCGTCAGCATCAAGAATACAAACAACACTTTCTTGATTTTCCATGAAGTAGTGAATTGCCTTGTAAGTATTTTGGGCTACTCCAACACGAAAACGGTTTTGAATAAACGTAATTCGGCTTTGAAATGGCTTTATGAGTTCTTTAATGAAATGACTAATTCCGTTTTCAGAAGCGTCATCAATTAAAACAAGTCCCCAATCTTGATAGGTTTGCCTTGTCAATGAGTACCAAAACCTCAAAAATCGTGATAACGAAATGTTGCGAAAACACGAAACAATCACAACTTTTTCATTGCGTTTTGAAATTGTCCACTCGTAATGGGAACCTGCTAAATCAAACTCATTGCTTTGTTTTTCTGGTATTTCAAGTTGTTCAACACGATCAATTGTTGTAAACCAAACATCTTTATCTGTTTTCTTAAAATTGTGCGGGTGAATGTAAAATGAACGGCTGTCCCCACCACGAATAGAACTAGTATTTGTTTCTCTTTGTCGTTGCTCTAATGCTCTGTACCAACTGAATTTAAACTCGTTTCCGATTAATTCATTATTCAATGGCAGCACATTATCAATTCTACTTTTTTTGAGCAAACAAAAACGCACTTCAGGTACAAAACCTCCATTTTCAAAACCAAAATAGGAAGTAAACGAAGTTTCTATTCCTTTGTAAATATTGAATCCAATGGACAAAACAGTTTCGTTTTTGTCAATTTCCGAAATCATTTCATCAAGAAATGAATGTTCTTTTGATAATCTCCCAATCATTGCATCACAATCTACTTGCAAAACTAAATCGTTTTTAGCTTTCTCAAATGCGTAAAGCTGTGCTGTTACAGGAACTTTTCCGGTTGTATGGCTTGCGTTGGTTGAAAGACCGAACCATTTCTGATTTACATTTGGAAAATCGTTTTCCCTAGGGAATATGAATTTATCAATAATTAAATCTTCAACTAATTTTTGGGTTTGTTCTATAAGCTTTTCCCAAGTGTTAGTCGCATTATATTCGCGCAAGAAATCAGTTTGGCGAATATCTAAAGCCAAAATTATTTCATCAAAAGAATTCGGAAATGCAAGTTGTCGAACAATATGCTTTACGGCTTCATAAACAATTTCCGAATCTTGAACGCATGCCTTTATAACTAAAGATACTTTTTGTTTGGGCTCGACTATTTGTAGCGTTTTGAGAATTATGCTATGAGGGGAAAAAAAGTTTTGCGCATCAATTTTTGGATGTTCAAAACGTACTTCATCTAGATAAAGGCTTCGTTTGTATAGTTGCCAATAGGCTTGTTCTGCATTAAAATTATCGTGATAGGGTAATTTGTAAAGTCCACTTTTATCAATTTCAGAAACATCATTTACAGATTTACAATTTACCGTATGTTGTGTTTCAATTTGGCCTTCTTCAAATATGATTTTTGATAACAACGTATTTGAAAACTCCTGAAAACCTTTTAATTCGGGTAAATCAAAATTGTTGATTGCACTTCTGCACAACTTGTTTAGAAATGATTGTTTTTCGTTTGAATACTTGGCATAAATGAAAGCCCGAACAGCCATATTTAAAAACAAATTGTCTGTAAACTTGTCGGGTTCATAGTCAATCCATTTTAGTTTTCCTTGCACTCTAACAAAATTTTCAGGCTTTATATCCTGAAAAATCAGCCTTTTTTGCCAATTTTCTACTAAGAAATCTTGTATTTCATTTTGTTCAAATGCTGTGCATGGTTCCCTTTTTTCAAAAGGGTAAATGAGTATAAAACTATCCTTGTTAATTTCAATGATGTCTTGGATAGGATAAAAGAAATTAGAGTTTTCAAATTTGCTTTTATTCACCTGTATAGTGTTTAAAATATGGCGCTTGTAACCAAGTGCTTCGTAGTTTTCTAAAAGAAATACTTTATAAACGAATTTTTCATCGTGAAAAATAACTGAGGATTTCCCTTCACCTAAATAACTAAATACTTTTTGGGGGATGGTTTTATTTAAAATCTCAATTCCATTGTTTTTTCTCATACTCATTTATTCGCTAGGTAAAATTGATATAGTTCTTCCCTACTTTTTAAGTAGCTATTATTATTCATATTACAGTCTGTTGCAAAGCCGTCCAATGAATACAAACAATAGAGCAAATTTTCGTCGATCATAA